>JAEEGI010005082.1_pt1 | contig 30461 bp, 21 predicted proteins | sample 8958751 | NCBI WGS metagenome assembly JAEEGI01 (sample SAMN16246545, study PRJNA631951) | gut metagenome | biome: gut microbiome; feature: rumen; material: KS-attached | host: Bos | place: Iran: Karaj | collected 2018-10 | reverse complement strand
CACTTATATCAAAATAGGAGAAACTTCTATAACTGGGACAAGGCAAACAGTGGAAGGTTATGAGGACGTTTCGTTTGATGCCGAGACAAATACTCTGACACTGAGCGGTGCAACGATTGGAGGTGCAACTGCAGCTAGTGATATTAAAGCGTATGTAGATGATTTAAAAGTAGAAATCAGCGGTACAAACACGATAAATGGTAATATCACGTATTCTGGTGTCAACTATCGGCCCTCTACTATTCAAATAACAAAGAAAAGTGGTGCAGAATCAGCTAATCTGACTGTGTCTAATGTTAATGGCTTTAAAAGTTGCACATGGGATAATGATTTGTATCTTTCTGCTCACAATGGTGAAAATGCTGTTGCCGTTAAGTATGAGTATGATAGCAATACTTGGAAATTTTGTAGCTATTATAGTAACACGTCTTTTGATAATATAACCCTATCAACCACAGCTTCAAATACATTATGGGTTAATGGTATTTCACCAGATGCTGATGGCTACTTCACGGGTATTGAAAATGTGACGTTCACTCCTGCGAGCAGCACCACATCTGCTACGCTGACATTGAATGGTGCCACAATTAATGGTAAGATTCTTAGTTCGTGTGAGGCGCTGACTATTTCTTTCAGTGGCACAAACAGTCTGCCTGAAACTCAGGGATACATTGAGAGTACAATTCCAAGTGCAGTACTTACATTGAAGGGTGTTGCTACAGGACAAACAGCAAGTACTCTTAGCCTAAGTAATACAGTTGGAAAGGCTGCAATTTCGGGCTTTGCTTCTGTTAATTACGATGGAGCCTATGTTCATTATGATGATCCATTCAGATATGATACGGATAGTAAAGAGATGAAGAGCGTTTGGGGTGTAATGCAAAATTTGACGTTATCTACTGCTCCTTCATATATGTTATGGATTGGCTATACACAGGTTACAGATGCAAATAAAGGTAACTTGACAGGTGCCAATACTCCTGTTGCTACATTTACTCCCGCTAGCTCTGAAAATAATAATGTAAACACTATTACTCTGAGCAATGCAACGATTGAGGGTAAAATTAGAAGTGGATTGGGTGATCTGACGATACTTGTTGATGGTAATGAAAACTTTATTTATGCATCAGATACAGGTGTTGTCGTTCGTTCTGTAAATGCTGGCACATTGACAATTAAGAAGAAGAATAATAATGCTTCTCTAACACTCAGCTATGGTGATATTACTGTAGGCCCAGGTCCGCTAATAAAAGACTTTGCAGCTGTCGATTATTCGACGGACGGTTTCTATTTGAAGTCAGAAAGGCCTGCTGAGTATGCGACCTATACTTACGTCAACGACAATAATGAAAATGTAACCACAAAGGGCTTGATAGATCCGGCAAATCCTACTTCATATCTCCCCTCTGCCGAATTTACAACAACCCAGACTTATCCGTTGTGGATAAGGGGTGAACAAGTGACAACTGCCAATGCAAGTAATATATTGGGTGAGTTTAATGAAAGTAACGATGAGCCTACAGTTTCATACAATGCAACTGATGGAATCCTGACGCTGAATGGCGCTACTATTTCTACAAATAATCCTTCACCTCTTATTGTCTGCAATGGTAATCTTACAGTAGATTTGGTCAGTCCAAGTTCTCTTGGTTTTAATAAAGGTAGCACATACGCCTTTAAGAATATCGGTTCTACGGGAGAGCTGACCTTTACCTCTACCTCTAACACTAGTGAATATGGCAATTATCTGAGCATTACATCTGAGTGTTATGAAGGAACGTACAAAGGCCTTTGTGATGGATTTACTAAAGTTAATTTCAATAATGATTTAGGATTATTCAATCGATCAGGCTCAAAGACGGTTGGTAGTATCGCTGGCGCGGCACCTATTTTTGATGTTGTTAACACTCAGCAAACATGCGATTTATTAACAAATGAAGGTCTTTTATTAAACGCTACATATCATTATAAGATTGACTATGTTGACGAGACAATTGAAGGCAATGGTGTTGAAGTAGACTTGCCTCTGGATGAAACTAACCATAATATTAGTAATGTTTCATTATCCATTTCTCATCCCTGCACAATTACTGCATATGCTAAAAAGGGTGATGACATTATTGCTAGCAACAAAGCCAAGTTGTTCGGTGTTGCTGATAAGACAATAGTGCTGAATAGCACAACGCTTGATTCTGAATTGACTACCGAGATGTTAGAAATCGTACCTGAAAATGATGCTACAGCTGATGGCGTTAGTCTGAGCAATCTGACCATTATGGGAAGTGAAAACAGTGGTGTTGTCGAATACAGCGAAGGTACAGGCAAAGCAACCATCAAAGCTTTAGGTGTTGCCGATCTGACAGTAAGAGCTGCTGTTAATGGAGAAGAGCCAAAAATAAAAGTTCTCAATCAGGACGGTGAAGTGGTTATGATGACTGCAAACGTCAAGGTTGTACCTGCTGCTCCAACGCTCACTTCTAACTCTACCTATATTGGTGATGCTATCGAAATCACCACAGACGTTGAGGGCGGAACTATCTATTACAGCTGGGACGAAACGGATAATGTTGGTACTCTTTATAGCGAAACTGCTCCTGTTGCTCAGAACGGCACGCTCTATGCTTGGGTGAGCTATTATGACGCAACGAGCAAGCAAACATTGCTTGGCGCAAAGGCACAGCAGACATTCGAGGTTGTGAACAATATCGAGAATGCTGTTGTCGTAGGATTGCCAGCATCGGCAACCTATACTGGTGCAGCAATTACTCCTTCGTTCACCGTCAAGGCTTCTGCTGAGGCAGAGGACAATCTGGTAGAGGGTACTGACTATACGGTGAGATACGAGAAGGTAGAGGGCGTACAGCAACCACAGGAAATTCAGCAGCCTCAGGCACCGAGACGTGCTCCGGAAGAAAGCGAAAGCGTAACGATTAAGGATGCAGGAGGATATAACATCATCATTGAAGGTAAGGGTAATTATGGTGGAACAAAGACAGTTGGATTCACCGTTACTCAGGCCAATCTCGCTAACGTGACTATCGCAGAAATCGACGCTGTGACCTATACTGGTGCAGACCTGACGCCGACGCTGACCGTTACCTTTGGCGAGAACGCTGTGGATGAAACGGAATATACTGTTAAATACGAGAAAGGAACGGCCGAAGTAGAGGCTGTTGTAGAGCCAGGACAATACGACGTTACGCTGACTTCGACGAACAAGAACTTTGCGGCGAATAGCACAAAGTCGGCAAAGTTTAATATCCTGCCTGTTGCTCCGACAATTGCCTACAATAGCGAAGTAACCTATCTGGACACTGACGAGATTGAGATTACGGCTGCTGATGGCATGAAGATATTCTATACTTGGGAAACAGGAGATATATTCGGAAGCAATGAATATAATGTTACGCAAGATGCGCTGATGGAGTATGGCACTAATACAATGCCAGTAGCGACTAATGGAACACTGAGAGCATGGGCTGGATATTTGCTCGAAGATAATATTTATCTGATGAGCGCTGAAGTTACTCAGGCATTTACAGTGAAGAAGGATATAAATAATGCTGCTATTTACATTTCGGCTGCATCTGCAACCTATACAGGTGCTGCGATTACTCCTGAGTTCACGCTGAAGGAATCGGAGGAAGAAGGTGCGGCTACGATATCTACTGACAACTATACGGTGAGATATGAGAAGGCCGACGATAAGCCTCAGGCACCGAGACGTGCTCCGGAAGAAAGCGAAAGCGTAACGATTAAGGATGCTGGAGACTATCTCATCATTATTGAAGGTAAGAATGAGTATGGTGGTACAAAGAATATTCCATTCGAAATCACTCAGGCCGAGAATAGTCTTACAACAACGCCAGCTGCTGTCGCTGAGCTGATCTATACTGGGGATGCTCTGGAGCTGGTAACTGCTGGTGTTGCTAAATTTGGAGACTTGCTGTATAAACTCGGAGCTGACGGTACTTATAGTGCAACGATTCCGACTGCTACTGATGCAAATACAACAGGCTATACCGTTTATTATAAAGTGGAAGGTAACGACAATTATACTGGCATTGAAGAGACTAGCGTAGTTGTGACCATCGACAAGGCCACTGCCACAATTACGAAGGCTCCTGCGGCTAAGACGCTGACATACACGGGCGAGGCTCTGGAGTTGGTAGAGGCTGGTACGGTTTCAGCCGGTACGATGGTGTACAGCATGACGATTGACGGAACCTTCGCTGAAGCAATTCCTACAGCAACGAACGCTGGTTCGTACACCGTATATTATAAGGTGAACGGCGACGACAACTATACCGGCATTGAGGCCAGCGAGACGAACAAGGTGACGGTAACCATCGGTCAGGCCGAGATTACCTCAGTGGAGCTGGTAGAGGCTACGCTGCCGTATAGCGGCGAGGCACAGACTCCGACTATCGCGAAGGTGATGGCTGGCGACATAGAGGTTGGCGCAGGATACTACGAGATAACCGGCGGCAACGCGAAGACGGCTGTCGGCGAGTATGAACTGACGGTTGCGGCCAAGACAATGGAAGGCAACAACTTCAAGGGTAGCGCTAAGGTGGCATGGAGCATCGTGAACCGCACATTGACGGTTGGCGAGGACGTGCAGTTTGCCGACGGACAGAAGTGGGCATCGTTCTACACACCATCGGAAGATCTGGAATTGCCCGAGGGCGTGATGGCATACATCGTGACGGGCGTGAACGAAAGCGAGAAGAGCGTGACGGTGAAGGCTGTCAACAAGGTGCTGAAGAGCGTGCCGATGCTGCTGGAGAACAATTCGACGGAGACGACGACGAACGTGAGCGCCGAGGGTAACCTGCTGCAGGTGGCTACGGAAGCTACGGCAGTGAGCAGCATCAACGGTACGGTATACGGTCTGTACAACAATGCGATGATGCGCGTGACCACGGGTACGATAGCTCTGGGTAAGTGTTATCTGGTGGTCAACGGCAAGCAGAATGCTCCACGACTGACTATCACGAAGGACGATCAGGCAACGGGCATTGAGAGCCTCACCCCAGCCCTCTCCGAAGGCGAGGGAGCTTGGTATACGATAGACGGCAAGAAGCTGCAGCAGAAACCTACGAAGAAGGGTATATACATTGTGAACGGAAAGAAGATGGTTGTTAATAATAAATAATGTACGCGCGATATGAAACAATATATGAACAGAATCATCATGATAGCTCTTGTGCTGATGGGATGGACAGGAGCATGGGCTGGCGACGTGACAGTGATTGTAGGTCCAAACGCCAACGCCGGAACGGTTGTGGCATCGAAGGCCGCTGCCGGGCAGACTTGTACGCTGACGGTGACGCCTGCCAGCGGATACTATCTGACGAAGGATAACCTGACGGCAGTTACCGTTGTGAGCGGCGACGCGCTGCAGGGACCCAGAAGGGGTATCGACATTAAGAGTGAACCGGTAGAAATCACAGCATCAGACGCAACGGCTGATCCAAGCGGTGTGACTACCTATACGTTTACAATGCCCGCAGACGGCAATATCGGCGTGGAGGTGACGGCCGATTTCCAGACGCTGATAGCCATCGAGCCAACGGTGACGCTGCAGGGTTGGACATACGGCGATGAGCCTAATCAGCCGGTGGTAGGAAATAACCCGGGCAATGGCGAAGTGACATTTACTTATGCCGAGAAGGAAAGCACGACATTTACTGCCAATGTTCCTGAAAATGTGGGTGATTATACCGTTAAGGCTACCGTAGCAGCAGCTATGCAGTATGCTGCAGGCGAGGCTACCGCTGATTTCAGCATTAGTGCGAAGGCGTTGACGGAGGATATGGTGACGCTGTCGGATGAGAGCTTTGTATACAATGCCGAGACGCAGAAGCCGGAAGTGACGGTGAAGGACGGCGACAAGGTGCTGACGGAAGGCACCGACTATACGCTGACGAACGAAGGCGGCGCCAAAGTGGGTAGCCACGATGTGATTGTGACCGGTAAGGGTAACTATACGGGAACAATTACGAAGCAGTTCAGTATCACGGCATTGAAGTACGGACTGCAGGTGAATGGTGTTGAAGTGACGAATGTGAATGCAAATAATGTGCTGGGGGATGACGAATCTATGGTGACAGTGACGTTCGACGGCGAACATCAGTTGGTGCTGAAAGATGTTTTTCCTGACAAAATCATTAGCAATCTCGACAGCTTGGCTATCTATCTGATAGGCAAAGATAATAAAGTTGGAGAAATAATAGCAGAGGGTGATGGAAATCATAAGCTGACATTTACCACCGATGGTAATAATTCCGGTAGTTTAAAAATATTTGGAGATATAGATGGGTTTGACGATGTCAATTACGAGCAGAACTTGTGGTGTTATGAATATGAAGAAGAAGACAAAAAATTCAAAGAAATCAAAACGTTCGTAAATCCTTTGGTGAATAAGAGCGGCGAGGAGAAGACAGTTGATGTGGGAAATGCTACGCTTCCTGATGATCAGGTTGTGAATACTGTCATAGATAATGTGATCGTTACGGCGGATAAATCGAATGGTGACGGTGTCAAAAACAATACAATAGAGCTGGGTTCGGGAATGACGTTAGATGAAGTTGCTGAAGTGATAAAGAGTGCTCTTCCTGGTACCGATGAATATGCAAAGGGCTTCTCCGGTCTGACATTTATGATTCCAGCAGGAACAGGACAGATAGAAATAGAATTGAAGACGGGAGAAGACGGCGCAGTGGCTGTGCAGATAGGTGAAGAAGAGCCTATTATTTTTAAGGATTTGATGGAATTCAAGAGAAACGTGATTCAATTTGCTGTGCAAGTAGCTATTTACGTCCGTATCTATAATTTTCTCCCCTCAGGCAAATTCGCTCCCGGCAAGGCTGGTAAGAAGACATCGACATCGGTCGGTATCCGTACGGTGGGCGTGAGAACTAACAAAGTGCAGGCGTCGAACTCGCCCGCTAACTCTAACAACGTGCCTAAGGACGAACAGAAATCGACGGACGAGGTGAACGACCTGGTGAAGACAACGGATACGGACGGCAACGTCAAGCTGAACGACGAAGATGCCATAACGGTGGTGACACTGCCCGAGGATATGTTAAAAGAAGAACCGTATTCGCCCAGCGTCGACTTCCGTAACACCAGTGTGACAGGCGTCTTCGTGAGCCGTACAACAGGTGTGTTCAACGGTGTATCGAAGAATACGTTTATCTTCATGCCAGTAGGTAACAATACCGACGAGGCGAACGTCATCATCGGTTCTGTCTGCCAGTTTGCACAACTGGACGGCAACATGAAGGACGACGAGCAGTTTGCACCTATCGACGAGTTTGTGGCACAGCGCACCGAGCTGACCACCAGCTTCGAACAGGGACAGCTGGCTACGGTATACCTGCCATTCGCCATCACGGCAACTGATGCAGCAGGGTGGGGCACATTCTACAAATTCAACGGCGTAGAGCGCGGCTATGTGAAGATAAAGGAGGAGACGGGCGATCTGGAGCCTAACGTGCCTTACTTGTTCAAGCCCGCTGAAGACGCTACGAAGATTGCGACTGGTGTGGCAAGCATCGTGCTGCCCAAGAGCAATGCCGCACAGCGCAGAACGGACGGCGACCAGCTGGTAGGTAGCTACAGCACGCAGACAGCAGCCAGCGGTATGTATATGCTGAGAAGCGAGGGTACCGACTTTAAGTTTGAGCAGATGCAGGCCGGCGAAAAGATCAAGCCGTTCCAGGCTTATCTGAAGCTCAACGACACCAGTACGACCGTACTGAAGGTGACCGACAACGAGGAAGTGCCTACGGGTATCGTCAGCGTGAAGGAACAGACGACAGCTGCTAAGTGGCAGACGCTGAGCGGTATAACACTCGACAAAAAGCCGCAGGAAAAGGGTGTCTACATCCGCAACGGCAGAAAGATCGTAGTGCGCTGAAAAAGATTTTTTGAAAAAAGTCGGAAAAAAGTTTGGTAGTTACGAAAAATCTCTGTACCTTTGCACCCGCAAATAAGGAACAGAGGTTCCGTAGCTCAACTGAATAGAGCATCTGACTACGGATCAGAAGGTTGTGGGTTTGAATCCCGCCGGAATCACGAAAGGACAAAGGTGATAGACTCCAAAAGAGCTACCACCTTTCCTTTTTTTATGGATTAGGAAGCGACGTCTTTGCAAGCAAATGTAATACAATTAATTCTACCACGAGCCCAATGAAATCACAAAAGCAGCCAGTGCGACGCCAGCCAGGAGCATGGCGATAGCTGAATAGATTTGAACGTCAGTACGAGATTCCTTAGTCATAATACGAAGAATAAATTTTTCTGTCTGCAAAGGTATATGATATCTTTCTATCATAAAAAGACAGTAAATTACATACACCTTTTGCCAGTTTCTGTTTTTTTTCGTAACTTTGCAGCCGATTATGAGAACGATGACGAAACGGCGCTTGTCTGCATGGATGTTGTTATCGGTATTTCTGCCGATACTGCTACTCTCGTCGCTTCATGTCCATGAGTATGCTGATGTTCGTAGCGGATGCTCTGATTGTATCAACCATATAGCGCATCAAGGCCACATTTCGCTTGACACTATCCATCTACACGATTGTTTGCTTTGCCAATTTACTTCGATACCATTTCTTGTTGCATTGACAGTTGTACTGGCAACCATATCTCTGAGTTATTCCAATACTATTGTTGAACCATCGGCTAAGCTGCAGTTTGCAACTTACCGCCACTATTCCCCAAGAGCACCTCCTGTCATATCTGACTATAGCGATTAATAGCTTTGTATTAACGAAATCAGATAACAAGACACAACATGAAGACAATATTTTCAATATTGCTGATGTTGGTATGCGTGTGTGTACCAGCGTCAGCAGAAACTACAACTAAGAAAGTTGTACTACACGGTCGTGTGACCGATGCCATCGACGGACAACCTGTTGTAGGCGCAAGCATCTATTTTCCACTGCTGAAGCAGGGAACAGTCACCAATGGAGAAGGTCTATATGAGATAAAAGACCTGCCCGCCGTGAAGACAACTATTCAGGTGACTTACGTGGGACACCTGACCATCATAGAATCCATCGACCTGCACATAACGACAGAACGTAACTTCGTGATGCAGGAGAACAATGCCACGCTGAAGGAAGTGGTGGTGACGGGACTGACGGGATCGACACGTGCCGACCATTCGCCAGCACCCATATCGGTAGTAGCACCACGTGTGCTGCAGGCCACGCCATCCAGTAATCTCATTGATGCGATAGCCCATCAGCCAGGCGTGTCGCAAATCACTACGGGGGGTGGCATCTCCAAGCCCGTTATCCGCGGATTGGGCTACAACCGCATAGTAACGGTGAACGACGGCATCCGCCAGGAAGGACAGCAGTGGGGCGACGAACACGGCATTGAGATTGATGCTCAAAGTGTTCACTCGGTGGAAATCCTGAAAGGTCCAGCCACACTGATGTATGGCAGCGATGCGATGGCTGGTGTGCTGGTATTTCACGAAACGCCTGTGATGCCGCAAGGACAGATGGCACTGAATGTGGGGACGGAATACCAGACGAACAACCACCTTTGGGACTATACCATTGATTTTGCCGGCAACCAGAAAGGTTGGGTTTGGAACTGGCGATGGAGCGAGAAGGATGCTGGCGAATATAAGAATAAGGTAGACGGTCGCGTGCCTGGCTCGCAGTTTCACGAACGTGCCCTGACGGGTATGCTGGGTGTCAATCGTGGTTGGGGTTACTCGCATTTGAAACTGTCGTACTACCACCTGAAGCCTGGCTTGATAGAGGGTGAAAGGCTACGGGTAGGCGACGATGAGTCGGGAATGAGGAACGAGGATACCGGACAGTTGTTGCCTTCGGAAGCTTTTCAGAAGATAGGCCACTACAAGGCGGTGCTCGACAACTCGTTTCTCATTGGCGATGGCTCGCTGAAGGCTGTCGTGGGCTATCAGCAGAACCGCCGTCGAGAATTTGAGAACGCCGATGAGCTGGGTCTGGACTTCCGTCTGCATACCGTCAACTACGATGTTCATTACCTGCAAGCTACAGACACCGATTGGCAGTATGCTGCAGGAATCTCAGGTATGTGGCAGTATTCTGAGAATCTGGGCGAGGAGTATCTGATTCCTTCTTATCGTCTGTTCGATGCTGGCCTTTTTGCCTCCGTCACACGTCATATCAACAACCTGACACTGAGCGGTGGCCTGCGTTACGATATCAGACGTCTGCACAGCTACGAGCAGCAGGAAGATGACGCATTGCGCTTTACCGATTTTACTCGCAACTTCCAGGGATTGACGGGTTCCGTGGGTGCCATCTATAACATTACACCCAAGCTGAACATGCGCCTGAACCTGTCGAAAGGCTTTCGTGCGCCAAACCTCAGCGAACTGGGTTCCAATGGCGAACATGAAGGCACGTTCCGCTATGAGATAGGCAACCAGCAACTGTCGCCAGAACATAGTTGGCAGTTGGACTTCGGCATCGACTACTCGTCGGAAATCATCTCCACTCAGTTGTCACTCTTTGCCAACCACATCGACAACTACATCTTCTTGGAAAAGCTGACGAGTGATGCCACAGACAATCGTTTTCAGTATCGTCAGGGAAAGGCTCGCTTACTGGGTTTCGAGGCCGTAGTGGACATCCATCCCATAGAACCGCTGCACTTCGAGAACTCGTTCTCGTATGTCAATGCCCGCCAACTGAATCAGCCAGAAGAGAGCCGATGGCTCCCATTTACGCCAGCTCCACGTTGGAACAGTAACTTGCGTTACGACATAATCCGCGATGGCCGAACGCTAACCAATACCTTTGTTTCGTTGGGTATGGAGTGCTATCTGCGACAGGCCAATGCCCATACTGCATATGGTACGGAGACTCCAACTCCTTCCTATACTTTGCTGAATCTGACGGCTGGAACAGATCTTCGCTGGCACCACCGTACCGTAGCCTCCATCTATCTCTCGGCTACCAACCTGACCAATCGTGCCTATCAGTCACACCTGAGCCGTCTGAAGTATGCCGATGGACCAGGTATTTGCAACATGGGACGTTCGATTGACATCAAGGTACTGATTCCTGTTACCTTTAATTAAATCGTACATTTTACAAGTTCTGAAAACAGCTTCGAGATTAATTCGGAGCTGTTTTCGCTTAGAGAAAACGGCGTTTCGTTGAATGGATTTGCAGGAGACACAGACTCTTCTTACCTTTGCATCGTCAAATGGAAATAAAAGGTTGTTTCAGGATAACAGAATAAGAAAATAGATTTGTTTCATATCTAAAAAAGAGCTGTCAATGTTGACAGCTCTAAATGGGCATTGGTAGTATATTCCGTAGGGGTGTTGCAGCGATTCAAATATACGAAAATAAACAGATACTGTGTCTTTTTTCAAGGGGAAAAAACCATATTTGTGAGATTTTTCTTACCTTTGCAACATCTTATAATAACTAACACTAAAGAATATGGTAAGGAACGTGAGATTATCGACTGAAAGCTCGGGATTGTTTTCATGTGACTATTAATAGAAAACTTCGGCACGGCAGCGTGGCTCGACCAGCGGCAGCAGGTGAAGAACCGACGGCAAACTGCCATGATGGTGCTATCGAACATTGAAGACTTTGTGCAGAATATGCGCTATGTTGACTCGATACTTGTGGAGTGTGACTCGACGCTGACGCGCATCTCTGCGCTCCCCCGAGACAGTGTGTTGCTGCCATACTCGATATGAAAGGGGCCAAACTCTTCATTGACGATTTTACGGGTGGTTTCGTGCCTTATTTCGAGAGCAGCATCGAAAATGTTCTCGAGATTAACAGCAATAACATGGCGATTATCGGTGTGACGCGCGAGGAGTTGAAGGATTTCATCAGGGCACAGGAATAAACATACTAGATTTTAGAATCCGAACAAGTCGAACAAGCCGCCAGCGTCATCATCTTCCGTTTGCTGCTGTTTCTTATTACCTTTCATCTGCTTGGCGTCGTTCGAAATGGATTTATTCAATCTGTCTTCGCCCATGTCCCAGATGTCTTTTTCTACATAGCCCTTGCCTCTGCATTCCCTGCAATTCACCTGACGATCATTGGTGCCATCAGAGTTTCTAAGCCAATAAACACCTTTACCATCGCATTCATTGCATTTCTTATAGCCTTCGGGGATGTTGGAACCTCCGCCGCCAGCACCACTAAAGAGGGCGCCTAATAATGAGCCAGCCATCTCGCCGGCTCTTGAATACATCTGGTTGCGTGCCTCTTCGGTGTTAGGGCTGAACTTGATCATCTCGCCCTGAGCAATGATGGCCTCCTTGGTGAAGTCGACCACGAAAGTCTTCATATAGAATAATGTATCTTTGCCCGTCATGTGCTGACGCTCCAGTGCTATCTCTATAGGTACGTCGATGGTCTTGGTGGACGATACGGGACTCAGTTCCGCTTCGCCTACGCACATCTGCTTGCAGAGCTTCGACAGTTTGGGGATGGTCATGTTCGAATCGTCCCATTTGTCGTTTTTCAGCAGTACGAAGCAAGCGCACTCCTCGCTGGCCACGTTGCTGGCTTGCAGTTTCACGTTAACGGTCACTAAGGGGCCGCTCAGGTTGTAGTCGGCACCTGTATATTCGGTTTTCAGAACTTTTACGTTACCAGCTAGGCATGTGCCTATCGTCAGCATGGCTGCCACCAATGATACAACTAATTTCTTCATCTTTTTCCGTTTTAGATATTCGTATGGCGCAAAGGTACAAAAAAAAATGAAATATCAGATGTAAGCCTCGCAAATTTAACACAAAAATTATGGCAGACAAACAAAAGTTACCTACCTTTGTAACTAGGAAATTCCAAGTTGGAGTTACCTTTTGGCGGTTTGTTGAAGTCGCTTAACTATTCGTTGGCTTATTTTCCTATTAAGAAGTCTGATACGAATGTCCCTACATTATAATCTCTGCTCCACATCTGTTCATCCTTTCTGCTGAAAAGAGGCTCCTGGGTTTTACCCATAGATGACATCTTAATATTGTGGGCATGAGGGTTGACGACCATATTGGAATCGGGACGTCGCACGACAACAGACTTTTCAGTTTCAGCAGACTGCGATTTTTTACCCAGTTCATTATTTACATATTTCTTATATATCATTTCCCTCATCTGACTGATGGAGTCGTTCTTTTGGATGTCTTTCTGCTTCTTCTGGGCGAAGGAAGTCAGGCTGACCAATGTTACTATTATGAGAATAATTGCTTTCATTTTTATTCTATGTTGTTCTTGTTTCTGATGCAAAGTTACGGCAAGAATCTTATGGAAACAAGAAAAAGCGGGAAATGTTTATAGAGTTGTGTGGACAATAGCAGCTGCTTTGGACAAAATGAAGAAACGTGTCTGAATTGTGTCCAGACAATAATGTGTTTCAGGTGAGTTTTATGATATCTCCTAACCTTGTTAGTTGAAGGGATATTGATAGCTCATCTTTGACAGTTCTATGCAATTTCAGTCTTTATCATACAGTTTCTTAAATTCCTTTTTTGCGGCAGCCATATCGTCTTGGAAATCTTTACTTGTATGCAAACGTGCATAGCATGAAGCTGCTAGCATACGCGAGGCGTCGACATCGCTTTGCCAGTGGAATCCTGCTATTACTCGGCTTTGTCCCCATTCATAGGCAAGTTTCAAAAGAGCATCCTGTGCTGCTGGGTTAATCTCGCAGAGCAGTAAGGCCATTCCCCATCCTCGTACGGTATGTCCTGACGGGTATGACCCATTTGTACGCAAACTTTCCTCTTCTTCTGGAACTAATGTCGGTTCGTTAAAGAAGACGTATGGACGTGTGCGCATATATGTGGCCTTAGGCTTTGTAGCGCTTAGACGGATTGTCAGTACGCCACGATTCATTACCTTATAGATGGCAGGCGTCTTCTGCTCAGAAATCTCATGGCCGAAGGCGATGCCGAACAGCGCCACCATATCGGCTATTTCGTAAACAGCCTCGCGGATAGCTTTTTGTGCACGCAGCGTGTCAAGACGCTGCTGCTTTCCCCAGTAATACTGGGAGATGTCGTACATGAACTGAGTTGATCCAGGCTCAGGTGGTGCGGGCAACCAATAGACAGCATTGGGAACCTCCTCGGCATTAAAATACAGTTCAGGTTGTTGGGCAAACGTATTATTGCTCAGCAACATCATCGTTGCAAACAGCAACAACATTGATTTCTTCTTCATCATAAATCTGCTTTTCTTATTCATCTTCATTTCAATTATCTGACAGGTGTTTGAACACTCTAAAATGCTTATATAGCATATGTTCATTTTGCAAAGGTACGAAAAATCCGCCTAAAAACAATAGGCGGATGACTTTTTTTTGTTTTCGAAGACTTTCGGGGTGTAGAGCTGCGCCACAGGTGAACTGTGCCAGTCAGGACGGCTTCAGCTGCTGGTGCGACAAGACCCTCGTGACGATGCCCTCTGTTGTTGACAGCATTCGTCCGAGACTATAGGTGTACGCGTGTCGCTCGTTGTCGCGAGTCTTTTTTTGCTGCAAAGGTAAATAAACTTAAAGCGGAATAAAAAGACAGTGGAATAATGACAGAATATCGATAGTTTTTTGTACCTTTGCCGACGTAATTATAGCTATAAACCAAGATGATTAATTAAATACGATACAGTTATGAAAAAGGTCCTTTTATTTATCTCCGCTCTGATGATGCTTTTTGCCTGTGGAAACAAGACTTCACAAGGTGGTGACAGCGATTCGACGGCTGTGTCAGACACGCTGAACATGAAGAAAAGCTGTACAAGAGTCTTGGTGACCCCATTGAACTTTATGTCAACTGGCATAAGATCAATTTAAAGGAACCTGTTGGATGAATATGATGAAAATATGAAAAGAATGACAATTGTTACGTTAGTTGTAGTTGCACTGGTTGCAGTGGCATTGGTTGGTTGTAGGTTTATAAGGGGTCAGATTCTTGATGGTCCTGGCATGGAACGCGATTCTGCGGATTATGCTCCAGAAGAGCCTGTTGACGGTCTGAACAAAGAGGCAATCCTCGATGGTCCCGACGGCACATCGACTCATGCTTTCACGGGAAGCAAGGACAGTATGGAGGTCGATTTGCTCGATATCAGTGAAATGCCGAAGACAGCTGTTCGACAGCAAGATGCCCATTTCCAGTATGCCGTGTATATCAATGTGGATAAGCCTGCAAGCGGAGAAGGTGAGATGGATGCTGTGAGATCCGTATGGTATGCCAACGAGCGTTCTGGTACAGTCGTCAAGGTCTGCGTAACAAATCCTATGGCTGAAGCTCAATGGAGCAAGATGAGTGGTAAGGTTGCTGATGGCGTCAGTGTACCTCTCACTCAGATTGCTGCTGCCGATAAGGGTATGATAGCGCCAGGTGATGTAAGCAAGTTGATAGTGGAGGGTTGTCCTGACGGCCGCAATATCTGGACATACATCATCGATCCTTATCGAGGCACGGCCATACAGCTGCCTTCTACAGAGGGTGTTGTAAGTCTTGACTGGGAGAAGAAGGAGATTATCGCTGCTTCTTATGGCTATGACGATGATGGCCGGTTTACCATCAACAAGGCTTATTCGCTTGATGGAAAGTACCTTCGCCAGGTAGGAAAAGAAGAAAGAGAATAAATCAGCCTGATAGCCCTCCTTAGAGGAAGTCGATATGGAATTGATTTGAAAAGGCTAAGAAATAATGCATATTTTCTTATGCAGATATTCATATATCAATAATTTTGTGTATATTTGCAAAGTGATATAACTCCTTGCAAATATGAAGGTGAAAACAGTCATTCTAAATATGCTTTCGCTGACAGGTTTATCTTCTTGTATAAGCCTGCAACAGAATGCTATCGACATGTCTACTACTAAGATTGTTTATTCAGAGCATTCCAATTCCGGTCTTGCCATCTATACGACCTATGAAATCTGTGCAGATTCCCTAGTATGGGAGTATGATGAAGCCAGGAATAGTTGTCACTTGAAAGATGTCTCCAGATACAATATTGATGCATTCAAGCAACTGTTATCAGACCTCTCCGCAATTAGTTTCTCTGCCAAGGACGCCAACGACCATAGTGTCGGCGGTAGCGGATGGAGCATTTCTTTTGAGAATTCGAATGGCAGTTATTTCTCGTATAATAACCTGTTCAAGCTGTCTGGCAACTATCAGCATGTTAACGAGGTGTTGATGTCGTTCGTCAGAAATCACCAGCCCAACGGCTACAAACTCTTTAAGAAATATCAAGCTGAGCCTCACGAAGGAGCCATGTATGGTGAATTCAAAGAATTACCAGAAGCCTTGAAGTCCTACTCGGTTCCTTGATATAAAATTCGGTCATTACCTATTTACTAACTAAAACTATCTATTATGAAACTGATTCGATTAATCCAAATTGTTTTTCTGTTGGCAGTCTGCCAACACATGGGCGCCCAGACCATAACGGGTTATGTGTTTGATGCCAATGACGGTGAGCCCATTATGGGTGCCACAGTCCTGAATGGTGGTAAAGGCTGTGTTACTGATATAAATGGAAGATTTGTCATTACCGGAAGTCCTGGCGACAAGCTGACTTTCAAGTATTTTGGTTATTCTGACAAGAAAGTTGCAGCCCAGAACAACATGGAGGTAGGTATGGGAAAAGGTTCTTACAAGAAGATGAAGCGTGCCAAGGTATCAGCATCAACGACTACATCCAGCAAGCCCGGTTCCTCCTATAGTTCTTCCAGTACTGCATCAACTGTCAATAAGACAATGATGAAAGAAAAAAATGGTTTCGAGTGGTGTAAACTAACAGACCAAAATGGTCATTACGGTGCAGAAACTAAAGATGGAAAAGCCTTGATACCCTTAAGCCGAGGATATACATTTATCATATATTTCGATGATAAAAAAATCAATGGTTATTTCCTTGTCGAGAAAAACGGGAAGGGAGTTTGCGATGCCTCAGGTAAAGAAATCATTTCTCCAGACAGAGGGTATTCTAGCGTCGTATTCCATGCCAGTGGAACTATTTATGGTTATTGGGGAATAGAAAAGAACCGCCAGTGTGGCGCATGTGATTATTCCGGAAAGGAGATAATTCCCCCAACCAGAGGTTACAGTTTCGTCTGTTTCCATGATGAAAAAGAATGCAAGGGATATTTTGGCGTAGATAAAGGAAACAAGAGAGGAGCCTGTGACGTATCAGGAAAAGAGATCATATCACCTATTTATGAAAATGTGATATATTTGAATGAATTCAAATACCAAAGTGGGAATCGAATACTCTCATTAAATATTAAGCTAGACAGCCAAGGAAAGGCCTATTCAACGGATGGAAAGACAGTCGGTAATTCATATGCCTCTTCATCTTCTTCATCCTCTTCATCTTCATATAGTTCTTCGTCGTCTTACTCTTCATCCTCTTCATCCTCTTCTTCCTCTTCTTCCTCTTCTTCATCCTATGGTAAACTGCTGTTCTCTGGATATTATACCGATACAGGCGTCATGCGAGCACCTACATTTACAGCCGGCTCAGGACAACCCAACCTTTATCAAATAAAAGTCTACGAGAATGCTATGCTTATAAACAACCAGGATCCTCGCAAATATCTGGGAGACGGCACCGTTTTTGGAGTCGCAGGACGAATGTATGGCTACAATGAATTGGCGTTTATGTTCTGCACAGCCAATGGTGATCTCAGCTTTGTTGTTTTAAATAAGAACAATGCTGGAGTCGTAACAGATCTCAGGCAGTTGTTATATGACAAGGGTGATACCAGGGCAACATATTCAGGAAAGCCTTTCTCTACCAACCTTAACGGGAACACCTTCGGTAATAATGGTGGGAATTATAATAATTTCAATAATTACAATAACTACAATAACAATTCCAACAATAGGCAGCATTCATGTAGAACATGTCATGGGACTGGTAGATGTCCGACTTGTAATGGCACAAAATTGGTAGCAAACGCTTATACCAGAAGAAACGAGTTATGCAATGTATGTCACAAAACAGGACTATGTCCTACGTGTAACGGTTCAGGAATGAGTCCTTTTAGACATTAAAAGGCTAAACTATATGAACGAAAATTGATAGCCCTCCTTAGAGGAAGGCTATCATTTCTGCTGAATCAGCAGCTACAGGAGCAGCGGGCTGCACCTTTTTGGTGCGGGGCTTACGCTGTTTTTTAGGCTTTACCTCTTCAGCGGGCTCAGCGGCTACTGCTGGCTCAGCGAGAACTACATCCACGCTGTGGCTCTCGATGAAATCATCAGCCACTTCGGCGATTTTCTCCTTTCCAGCCTCGGCGGCAGCCTTAGCTGCCTTCTGCCGGGCTATTTCATCTGAGAGCGACTTAAGGGAGAGGTAGACTACCACTATATAGCCACAGATAACGGAGGATAGTATACCAATTTAAGGCAGCTATCACATCGATGTCAGCAGCATAAGGCTCCAGCCATCAATTATCAAGGAAGGATAACGAAAAATGACATGAAAGAATGGCGGACCTCACGGCTCGCCACCCTCAGGAATAGGTAAAAATTAGTATTTGTATTATTCGTCTCTCACCATATTCATATACATAAATCCGATGTCCGCATTCACGACACCCTGGTCGTCGATAGTGATGAACATCGGGAGGCCCGTCGTCCGTTCCTCGTTCGAGTCAGCCTTGAACACCGATTTCTGCTCGTCTTCGCCCAGATACACGGCAAATTCATAGCCCTCCAGCTGAGCCCGTTTGTCAGCAATCTCCTGTTTCTTCTGCATGGTAAACTTGATGGATGGTTTTTCCGTTGGCTTGATATAGAATTCCTCCAGCCACTCCATGAAGTCGCGTGTTGTCTCCCCGCCATGTCCATGATGCTTATACCGCTCGCACAGCAGGCCGATCAGCGAGGCAGGAATCTCGTGCTTCCTCGCCAGCAGCCACAGATGCTCGTCGTGGAACACCTGCCTCCATTGTTCTCCGTTCTGGAAGCTGTACGACAATGCTTCCACCCACAGCCTCTCATAGTTCCAGAACATGTTATGTGTCAGAGATTCCGTTGTGCACATGTCGCCACCCTTATAGAAGCGGCATTTCGGAATCAGCGTCTTCCTGCGCTCATCCGCTCTCACCTGTCGGAATGTCTGCCGGGAATGATAGTCATCCAGATACCATTTCTTGTAAGATTCAGAATCCGTCTCCGTGCGCTCCATGTCCTGATAGAATCTGTTCCACAGCACCGCTTTGAGCGTCACAGGCGTACCGTCGTCCTCTTCGAATCCGTCGCAGCCATGCCGGTTGTATTCCTCCACCAGGCTCTCAAGGTTCGTCGTCTGGATGTTATCCACCCACCATCGTTCGTACTCCCACGCCTTTACGGCACTTTCCAGCATCTTCACCTTCGACTCTTCCGTGTCGTTAGCTTCCAGCTCCTTCTTAAACGGATTCTCCGTCTCGTCGTTGAAGAACCTGCATTCCAGCATCAGGTGTCTTCTTTTATCTGCCTTTGTGTATTTCATATTTCAGTTTATTCTAATTCCAATCTAACACAACATCTTACAAATCGCCTCTAGATATTGACTGTCAGTATCGTCAAAGGTGGCCAACTCCTTGCTGTCAATATCGAGAACTGCCACCACATCTCCACCCTTTGAGAAAATGGGCACGACAATTTCTGAGCGTGACAGGCTGCTGCAGGCAATGTGTCCTGGAAATTGTTCAACGTCAGGCACAATGATTGTCTGTTGCTCTTTCCATGTCGTTCCGCACACACCCTTACCAAAGCCGATGTGCATGCAAGCTACTGGACCTTGGAATGGGCCAAGCACCAATTCTCCATTCTTTACCCGATAAAACCCTGTCCACCAGAATCCCATCGTCTCGTGGATGGCAGCACACACGTTGGCCATTACCGCCACACTATCCGTTTCGCCCTCTATCAGCGCACGAATCTGCTCTGTTAGCAATCTGTATTTCTCAATCTTATCCATAATCCGGCAAAGAGCCTTATTTATTTTGGTGCGAATATACAAAATATTATTCTATTGCATCAGGTGTATCCTTTTATTCTTATATGGTGCAAATATAAGCATTATTTTTTAATATTCCAAATGTAACAAAAAAAAATCGGGCCCACCACGTTTGAAATGGTGAGCCCGAAATGATTGTTAGATGCTATTCCTTGCCAACTCCCAGCCTCGTAGCATAGCGAACCAGTCGATAGATGTTGTTCCGTTTTCTTGGATTGCCATTGCCACGCCTACTGCCATCCAACGGCTAGGCTTGTCACTCGGGATGCCTATCGGCTCGTCAGGGTCGATACCGGTCAGACGGGAGACGTTCTGGACTGTAAACAAAGAAAAATGTTCGATTTCCTGTTTTTTTCTGCAAATAAGACTCAAAAATATAGAAGAGGTTTCACCTCATCAAGGTTATAAAGTTATAACTTATAACTCCTGACATTTAGGTTCATTGGTTTTATGGGTTGCAACGTAAGGGAGATATAGAACATAGGAATATATTGTATTTTAAATTTATATATATTATAATATATATTATAATATATATTATAATATATATAAATTATATAAAAGAATATAATGCTAAAATCCAAATTTAAGATGTCAGGTGTCAGGAGTTATAAGTTATAACTTCGGGGGCTTTGAATAATTTTCGCTCTGAAGGCAAAAATAATTGCCCAAATGTTTGGTAGTTCCATGAAAAATTCGTACCTTTGCATCAAGATGCAAACAGACATCAGCATCAAAAAAAATGCGGCATAACCAACGGGAAATTTTTGTTAACCATGGGACAAGTTTTTCATAGGCAAACCGCGACACGAGGCATCAAGGACGAGGTTTTAAGGACGAGGAAAAAATTTTACACCCTTAAAATTCTTAATTTTATGGCACTTAAGGTAAAGGCAGTAGAGAGACTGCTGAAGTTTACGATAGACCAGTCTGATTGAGAGCCGCCGCATCATCTTCACCCCGAGTGTCGACCTGAAGGACGAGCTGGCTAACACCAGCATTCAGATTACCTGCATCGACCGCAACGGTGACATCGTGAAGCGCGTGACCAGTACCAGTGGCGACGTGGAGGACCCTGATGCCTCCCCTAGCCCCTCCAAAGGAGGGGGAAGTAATCCTACTCCTTCAACCAACAATGGTGATGAGCCAGGCGAAGGCGATTAAGTCTAATTGACAATTGATAATTCTTTGACCTAAAGGTACAAAGCGACCAGAGGTCGAGCGGACAATTGACAATTAGGAATGAAAATGAAGAGTGTGAAAGGAGGCTCGGGCATGGTGCTCGGGCCTCCTTTGGGGTATGTTAGTTTCCAGTTATGCGGATGCACATCATCGTCAAATCGTCGTTGGGCTCGGCGCCGTTACGGTGTCGGCTTACTTCTTCCGCCAATGTCTCAATCACCTGACGGGCAGAGTCGAAGTGGGTGTTGCGAAGGATGTCAATCAGACGGTCGTCGCCAAACTGCTCCTGCTGACGGTTCTCGGCCTCGTTTAGACCGTCGGTATAGATAAAGAGCGGACGGCCTTTGATGGTGTCTATCCCTTCACCTTCGTACTCCAGTTCTGGCCAGAGCCCGATGGGGGCGTTAGGCAGCATGTCGAGGAAATCACCATGATTCTCACCGCCTCCGATAATGGGTGGATTGTGTCCGGCGTTGCAGAAGTCGAGGTGACCTGTCGTCAGGTCCACGAGTCCTAAGAATAACGTCACGAACATACCACTCTCGTTATCCTCGCCGCTGAGGGCATCGTTCATGCGGGTACATATCTCGGCTGGCATCATGCCCTGCTTCGCCAGCGTCATGAAGAGTCGCGTGGCCTGTGCCATGAACAGCGAGGCTGGCACGCCCTTCCCGCTGACGTCGCCTATGGCAAAGTAGAGCTTGTCGCCCTGCATCACGTAGCCATACAGGTCGCCGCCCACCTCCTTGGCAGGCGTCATCGAGGCGTACATGTCGAGGCCCTCACGCTCTGGGAACTGGCTGGGCACCATCGACATCTGGATGTCGCGGGCAATCTTCAACTCATTCTCGATGCGTTCCTTGGCTGATCTCACCTCTGCCAGACGCTTGGCGGCACGACGGCGCACCAGCGTATAGATGATGAAGAACAGCGTCAGTGATATAATGGCGATGACGAGCCCTACGACGCGCTGCTGCGACAGCTCAGCCTGCTGACGGGCTATCTGCGCCTCTTTCTCCTGTGTCTCGTAAATGGTGGCCAGTTCGGCGGCGGCATCGTTCTTCTGGGCAGTGACGGCTGAGTCAATCACTTGGGATATATATACTGCTGTAGCCAGAGCCGAGTCCTTACGGCCTGCCAGATAGTTAGCATTGAACTTCTGGAACAGAAAGTCCTTAATGACCTCGAGATTAGGCCTCAAATCCCTTTCGGCAGCTATGCGGTCAAAGTCCTGATAGATATCGGCGGCATCGGCATAGCGGCCTGTAACAGACAGATAATCGCATGAGTTGATGCGGCCTTCGTCGGTCTTCGAATAGTCCGTCTTCAGGAATTGTTCGTAGGCCTTAGCGGCCTCCGCCTTCTGTCCTTGGTTATGCAGAAACTCTGCCCGGAGCAAGCCTAATCTTCCATCCTGACGGTCTGCGAAAGACGAGTTGGCATCCGGCTGCACTCTGTACCAGGCAAGCAGCGAGTCGCAACGGTCAAGCCACTTTTGCTGACCCTTCGACTTTTGTATCACGTTATCAAAAAACATATTCACCACAGCAGAGATACAATTCTGGAAGGACTCAAGGGATGAGTACTCCTTTTGATATTGTAGAATGTATTGATAGGCTTGTTCGTAACTTTTTTCACCCTCTTCCTTTCGGTTCAGTTTTATTTGGCAACCACCGATAGTAGAGAGTAATTCCCCTTTCAGGCCCGGGGATACATCGGGGTCTGGCCCAAGCCTGTTAGTGGCTGGCAGGGCTACGCGCAGAGCCTCCTCGTTTTTTTCATAAGCAGCATAATAACTGGATATGGTGGTGACAGCGTTGTAATAGAATCGCTTCTCTTCGGCCGTCTTGCTCTTGGCCTGTTCGAAAGCCTTGATGACATTTTTCTGACACTCGAGATAGGTATCTAAATCCCCTTTGCTGGCGTAAGCCGTGGCCATGTAGGCGTTAGCCTGGATGGGTGTCAGGAGGTTCAGGTTCATGAAGCTGTCTATCAGTTCCTCTGTGCGCTCCACGTTACCCGTACAGGCCATCTCATTTACGATATGCCCTGGATTCAAGTTCAGCGAGTCTGTCCCGTCGTTGCTACTGTTGAGTGGTCCGCCATTCTGGCAAGCCACGATGTTCAGCAACAATGCCAGCAGCACCGTTGTAAGCAGGCTTCCGTGCAGTCCGATAGCCGTCCGGGCCGAATATGATTTCATTGTTTGAATCTTCATTTTATTCTCATTTTAATTCGACTGCAAATTCGCAGGAACAGCAATGTTTTTCCTGTATCCCATGCCTGTGACATGGCAGATTAAAATATTGTCCTGATTCGTGACACGAACTTCAACGGAAGGAATCTTGTGGTGATCAGCCACGAAGAAGGCTTCAGCCCGTAGAACATCGCCTTCGTGCGCGCTGGCTATGAACATGATGCTGTTGGAAATGCCGAAGGTGAGTTGTCCATTGCTGTTCATCAGTGCAGCTATGGCCAGGTCGGCCAGTGTGAAGAGGGCTCCACCCTGGCACACATTGCCACCATTCAGGTGTGTTTCAGTAACGGTCATTTCAGCCACGGCATGTTGTTTGTCTGCCTCTGTGATTCTGCAGCCTGCATTTGCTGCGAAGCGGTCGTTTCGATTCAGTATTTCTTTGATGTCCATATTTTACAAAAAATTTTTAGTCTGATTCCTTTTTTCGTCGATGCAAAAAGATGAGTATAATGCCGATAATCAAAGGAACAGCGCCGATAATAATCCCTACTCCGCCGGCAGCCAGACCGAACATAGCCGCAAAACCGCCCTGACGAATATATGGACGTGGTATCTCAGCAATAAGAGAATCACGTAATGACTCATCTTGTATGCTGTCCAAAACTGCCACCTGGTGGTTATATTCTTCAACCCATGCTTCGTGTTTATGTCCGGCATCTATGTCTGCAACCACCATCACAACAGCAACAAATATAGATAACGCCAGGATAAACCCACCCAGCACCACAAGCAAACAGCCACATCCACCTTTATACGATTTCTTTTGATTCATCAATTATCTTATGAATATTACTTCAGCTCATTGACAATGATTTCTGCCATTCGCTGAGCACCTTTTGTGTCAGGATGAATGCCATCGTCCAGCATTTTGTCGCCATCGTTGGCGTAAAGCGTATGCAGGTCGATGACGTGAAGTCCATACTTCTTGGCAACGGCCTGCTGAATAGGAATAATCTTATTGGTGATCACTTCGTCGCTGATGTTCCACGTCGGCTTAAAAGCGGGAATGGGCGTGCAGAGGAATATCTCAGGTTTGGCGTCGATTCTCACCTTGGCCTTCTTACCCTTATTGAGCTGTGCCAAATCAGGACGGAGGGTGAGAATCATCTGTTCGAGATCCTTCTGGAAATCGCTGCCGTACTGCCAGTTCTCGGGCTTCGAATCGTTGGTGCCCAGCTTGATGATGACGATATCAGGACGGAAAGCCAGAGCATCCTGCCAAGCCATCTCGTTCATGTAAGGATAGTCGCCCTTGTTCAACATGGTGCGAGAGCTGACACCAAAGTTCTTGACCCAAAAATCGTTGCCTAACAGTCGCTGAAGACAGGCGGGATAACCATATTTGGCCTTCATGTCAATACCATAGCCCTCGGTAATACTATTACCGATACAAGCAACGCGGACGGCATTGGGTTTAGGCGTGCTGAGAGACTGCAGCCAGGCGGAGATATCGGCCAGCATCTGATGGTGATACTTGAACCAAGGACCAAAGCCGAAGCCATGATCGCCTGAAGGATAGACGTACATGGTGCAATCGTTGCCTGCCTGACGCATGGCGGAATAATAGGTAAGCGCATTGGTGACGGGCGGGACCAGACGGTCGTCGTTGGCGGTGATGATCAGGGCTGGCGGTGTGAGATGGCAGCGCACCTGGCGGTTGGTCGAGAAGTCGTTGACCAGTTTGGGGTCTTTATGCCCCTCTTCGCCCAGGAAATTGATGCACGACCATTTGTGTGACACGCGCTCGTCCATGCTGATGACGGGATAAAACAGAATGCTGAAATCAGGACGCACATCGAAAGCGGAACGGGTAGAGATGACTGATGCCAGATGGCCACCAGCCGAAAATCCCATGATACCTACATCGTGCGGATTGATACCCCACGCAACTGCCGAATCGCGAACGATACGAATGCCCTGTTCGACATCGCCGATAGGCTTGGTACGATCGCCCTCGGGCAAGCGGTAGTTGACTACAAAGTAGGCAATACCCTGCTGATTCATCCATTTCGACGCCATCGTACCCTCGTGGTTGTTCGACAATACGGAATAGCCACATCCAGGCACGCCGACAATCGCTCTGCCAGAGGGTTTCTCGGGCAGATAGCACACCATGTGCGACTTGCCATCGGGTGTCAGGTTCAACTTGAATTCTCTCGCTGTCTGTGCCTGAGCTACCAATGCGGTGAGCAACAGGCCGAAAGTCATCAACTTCTTCATGATGTTATCAGTTTATGTCATTATTTATCAAAAATATGCTGCAAATATAGCGATTATTGCCGAAAAAATAGTATTTTTGCAGCCACAATTACGAAACTTTAGAATAATAAAACAATAAAAAGATAGAATATCAATGAAAAAGATTACAACATTTAGCATTGTGATGGTCCTGATGATGGGCCTGTGTATGACGTCGTGCCTGAAGGGCAACAATAATGACGAACAGGAGAAGCAATGGCAGGAATGGGTCAACGAAGTGAACGCAGAAATTAGAGCATCGATAGGCAGCTACGGCGGAAAAATGTATCTGTGTGCAGCAAACAAGGAAAGGGAAGACTCAGTGGTGGCCAATTGGGGCATCGCCAGCGACAGCACAATGGTATTGTCGGCTGTACCCTTGAGTTGGTTGGTAAAGAAGATGCCAGAAAACCAGAAGGCCCTACAAACGGCTATTGCCGAGAGGGGAACCAGCGATATTCTGGTGAAAACAGCCTATAACTACAGATTCCATTCGCCACTGGATATCTATATCTATCCGCAACCCATCAAGCTCAATGTCAACTACGAGGGACAGTCGCATCAGGTGGAGATACACTTCTACAACACAGAAACCAACACCAACAGCAGAGCCCAGTATTTGCAATACAGCGATAAGGAGTTGGTCAATCTGTGTCTGCTCAGTCTGTCGCCAGAATCGATATATTTGGACGGACAGCGGCAGCATGTGTTCCAGATGGAGTATTATATATGGTGGTACGGTAGCAAAAAATGACGATGATGAAGAAACGTGCATTATTCATATTGGCATCGATGATGTTTTCGGTAGTATGTCTGGCACAGACATCTACCAAGGAGGTAACGCTGAAAACCACGATGGGCGACATACGCATAGCGCTGTATGACGAGACACCGCTACATCGCGATAACTTTCTGAAGCTGGCCGAGGAGCACGTGTTCGACTCGTTGCTGTTCCATCGCGTCATCAAGAACTTCATGATACAGTCTGGCGACATACACAGCAAACATGCGCTGCCAGGACAACGGCTTGGCACTGGCAGTTTCGATTATACCATCGAACCTGAATTCCGCACGCCAGACATCTATCACCGCTTTGGAACTGTGGCAATGGCCAGAGAGGGTGACAAGAAAAATCCTGAGATGCGCAGTTCTGCCACCCAGTTCTACATCGTAACGCGCCAGAACGGCACGCCTCATCTGGACGGCAAGTATACTGTGTTTGGAGAAGTGAAGGAAGGCATGGACGTGGTATGCCGCATACAAGAGATGGCGACTGACGACTTTGACCGCCCACTGGAGGATATCAGGATACTGGAAGTTATCGTGAAATAAAAAAAATTTGCAAGCGACTGGTAAACAGTTCTTGCAAATTACTCTCCGTGATCCGGTCGGGATTCGAACCCGAGACCCACAGCTTAGAAGGCTGTTGCTCTATCCAGCTGAGCTACCAGACCGATTAGCGGGTGCAAAGGTACAACTTTTTTGCGAATTACCAAGCCATTATTACGAAATATTTTATTTTTTGCACGCAGAAATATGGCAATTATTGAAATTACATCGCTAAAACAACCAGGAATTGAGGTGTTTAGCACCTTAACAGAAGCTCAACTGCGCATGGAACTGGAGCCAGAACGCGGACTATTCATCGCTGAGAGTCCGAAGGTGATACGCGTGGCCCTGGATGTCGGATGGGAGCCTACTGCCCTACTCTGCGAACGCAAACATATAGAAGGTGATGCAAGGGATATCATCGCGCGCGTGGGCGATATACCTATATATACTGGTAGTCGTGAACTGCTGGCACAACTGACAGGCTATACCCTGACTCGTGGCGTGCTGTGTGCCATGCGAAGGAGACAGATGCCAACCGTAGAAGAAGTAGTGAAAGAGGCACGTCGTGTGGTTGTCATCGAATCGGTCACAGATACCACCAACATCGGAGCTATCTTCCGTTCGGCTGCGGCATTAGGCATCGATGCAGTATTGCTGACGAGAGACACATGCGACCCGCTAAACAGACGTGCGGTGAGAGTGAGCATGGGAACGGTATTTCTGGTGCCTTGGACATGGATAGACCACCCCACCCCTACGCTGCATCAATATGGATTCCGAACCGTAGCTATGGCGCTGACAGACAAGAGTATAGCGCTGGACGACGCACGACTGAAAGCAGAACAACGACTGGCTGTCATCATGGGAACAGAAGGCGACGGACTACCAGAACAAACAATCAGCGAGGCCGACTACGTGGTGCGCATTCCTATGGCACACGGAGTGGACTCGCTGAATGTGGCAGCAGCGGCTGCTGTAGCTTTCTGGGAACTAAGAGTTTAGTCTTCGATGCCCTCGGGCTTCATGTTGGTGTATACAGTCTGTACATCGTCGAAGTCCTCAAGTTTCTCAATCATCTTGTCGATGGTCTCGCGCTCCTCGGGAGTAACGTCCTTCAGATCATTTGGAATGCGAGTAAACTCAGCACCCGTCACCTCGAAACCGTTCTCCTCCAGATGCTTCTGAATAGCACCAAATGAAGAAGGATCGCCATAGATGGTGATTGAGTTCTCTTCCTCATCTTCGTCGTACTCATCCTCTACACCGTAGTCAATAAGGTCGAGAATCATCTCGTCCATATCCAGACCGTCAGTCTTCTTGAAAGTAAACACACATTTGTGGTCAAACAAGAACGACAGACTGCCCTGAGTACCCAGGTTTCCATTAAACTTATTGAACACCGAACGAACGTCACCAACGGTACGTGTGGTGTTGTCGGTCAGCGTGTCTACAAAGATAGCAACGCCGTGAGGACCGTATCCCTCGTAAGTCACTTCCTTATAATCGCTCTGGTCCTTACCCATCGCGTTCTTGATGGCACGCTCGATATTATCCTTCGGCATGTTCTCGCGCTTGGCATTGGCGATGATAGCACGCAATGCAGGGTTCATGTCGGGCTCTGGACCGCCTGCCTTCACGGCAATGGCAATCTGCTTGCCAATCTTAGTAAACGTCTTGGCCATGTGGCCCCATCTCTTCAGTTTCGCAGCTTTGCGATATTCAAATGCTCTTCCCATATTTTAATATATTTATAATTGACAATTGATAATTGATAATTAACGCAACTCGGCGTTTAGTTTCTGCTTCAGGTTCTGAATCAGCTTCTGCATGATGGCGTCGATCTGCTTGTCACCCATCGTCTTCTCTGCATCTTGCAGTATAAAGTTAACAGCATACGATTTCTTGCCGGCAGGCAGCTTGTCGCCCTCGTAAACATCGAACAACTCGACTTTCTTCAGGAACTTCTTCTCAGTCTGACGGGCAATATCCTCAATCTGCTGGAACTCAACGCTCTTGTCGATAAGCAGAGCAAGGTCTCGGCTGACAGAGGGGAACTTAGGAATCTCCGTAAATTCAACCTTCTGCTTGCGAATCACCTTCATCAGGGCTGTCCAGTTCAGTTCGGCGTAATACACAGGGGTATCAATGTCGAACTGCTTCTGCAACTTCTTCGTCAGCACACCCAGTTCGATGAGTTTCTTGCCACCACGGTTCTCGATAGTCAGACCTGCTGAGAAGATGGCATTGTCGCTCTTTTTGCGTACCAGCATACCAGGCTGCACACCAATACGAGCCAGGATGTTGTCGACGTGGGCATCCAACTCGGCAAATGAAGTATCTTCGTTCTGGTGAGCCCATGAACCCTCAACACGCTTACCCGTCAGCCACAAGGCCATATGGTACTGTTCCTTATAGGCCTGCATGGGATCGTCCTGGTTCTCCTTCGCAGGGTCAAAGCTATAGACATTGCCAAATTCGAAGAAACGACAGTTGGGGTTCTTACGCTTCACATTGTGTTCGATGCTCTCCAAACCGCCATACAGCAGAGTGCCACGCATCACGTTGAGGTCGCTGCTGAGCGGGTTCATGATGTGTACCAAGGTACTAGTAGAACTAGTCTCACTAGTAGCACTAGTCTCCTCATAATACGCTGCTTTGGTCAGCGAGTTGTTCAGGATTTCGTTGAAACCTGCACCAACCAACTGCTCACTGACGAGGTTGGCCAACTTGTGCTTCTGGTCTTCGTCGCCCTTGATGACAAGGCTGGACTTCAACTGTGTGGGAATCTCCACATTGTTATATCCGTAGATGCGCAGGATGTCTTCCACCACGTCGCAAGGACGCTGTACGTCCACGCGATAAGCGGGGATTTCAAGCTTCAGGCCCTCGGCACTTTCGCTGAGCACCTTCATCTCCAGCGAATCGCAAATGCTCTTGATGGTCTCAACGGGAATGTCCTTACCCACCAGCGAATGAACATAGCTGTACTGGAGGTCGACAACGGCGTTCTCCATCTTCTCAGGATAAACGTCCTTTATCTCCATCGACACCTTACCGCCAGCCAGTTCCTTGCAGAGCTGGGCGGCATACTTCAGTGCATCAATCACGCCATTGGGGTCGATACCACGCTCGAAACGGAACGATGCATCGGTGCTCAATCCGTGACGACGAGCCGACTTACGAATCCATGTGGGATGGAAATAAGCACTCTCAAGCACGACATTCTTCGTGGTCTCATAGGTACCACTACCCTTTCCGCCAAACACACCAGCGATACACATCGGTTCCTCTGCATTGCAGATAGCGAGGTCGCGGTCAGAGAGCTTGTGCTCCTCACCATCCAGCGTCACAAACGGTGTGCCTTCCGGCATGGTCTTCACCACAATCTTGTGACCTTTCACCATATCGGCATCGCAGGT
>JAEEGI010005080.1_pt1 | contig 30464 bp, 27 predicted proteins | sample 8958751 | NCBI WGS metagenome assembly JAEEGI01 (sample SAMN16246545, study PRJNA631951) | gut metagenome | biome: gut microbiome; feature: rumen; material: KS-attached | host: Bos | place: Iran: Karaj | collected 2018-10 | reverse complement strand
TGCGATTAACTCATTAATAAAACCAATTAACCTATAAAATCCAATTTGTCATGAAAAAAACAGTTATTTTAGTCATAGCGGTATTGCAGATGTGTTGGTTGACCGGGGCAAAAGCTCAGCGGCCTGTGGGCGACACTCTTTTCAGAGTGGACCCGACCTTGTTTTACTATATCTACGACTGGCATGAAAGCAACAGTTGGTTGATATGTATGGACGACCTGAATTTACATGGATTTGGGAGTGGGGCGGGATTACCCAACCCCAACGAGCCTGATCATGTAGCAGATTTGGCAGCAGGGAATGTAATCTACGGAGTACAGATGCAGACCGACAGGCCTTTGAAAATAGTGGGCATAGCTGCTTCGGCTTTCCGACAAGAGACTCGCGACACTACATACGGCTACGGTGTCCCAATGTACCCCAACACTTGGGACACCACCTTGGCAGGACGGATAACAGACTCCATGATTCTCTACAAACCAGTGAACGGTGACTTGATTAAACTGACGGATGCCCCCTGGCGTATAGAAAACCCGCATCGGTATATTGAACTCCCTCCGAGAGGGTATTCAAGAGAATACAGACACGCACCTATCGACAGCTCAGCCACTTCCTATATCGCCCCCCTGTATGAAGTCATGTTCGAAAAACCCGTAATCGTGGAGGACTCGTTTGTAGTGGCCGTCACCGAATTCAACAACGAAGGACACTCCGATTGGGCTTACGACCAGTTCGATTTCCCACGCTGGATGTGGCTGTGGGACCACAACCCCACAAGGCTTTTCATCTTTTATGTTCTTCTCGATAACCCTGTACCAGAATGTGTTTATTGGTCTAAATTCCGTACATTACCTTGGGCAACAGGTAGAAATCCACGAACACAAAGTGGGCAGTATAAGTTTATGGCTCCGATAATTTTCCCTATCATCGACCCCGACTTCGACACTGCGATTGAACACTGCCGGCCGGTGACCAACCTGCGCGTGGCTGCAAGCACCGACACCTCCGCCACACTGATCTGGGACGCCGACAACAGCATCCATTGGGAGGTCAGATACGGCATGACCGGCATGGACGACAGCCTCTACACCTCATTCATCGTCACCTCCCCCTCTGCCACCCTTACCGGTCTCGCCCCAGGCGTGCAGTACAAAGCCGTTGTCCGCGGCTGGTGCCCCTGCGACAGTAGCTGGAGCGACTGGACTTCCAAGGCCTTCTCCGTCCAGCAGCAACAGGACATCGCGCAGCCCGGCAACCTCGGACGCTTCACACACCTCTCGCCCAATCCAGCCCACGGCTCCGTCAGCGTGGTCTCCTCCTTCCAGCTCTCCCGCATCGTGCTCTACGACCTCAGCGGCCGGCGCATGCTTGAGCAGGAGGCCGACGGCATCTCCGCCACCCTCGACATCAGCTCCCTCGCCCCCGGCTCCTACATCGCCGCTATCCACACTCCCCACGGCGTCGCCACCAAGAAACTCATCGTGAAATAACCCGCCACCGAAAAAACGACACTCCCCCACCGTCCCCGCGACCGCCCTTCCTTACGAAACGGCCGCGGGGATGATTTTTGTCCGCACCTCACTGCCGCAGCCCCCGCCCTCGCCCCACTCCCTAACCGCCACACAGCCGTCCCTTCTCCCATCATTTATCCTTTATAAATGGGAGAACGATGGGAGAACGATGGGAGAACGAGCGAAGGAAGAGCGAAGGAAGAGCGAAGGAAGAGCTCCGCAGGAAGGGGACGGAGAGTTGCCCAGAACGAGCCGAAGGCGCATCCGCAACATTTTGCCGACAAAGCCTGTATGGGGATTTCCTAAGCCACGGGAAAAAGAAGACGGACAACAGGAAGTGCAAAAAAAATGAAACGGGACACAGCAGCCTGTCTCCCGTTTCATTGCAATGAAATGCCGGAATGATTAGATAAGTCCTTTGCCAGGTTTGAATTTAACAGATTTCTTGGCAGGGATGTTGATAGATGCACCAGTACGAGGATTGCGGCCTACACGGGCGGGGCGCTCGGCAACTCCAAAGGTACCAAATCCTACCAGCGTGATTTTTTCGCCTTTGTTAAGTTGTTCTTTCATAACGTCAACATAAGCATTGAGCGCTTTGCCGGCATCGACTTTGCTTATACCAGCTTTCTCAGCCATTGCGGCAATTAATTCGGTCTTGTTCATAGTGGTGTTTTTTTCTGGATTAATACTTTATTTTTCGCCTGCAAATATAAACCTTTTTTTTTATTAGTTAGCTGTCTCAATAAAAAAAAATTGTGTTAAAAAAACAAGATTTTGCTACAATACTATTTTCCAACACGTTACATTGCACCCACGGAGGAAATCAGCGATGTTCATGCGCTTCTTCCCGCTGATTTGGAGGTTCAAAACACTGATAAAACCACCGTTTACACCGATTTTTAGAGTGGTTTTGCCATCGGATACGACACTGCCTATTGCAACCGAAGGAGAGGGGAGGAAAGAGACTTGGTAGAGTTTGAAGGGATGGGTGTTGCCGGCGGGGTCGGTCATGAGCATAGTGGCTGCGGGATAGGGAGAAAGGCCGCGGACAAAGTCGACGATGCGCGGACCGGGGAGCCGCCAATCGACAGCGCAGTCGGCTTTGAAGATTTTGGGTGCCAGGGGCATGGATTCATCCTGTTGCTGGGGCTGCGGGGAGAGTGTGCCACGGGCAAGGCCGTCGAGAGTCTGGACGACGAGTGCACTGCCAATCTGAGCCAAACGGTCGTGGAGGGTTTCGGCGGTGTCGTCGGGGGTGATGGGGGTGGACTGTTGCATGAGGATGGAGCCTTCGTCGATGCGCTCGTTGAGCATGAAGGTGGTGACACCGGTAAGGGTTTCGCCATTGATGATAGCCCAGTTGATGGGTGCGGCACCCCGATAGCGGGGAAGCAGGGAGGCATGCAGGTTGAAGGTACCCATAGGCGGCATGCTCCATACGCTTTGGGGCAGCATGCGGAAGGCCACGACAACAAAGATGTCGGCATTCCACTGGCGAAGGCCGTCGAGGAAGAGAGGGTCGCGCAGTTTTTCGGGCTGGAGGAGGGGAAGGCCGTGGGCAAGGGCATATTCTTTGACTGGCGAGGCGGTGAGTTTGAGTCCGCGCCCTGTGGGACGGTCGGGGACGGTGACGACACCTACCACTTGGTGGCCTGCTTGGCAGATTGCCTGAAGGGAGGCAACGGCAAAGTCGGGGGTGCCCATGAATACGATTCTCATTTGATGTGCGGGATTTTCAAATAATAAAAATATTGGGATTGAACGTTTTTCTGTGTATCGAACAGGCTAAAAGCCTGACTGTGTTTTTATCAACGCACCCTGACACGCATGCCCGATTTGAACTTGACGATGTCGGGATTGAGTTCCCGCAGTTTGTCGGCAGTGGTGTAGTTGCGGCGGGCCAGGTCGTCGAGGCTTTCGCCTTTGCGCATGGTGGCATAGACGGGTTTATTGGGACGGCGCGGGGCGACGGGTTCTTCGGGGACGATGCTTTTGTCGGCTTTGTAGACAAGGGATTCGCCTTTGACAGGTTTGCGGATGCCGAAATAGGTTTTGTCGAGGTAGAGTTTGCGGGTGCGGAGTGTGTATTTGGAGAAGTCGAGAATCCATTCGGGGTCGAACGGCTCGTATTGGAAACGGACTTCGAAATGGAGGTGCGGGCCAGTGGAGCGTCCGGTGCTGCCCCCCAAGCCGAGGACCTGCCCGGCAGCCACTACTTGCATGGGCTTGACATTGATTTTGGAGAGGTGGCCATAGACGGTTTCGAGGCCGTTGTAGTGGCGAACCACGACAAGATTGCCGTAGGCGCCCATGGGACGGGCTATGCGCACCACACCGTTGAAGGCGCAGTGGACGGGTTCGCCCATCTGGAGGCGGATATCGACCCCGCGGTGGGGACGGTTCCAGCGCCATCCGTAGGGGGAGGTGATGATGTTCTTGACCGGGAAACAGAAGCGCTCGTTGGGTTTGAGGAGCTGGATGGTGATTTCGTCGGGGAGGGAGTCCATGGAGAGGTTGACCAGCCGGACATGGGCACCGCTGAGGTTTCTGCCGTACCAAAGGGGTGACGGCGGCGGGAGGGTGGAGTTGTACATGACGTCGATGAGTTCGTCGCCGCTGGCCAGAGCGGTGTCGATGGCGGTGGGGTCGGGTTCGGGTTCGTGGATTTCGAGAGCGGGACGAGCGGGTTTGGCCGTGACTTTCTTGCCGCCGGCCTTTTCGGCACGGGTTTTGGCCTGTCCTTCACGGATGCGGGCATTGAGGAGGGAGTCGAAATAGCTCTCTTTCTGGGGTTGTTGGGCGGAGAGGGTGCCCCCCAGTGCAAGGAGGAGGATGAAGATTTTGAGCTGGCGGCGCAGACGGCCCACGGGAATGCCCAGCATTTCGCGATATTTGGCCACGGTGCGGCGGGCCACGGGGAATCCCTGTTGGGCGAGTTTTTGTGCCAAGGCTTCGTCGGAGAAGGGGTTGCGTTTGTCTTCGGCATCCACAATGGCTTTCAGTTCACGGCGGACGGCTTCGGTGGCCACCTCCTGCCCTTCGTCATTGACGATGGACTGGGAGAAGCATTCTTTGAGGAGGAAGGTGCCGAATTCGGTCTGGACGTATTTGCTATTGACGACACGCGAGATGGTGGAGATGTCGTAGCCGGTCTGGGCGGCGACGTCTTTCTGAAGAAGGGGTTTGAGGTCGGCGGTGTCGCCGGTGAGGAAGAACCGGTATTGTTTTTTCAGGATGACACGCATGACCCGCTGCAAGCTGGTGTGGCGTTGCTGAAGGGTGTCGACAAGGAGGTCGGCGCTTTCGAAGTTGGACCGGAGGAAGTCGAGGGCTTGTTTCTCGCCAGGCGAAGGTTTACGGAGGCTTTCGAGTTGCTGCAGCATGTCGTGGTAGTCCTGACTTTTCTGGAGTTGGGGCAGGTAGCGGTCGTTGAGGGTGAGGGTGAGTTGATCCTCGTGGCGGGTGACGATGAAGTCGGGAATAATGTAGCGGGCATGGGAGGTGTCGGAGTCGCCGGTGCCGGGTTTGGGGTTGAGGCGACGGATGCGGGCTATGGCGGCATCGAGTTGGCTCTCGGTAAGCGAAAGTTCGTCCATGACGCGACGATAGTTGTGGCTGGCAAAAGGTTCGAAGCAATTGTCGACAATGGCTATGGCCCAACGCACGTCGTCGCTCTGTTCGTCGGAACGGTGCAGCTGGAGGGAGAGGCATTCCTGCAGATTGCGGGCAGCAATGCCTGGAGGATCCATTTGCTGGATGATGTGGAGCACTTCTTCTACCTCGGCGGGGTTGACTTCGATACCTTGGGTGAAGGCGAGGTCGTTGGCGATGAGGTCAAGGCTTCGGCTCACATAACCGGCATCGTCGAGGCTGCCTACAATCTCTTGGGCGATGTCGTACTGACGGGGGGAGAGCGTGCGCATGGAGAGCTGCCCCATAAGGTGGTCGAAATAAGAGTCTTCAGAGACAAACACTTTCTCGTGTACGTCGATGTTCCTGTCGCGTTCCTGTCGCTCGCGATAGCTATAGTCATCATCGTCGGTGTCGGCAGTCATCATGTCGTACCCTTCCGTGCCGCTTTCGGGCAAGGGCTCCATCACATCGCTGGCACTGGAGGAAACCTCAAGTACCGGGTTTTTCTCCACTTCTTCCTTGAGCCGCTGTTCCAGTTCGGTCACGGGCATCTGTATGAGTTGCAGCAGCAACAATTGTTGTGGCGACAATTTCTGCTGCATTTTCATGGTCTGATGTTGTCCGTTTTTCATATATGTCAATGTTTGGTGCGCTATTCGGAGACCATCGGCGGAGAGGCTCGGTTGTCTCCGATTTGTCACAATTTAACATATAACTACTTTTTCTGAAAATTATTATCCCCTGTCTCAAAAAATTTATCCTCAAAATTAAGGAGATAAACTTTGCCGCTTGCCCTGGTGACGGCTGTATAGAGCCAACGGAGATATTCTTTGTCGATCATTTCGTCGGTGAGATAGCCTTGGTCGATGATGGCGGTGAGCCATTGTCCGCCTTGTGTCTTGTGGCAGGTGAGGGCATAGGAGAATTTCACTTGGAGGGCGTTGTAGTAGGGGTTTTCTTTCACGGCTCTTAGACGGTCGGCTTTCCTTGGCATGTCGGCATAATCTTCCATGACGGACTCGAACAGCTGTTGCGATTCGTGGAAGGTGAGCGAAGGGGATTCGCTATGGAGGGTTTCGAGCAGCAGTTTGCAGTCGTGTGCAGGCATGTCGGGGTAATCGACAAAGCGCAGGGTGGCATCGACAAAGTGGAATCCGTAGAGTTCTTGATAGTTGCGAAGGCTTTGGACTTCGACTATGTCGCCGTTGGCGATGAACCCGATTTCGCTGTCGGCTTCGAGCCAATAGTAGTTGTTCTTGACTACCATCAGGTAGTCGCCTGCATTGACTTCATCCTCGCGGAAGAGAATGCGGTTGCGGATGGCTTGGTTGAAGAGGTTGGCCCGTTTGTTGCTGCGTGTGATGATGGCGACTTGTTCCAGACTGTCGTCAGCGTACTCGCGATTGAGGAGTTCCTCGAGTTCGTCGCCACGCAGCCGCAGAATGTCGTCGCATCCTTCAAGGTCGAAAAGGGGAAGCTGGGGAAGGCCTCCGTCGGGCAAAACGGCAATCTGCCGGCGCAGTAGGGTGGCATTGAGCAATATGCCGGACATTCTTTGCTGACGAACCACTTCGGTGAGTTCGCAGTTGTGCACCTTCAAGCCAAGGATTGAATGGAGATAATGGACATCGAGTGCGGGACTCTCGGAAGAGCCCACAGGAGGCAGCTGGGCAGTGTCGCCAATGAGCATTAGACGGCAATGGTTTCCTTCGGCCACATAGTCGACCAAATCTTCCAAAAGGTTGTGTTGACCAGACCCTGTGTCGTCGCCCTGCCCTATCATCGACGCTTCGTCGACAATGAAAAGGGTGTAGGAGTGTTTGTTCAATGCCCGTGCCATGCGCATTGTCCCTGTGCTGTCGGTGATGGTCTGGTAGATTTTGCGATGGATGGTGAAGGCCTGTTGTCCGGAATAATTTGCCAAGACCTTGGCAGCACGGCCTGTGGGGGCAAGCAGAAGGGTCTTGATGTGCAAGGCAGGAGCCGACCGAACCAAGGCACTGACAAGCGAAGTCTTTCCCGTTCCGGCATAGCCACGCAGCAGGAAGGCCGCAGCAGGGTCGGAATCGTAGAGGAAGCGCACCATCGCTTCACAGGCCTGCTGTTGCATGTCGGTGGGATGATGGGGGAAATGGGATAATATGTAACGGACTACCTTTTCCATTGACATAAAACAAAAGGGAGGTTCACCACTGCAGGCGAATCTCCCTCTATTGTTCTTTTTGACGCATTACTCGGCCTCAGGGGCAGGAGCGGCTTCAGCGGCAGCCTCGGCGGCGGCAGGAGCAGTCGTGGCCACAGGGGCAACGCTCTTGGCAGCGTTGACGTCAACCTCGGTGTTGATGGAGGACTCGGCACTATGGCGAGGAATGGCGGTGGTGGCAGCCAGAGAGAGAACTACCAAAGCAATGGCCAGTCCCCAAGTAATCTTCTCGATGGTCTCCGTGGTCTTGCGGACACCCAACACTTGGTTGGGAGCAGAAAAGTTAGCGGCCAGTCCGCCACCTTTTGAGTTTTGTACTAATACGGCAAGAGCCAATGCGATACATACAATCAGAATAAGGATAACAATTAAGGTGTACATCGTTTTTGTTTGTTATTTTTTTAATTATTTTTTAACTACTTAACTGCGATTTCAACTTGGAAATTCGAACTGCAAAAATACTACTTTTTTCGGGATTTTTGACCAATAATTTTTCATACATTTCCAAAGCTTGTTGCAATTTCCCTTGCTTTTCAAGTATAACTGCAAGAGTTTCAGACTCGAACGATTGAGAAGGGCGAATGCTATTTTTGGCAAGTTCTTGCACCGGGACATCATCGTAAGTCTCGAAATCGGGCACAATTCCACCATCTTTTTCAAGAAAATTGGACAAAATCACACTCTTGGGAGCGGTTTTGAACGAGACATCTTGATAAGCATTTATTTCTTGCAAAATGTCGAAGTCGACCGGCACCGACGGAATCTCTTTGGGTGGCTGGACAGGGCTGGGCTGCACGGGCGACACAGGTGCATGGTTTGCCTCCATAGGCTGCCTCGAAACAGCATCCAATTGCTCATATAAACGGTCTACATCCTGCACATACAGCGAGACCACCGGCAACGACTGATGTTCCCACATCGGGGCTCCCGCCGCTTTATCAGCCAACAACGCCACTACCTGCAACGGAGCGGAGAACGGATAGCGGTCTCGGTCTCTATGCAATTCGGACCATTCATCGGGACTCAACGTTCCCGGATGACTCATTATCTTGCCGAAACTGTTTTTATCCATTACATTAACAACTTTTTACATCGCAAAATACGAATGCAAAGTTACAGATTTTTTTTTGAACTGCGAAAAAACAATTATTTTTTATGTTTACAAACATATGTTTCAATCACTTATATTCAAACAATGCTATTTCTTGTCACTTTTTTCTTGTCAATTGAAAAAAAGTTCGTACTTTTGCAACTCCAAAAATTGAAGAAAAATGAAGAGAACATTCCAACCATCACGCAGAAAAAGAGCCAATAAGCACGGATTTCGTCAAAGAATGTCCACCGCTAACGGAAGAAAAGTTTTGGCCGCACGCCGCAGAAAAGGCAGAAAAAAACTTTCCGTCTCCGACGAGCGATAAAAACGGATTCCCCGAATCCAGGCATACGACTCTTTGCAAAGAGAAAAAGAAGTATTGTTGTGTTGCAGTACTTCTTTTTTTTCATCCATCCATTGCGGAATCCCATCCGTTGCCATCACCGCCACAAAACATAAAAACCCATGAAAAAGAAAAAAGAACAACCCATACTTGAAAACATAACTATCACCGATATCGGAGCCGAAGGCAAAGCCATTGCCCGAGTGGACGGCATGGTTGTCTTCGTCCCCTTTGTCGTCCCCGGTGACATTGTCGACATCAAAATACTTAAAAAGAAGAAAAACTATGCCGAAGGGAAAGCAGTGGCCATTCACCACTACTCCGACAAACGCACCCAACCCCAGTGTCCCCATTTCGGCACCTGTGGCGGCTGCCGATGGCAAACCCTAAGCTACAGCGAACAGTTAGCTGCCAAACAGCAACAAGTACGCGACAACTTCGAACGGCTGGGACACCTCGACTGCTCAGGCATGCAATCCATCTGCGGCTCGGAAAAAATATACGAATATCGCAATAAGCTCGAATTCACCTTCTCTTCGCGGGCATGGCACGACCTGCCTCCTTCCCCCGACTCTCCTGCCGAGCCCGGCGCTCTCGGGTTCCACATTCCTACCCTCTTCGACAAAGTCCTCAACATTGAGCACTGCGCCCTCCAGCCATCCCTAAGCGACAGCATACGTCTGGCTGCACGCGACTATGCTTTTGCTCACCAACTTCCTTTCTACGACATCCGCAACCATACCGGATGCCTTCGCAACCTCATCATCCGTAACACCGGCACTGGACAATGGATGGTCGTCCTTGTCATTGCCGAACGTCATCCCGGATGGGAAGGCCTAATGAACCACCTGCGCGACACCTTTCCACAAATCACCTCCCTCCAATACATCCTCAACGATAAATTCAACGACTCGTACGCAGACCTCCCCTCCGTCACTTATGCCGGGCAAGACCATGTCCAAGAAATCATGCAAGGCTACAACGGTGCATCGCCCCTCCACTTCACCATCCGGCCCCAAACCTTCTACCAAACCAACTCGCCCCAAGCCCAACGCCTCTACTCGTTCGTGGCGCAATACGCCGAACTATCCCCCGACGACACCGTCTACGACCTTTATACCGGCACCGGCACCATTGCATTGTTCTTAGCCCACATGTGCCGACAAATCACAGGTATTGAATATGTAGAAGACTCCATTATCGCCGCACGCGAAAATGCCCTTGCCAACCATATCGACAACACCCGTTTCTTCGCAGGCGACATGGCCAAAGTCCTCACTCCCGAGTTTGTCGCCCAACAAGGCCGTCCCGACGTCGTTGTCACCGACCCTCCCCGTGCTGGCATGCACGAAAAAGTCGTGGAACAACTCCTCGCCATGCAACCCCGCCGCATAGTCTATGTCAGCTGCAACCCCGCCACACAAGCCCGAGACATCAGCCTCCTCTCATCCCGCTACCGCTTAGGCCGCATCCAGCCCGTCGACATGTTTCCCCATACCCAACACGTCGAAAATGTAGCCGAACTCATCCTCAACAACTGACCCACACCCACCTCCAATCTCCAAAAATACTTTATTTATAAAAAAAATATCTCCATTTCAAAAAAAAATATTATCTTTGCATGTTGTTTCACTGCAAACCGCATTTTGGAACACCAACATTAATATATTGATAATAAATAAATAAAGGATAAACTAATAAATTTTCACACGATGAAAAAAGCATTATTAAGTCTGTTATTGGCCGTTGCTATCATGCCTTTGGCCTTTGCCCAAGTCAACACACAACGCACCATTATCACCTCCAATTCCACTGCCTGTGGGTCTTTCACCTGGACTGCCAACGGTCAAACATACACAAACGACACCGTTGCCTATTACATCAGTCCCAACGACGATACCCTTTACGTCCTCAACCTGACTATCAACACTCCCTATGTATCTAACCAAACCATCATCGGTACCCGTTGTACCTACGACTGGCGTGGTGAAACCTACACCTTATCCGGCATGTACAGCGACACCGCCTACGCCGCTGTTGGCTCCGGTGAATGCGACAGCATCTTCAACCTGATGCTGACCCTCGCCACCACCGAGACCGATGTCCAAACCATCAACACTTGTGGCCAGTACATCTGGAATGGCGACACCATCACCGAGTCCGGCATCTACAAAGACACCATCATCTCTGACAACTGCACACATATCAACCAGTTGAACCTTAACATCGTCTCCACCATCTATGCCGACGCCACTGTCAGAAACTGCGGTGACTATTATTGGTACGATACCGTTCTCACCACCTCCGGCAACTACACCCATCATTATGTAGACACCGTCAGCGGCTGCGACACCATCCACCAACTCAACCTTACCATCTTCGTAGACACCGCCAACATGATCTACGACTCCGCCTGCGCTGCCAAGACATGGAGAGGCACCACTTACACCGAATCGGGTGTCTACAGCGTCCTCGACACCAACACCGCTAACAACTGCGTCACCTACCGCCCCATCACCCTTAACATCAAAACTCCCCGCACCCCCGAATCCGACCACGTGCTCGAAGGCTGCAACAGCATTCTTTTCACCATCAGTTCCATCACAGGTGCCGTCACCAAACGTTTCACCGAAGACACTGAATTCGACACCACTCTTGTCGACCGTAGATGGGCCAGATGCTACGACAGCACCATCCACGTCCACGTCACCATCCATAAATCCGGTCGCGACACCGTCCAGGTCAATGCATGCGACAAATATGTCTGGGAACTCAACGGTGCTACCTACTACAACACTCCCGAATCATTCCCCAACTATCCCTTCGCCGTCGACACTTTCGGCTGCGACAGCTTGAAAGTCCTCAACCTTACCATCAAGAAATCACCCGTCATCACCGCCATCAACGGTAACTGGCACCTCAACGCCGGCGAGACCGCAGAGCTCTATCCCACCTGCTCCGAAGGCGCCTCCTACAAATGGACCTATGGCAACCAGACTTCAACCGCTGATACACTCCGTATCCCCAACGTCCAAGGCAACATCGACGTCACACTCGAAGCCACCTTCAACTACCCTGCCAACAACTTCGCCTGCCACGACACCAGCTGGATTACCATTGTCACATTCGTAGGCATCAACGGTGCCGAAACCGCCAACATCTCCCTCTATCCCAATCCCACCGTTGGCCAGCTCAACATCGAAAGCGCTGAAAACATCAACCAAGTGTCCATCTACAACACCCTTGGTCAGCAGATTCTCGTCAACACCAACCTGGGCAACAAAACCGTCATGGACCTCACCAACCTCCCCAAAGGCAACTATACCATGCGCCTCACCCTCCAGAACGGTGAAACCGTAATCCGCAAATTCATTATCACCAAATAATGGAATCCTCATCAACCCAAAAGCGTCCTGCACTCGGGTGCCGGACGCTTTTTTTCTTAAACCGCCCTTGCATGAAACATCCCGCACTCCTGCTCACACTCCTCCTGTTGCTCAATGCCTGCCAACACCCCGACACCCCCGTAAAACTGCAAGGCGAAACCCAAGGCACCTACTACAGCATCATCTACTACGACAGCCTTCAACGCAACCTGCAGCCCCAAATCGACTCCGTACTCAACCTGATAGACTGTACCGTCTCCCTTTGGAACGACAACTCACTCATCCGCCGCATCAACAACGGGCAAGACTCCCTCATCACCCCCCTCTTTCACGACCTCCTATCCAAATCGCGTTCCATCCGCCAATACACCCATGGAGCCTTCGACTGCCGCATCGGTGCCCTCGTCTCACTCTATGGCTTCGGATTTAAAAAACGAGCCGACATCCAACCCCGCCAAATAGACTCGCTCATGGCATTCCTGCAACCCGAAGCCTACCTCATCGCCGACAGCACCATCCAATCCGGCACCCAATACTACACACTGAGGAGGCTCACCCCCATCGAGTTCGACTTCAACGCCATTGCCCAAGGCTACACCGTCGACATGCTCAGCAACCTCTTCGACAGCCTCGGCATACACAACCACCTCATCGACGTAGGCGGCGAAGTCATAGCCAAAGGCTCCAAACACGACGGCACCCCCTGGACCGTGGGCATTGAACGCCCTGCACAAAACAAATACAGCAGCCAGGAAATCGAAACCGCCATCGCCCTCCACAACCAATCCGTAGTAACCTCCGGCAACTACCGTAAATACTACGAAAAAAACGGCACTCGCTACTCCCACACCATCGACCCTGCCACCGGCCATCCCGTCAACCACACGCTCCTCAGCGTATCCGTTGTCAGCAACCAATCCTGGTATGCCGATGCCATGGCAACCTCGTTCATGGTCATGGGCCTTGACAAATCACTCCAGTTCATCAACGCCCACCCCGACAACCCCGACATACAAGCCGCCTTTTTCATCTACCATGAAAACGGACAATACCGCACCTACGCCACACCCTCCTTCCAAAAAATGATTATAGAATAATACACCCAAAAACATAACAGCCTATGAAATCCATGACAGGCTTTGCCAAACGCCAATGCGCCGTCGCCAACCGCAAAATCACCGTCGAGATTAAAACACTCAACAGCAAAACCCTCGACATCAACACCAAAATACCCGCCCTGCTCCGCACCAAAGAACTGGAAATACGGGCACTCCTCACCCCGCTGCAACGCGGCAAAACCGACATCATCATCACCGAGGAATCCGGCACCGTCTCTGCCGCCCACGCCAACAACGAACTGATAGCACAACGATACCGCGAACTGAAACACCTTGCCCACAACCTTGGGCAACCCGACACCGACCTCCTCGGCACCATCCTCGCTATGCCCGACGTGTGGGCAACAGCCGATACCGACGAACTGACCGACACCGACTGGACGACCATCGCCGACACCATCAGCCAAACCGTCGTCGAAGTCGACAACTTCCGCAAACAGGAAGGCGAAATACTAAAAACCGACTTCGAAAAACACATCAACCTCATCGAGCAGAAACTGCAAGCCATCCCGCAATACGAACCTCAACGCATCGAAACCGCAAAAGAACGTATCCATCGATACTTTGCCGATGCCGCCATCAAAGAAATCGATCAAAACCGATTCGAGCAAGAACTCATCTACTACCTCGAAAAACTCGACATCACCGAAGAGAAAATACGCTTGGCCAAACACATCGACTATTTCCGCCACACTATGAACAACGAAGAAGACAGCGGCAAAAAGCTTGCATTCGTGGCACAGGAAATGGGACGGGAAATCAACACCACAGGCTCCAAAGCCAACCACGTCGAAATACAGAAACTCGTAGTGGAAATGAAAGACGAACTGGAAAAGATAAAAGAACAACTGGGCAACATACTTTAACGCCTCCGCAACCGCTTAACGGCCATCGGCAACCCCACATGCCGATGGCCGTTCTTTTTTATCATGCTGTTCTTGGACAATAGCACTGAATACCAACCCCGTCCCTACCATTCAGCCCGCCTCTTTCCGGCATAATCCCACGTTTCTTTCAAATAAGTTTTCGAGCCACTTGATACCGTAACAATAGACTACAGTTATACCTTCATTTATCCTTTAATAATGGGAGAACGATGGGAGAACGATGGGAGAACTGAGGGACAACGAGCGAAGGTGGTACTATGGACGAGATGAAGATGACGGTGGATGGACGGGGGGTAGGTGAGCGGAACGGAAAAGGAGAGGCACACGAACGGCCACGTCAGGACAACGGAGAGTAAAGGGCAAAAAGAAAGGGCGGAGTGCCGAAGCATTCCGCCCTAAAGGTTGAAACTATTCGAAGTTTATAACTTAGCGAACAATCAGTTTCTCGACTTTGGTGAACTGTTCGTTGGTGATACGGACAAAGTAAGCACCCTTGGCGAGGCTGCTGAGGTTGATAACATTGCTGTTCTCAGCATTGATGTTCTGGTTGTAAACAACACGGCCGCTCATGTCGATGAGAGCGCAGTTGACCATACCGTTGACACCTTCGAGAGACAGGCGGACCTGAGAGGTGGCAGGATTGGGCTGGAGGGACATCTTGACATTGTCGGCAATAGGATCGATACCGATACCTTGACGGATTTCGGTGAAGACAAACTTAATGGTGTGGTCTTCGGAAAGGTTGCTGAAGGTGTAAGAATAGGTGTAGGAATTCTCCAGTCTATCATATTCAACACGGAGAGCAGGGTCACCGGTTTCCTCTTCAGCATCCCAAGGCTCAACTTCGACACCGTCGACATAGCAATGGGCAACACTGCAACCGTTGGCACCGACACCGTGGATGGTGACAGAAGAACCTTCGGCAGGATTCAGCTCCACGCCACAGACTTCTTCGCCAGCATAGACAGCGCTACCATACTCGGTGCTGTCGCACTCAACATTGATGTGAACGCGGTTGACAGCCTGAGCAGGACCGACAAGGAGACGGATCATAGGATTGAATGTAACGAAATGCCAAGCGAAGGTGCTGTAGTCGTCTCTACCAGAACCGGGATCCAGAACGAAGTTCTGATAATCGTTGGGGATATGGTAGTTGGCATACTTGGCGGTAGCTTCGTTGTTGGCGAAGTAGAGGATGGTGTCGTAACGCTCAGGACGGGTGGGGGAAGCTAAGCGGTAGCTGCCAGTGGCCTCGTGAGCAAGAGCAAAGTAGCTGTCTTCCTCGATGCTGTAACCAACACGGTAGGAGGTGTAGGGTTCGAGAGCGGGCTGCTCGGGGAAGGGGATAATGATGGAGTTGTACTGACCAAGTTCACGGTAGCCGTAGGAATTACGACCAATAATAGTACTGTCGTTAATTTCACTGCTGGAGACTTGCTTAACATTGGCACCGGTAACAATGGTACGGAATCCGACTGAACCGCCCTCGTAAGCATCCTGAAGCAGGACAGCAGAGATAACGGAACCAGTGTTGTGGTAGTTGTTGTTAGGAGAAGCAACGAGTTCGACACCACGGATTACCCAACCATCGGGAACTTGAGCATCGGTGGTGAAACGGCTGGTAACCTGATAACCGGCACTGTAGAAGTGAACTTCTTCGGGATCCTCGGTAACGAACCAGTTTTGGCCGCTCTGAACATAACCGAACATCCAATAGTTGTTGGGAAGATAGACGAGAACACCATTGTCATGACCCCAACGATAGAAACCATTGGTGTTGGTGGTTACGTTGTAGTACATGGTGTCATAGCCAAGGGTGGCATCGCCACTGGTGAGGTCGACATACATGTAGTTGTCGCCAGCGGTAGTGGTGGGCAGGTCGATACCAGTACCATTGGGGTTATGGACGGTGTAGCCATACCAGCCGATGTAATCCAACGAGTCGGGGAGATACCAACCGGCTTTATCAACGATAACGCCTTTGCGGTCGCCAACAGCGAGAGTCTGGTTGTTGTAGGAAGCAACGGGGGTGTCGGTGTCCTGAGCGGCATTGAGGTGATGGATGGTAGCGGTGACGTTGTTACGGGGATAAGCGCCGTTGTTCTCAACGAGAGCATACCAAGCGGGGTTGATTTTCAGACCCTGGGGAATCAAGCCGTAGTTACCTTCGCTATACTCCTGAGTACCTAACTGCTTCATACGGTTGGGCTCAGCAGCGATAAGGGAAACGTCATCGAGCATCCACACATAACCATAGGCATTGCGGGTTGAAGCGTCGAGAGATTTCCAACGAATACGAATACTGACGTTGTTGTTACCAGCGATAGCGATGGGGAGGCTGTAACGGTAAAAACCTCTCAATGAGCTATTGACATCAACATCAATACCTCTGACGTTAACCTCGGTTTCGACCCAGGTTTGACCATCCAAAGAATAGTCGACATAGTTATTATCGTAGTATTTCATATAATACTGATAGAACGAAATGTCAACGACTTCGGCTTGGGTAGCATCAATGTTATTGATGCGGATGAAAGCATTGAAGTTACCGGACATAGGAGTTGTCTGGTCGCGCATGGACATCATCATGAAGCCATTCTCACCAGAGGAGACAGCAGTGTCGATCAAATTACGGAAGGTTTCAACGAAACCTTCAACACCGTCGCTACCACCGAACCATGTGACAAGAGCGGGATAAGTTTCGGCCTGAGCAGTGAGGGTGGCATCATCGACATTAGCAATACGACGCCAAGTGGCGAAGTTGTAGTTCTGGGCATGGGCTTCCACGCCAGTTGTAACAATACCAGTAGTGTAATCAAGGTTATCACCGCTGAAATCAACAGTTTTGATAACTGTCTCATCCTTGGTGAAGATGGAGCTGTTCTGGCTGCTCTGAATCTGGGCAGTCTTGGCTGCGGCCTTAACATCTCTCCCTTGATAAGGAGTAGCCGTCTGTGCGAAAGCAAGGGTAGCACACAGGGCAAATGATAGAACCATTAATGTTTTTTTCATTGTTGTTTGTGATTTTGATGAATAATAAATTGTCAGTTTACATAAATTAAAACTCTCATCCACAATTTTTTGCATCATTGCTTAGAGGGTTATCGGGTACTTAGTTTTACAATGCAAATATATATGATTTTTTTGACATGGAAACATTTTTTTGCTTTTTTAATTTTTTTTCACCCTTTTTAGAAGTCGCCAAAGGAAGATGAACGACAGTAAAAACGGAGAATAATTCCCTCCCCGCACAATAAAACAAGGAAATGTCAGTTAAAGGGGAACGACAGTTGTTTGACGAAAAAAAGACTATGAGGAATATTATTCATATTATAATGGTTGTTTCATTGCTGGCTTCGTGTGCAGGCAGCAAAAAGGAGACGGTGGCTGACAACCGCTACCGGAGGCCACCGATGGTGGAGGTGACTGCAGCGGAACTGAGCAAGGATTCGGCATTGATAGACGCAACGATGCAACAGTTGCTGGGCAAGGAAGAGGAGTCGGCCGAGATGTATCGGAAATTGATTGGACGCGACCCTTCCTATTCGCCTGCACATTACGGTCTGGGGCGTTTGTATTTTGCGATGGGATGGCTTGACAGTGCACTATACCATACGCAGAAGGCTTGCGAGCTGGACAACGGCAATCCATGGTACAGAGTACAGCTGGCCCGGATTTATGAGCAGATGCGCGACGGAAAGAGTCTGAAGGCTACATGGGAAGAGTTGGTGAAACGTTACCCTGACAATACGGAATATTACTATAATCTGGCGAATGCCTATCTGTATTGTAACGATGTGCAGGGAAGCATAGAGGTTCTGGACCGTGTGGAGAAACGTTTCGGGATAAATGAAGCGGTGTCGATTCAGAAGCAGAAGCTATGGAATGCTGTCAACCGACCTGACAAAGCCCGCAAGGAGTTGGAGAAACTGGCCGAAGCAGTGCCTTCGGAGCCACGCTACAGCGCTATTTTGGCCGAGAGCTATATGAACGAGAAAAATTACATCAAGGCGTTGCAATACTATAATAACATACTTGAAGCGAACCCTTCGGACGAGAATATCCACATATCGTTGGCCTCGTGCAATCTGGCCATGGGCAATTTGCACGACACGTATAAGCATCTGCGGCTGGGCGTGAGGAACCCTGGCATGGGGTGCCGCGACCGCATGGTGTACATCTCGGAGTTGTTGCACAACGAGGCATTTTTCAATGCCTATGGCCGGAAGTGTTTTGCATTGGCAGACAGTGTAGCTGGGATGTGCGGGGAGAACGACGGGTATGCGGTCCTGTACGGGCAGATGTTGGCGGCACAGGAGCGATACCAGGAGGCTGCCAAGCAGTTTAAAGTTCATCTTGCCACGGACAAAAGCCAGTATGCAGTGTGGGAGGCATTGCTGATATGCGAGGGGCAGTATGCCGAAGGCGCTGAGGAACTGCTGAAGCACGCCCAAGAGGCATCGGAGCTGTTTCCGCTGCATTTGCGGCCATATCTCATCTTGGTGGAAGGGTATCTGAACCTTGACAACTGCGAGAAAGCCCGTTTCTATATGGATAGATGCCTGATGATTGCACCGAACGAGGTTGTGGTAAAGGAACTGAAACAAAAAATAGACCAAAGATGTCAATAAGACGCTATATTTTACCATTGATTCTGTGCCTGGCGCTGGTGGCGACAGGTTGTCGCAGCCAACGCGATGCCGCCGGCAGAACCCCTGGGGACAATGACGCTGCAACAGGCACAACGGCAAGGCCCAATTATTATACAGCCAATTTCGAGGTGACAGCCCGCGGGCTTACGGCTAACGGCCAGATAAGGATGATGCAGGACAGCATTATCTGGGTAAGCGCATCGAAGGTGATAGAACTGGGAAGAGCGAAGTTTACACCCGACACGGTAACGGTGTATATTATGATGATGAACCGTTATTTCCGCGGCACTTATGACGATTTGTACAACAAATTCCATTTCCGAACAGATTTCAAGACATTGTCGGAGACGGTGATGTCGGAGAATTCCGAACAATTGCTGGCAGAGATGGCAAAGGCTTTCGGAATTGAGGCAACGATAAAGATGGAGCCCTGGAAAAAGGTTGAAAAGTTGTCGTTTCCACTTACAATCCCCTCACAAGTGAAACCCATCTAATACAATGGAAATATGAAAAAACTGTTTTTCTTTCTCGTGGTTACGGCATGGACTATTGCTGCACAAGGGCAAGCCGTAACCGACTCGGTGAATACGGACCCCATGAAAGGCGATACGGCCTTGGCTGCTGAGATAATAAACAATTACATCAGTTATGTCAATTTCGAGCATCTGTTGCAGGACAGTGTTGTCTTTGTGCGGACATCGGTTGTGGAGCGTTCACATCCCGACGACACGATTAAGATTCTGCGATGGTACAGTTCGAAGAGGCAGATCCGCATAGAGATGTGGCAAAATGGGCGAATGCAGGACGCATTCTACACGAATGGGAAGAAGATTTTCCGTCGTTTTTCGAATACTTACCGTTCGTGGCGCAACATGAGTCCAGATTCATTTCTTGACCACACGCAAGCACTTGATATCCGAGGAGCACTGTATGGATGGCGCAGCAAAGGATCGGAAGCATACTACGTGGGTGAATACACGTATAATAACCATCAAGCATACCGTGTCTTCGTCACCACACCGGGGGCTTTCGACCGGAACTATTTCTTTGAAAAGGAAACGGGATTGCTTTTTATAGTTACGGAAGAGGATCACATATACGGCGATGCACAGAAATCGGCTGATGCACAGAAAGTGGACTGGAGAGGATGGCATGAGTTTATCCCCTTCAGGGGTTGCCTGATGCCGACAATGGAGTCGTACCAAGTGAACGACCAATTGTTCATTATCCGCAACAGCTATGAGATGGTGGAGTACAAAAGTACTTATTTCACTAAAGAAGTATATTGAATATGAGTCTTTTTGACAATCCCGACGAATACTATATGCAGCAGGCACTACGTGAGGCACGCCAGGCTTTCGACGAAGACGAGATTCCGGTGGGAGCAGTGATTGTGAGCAACGAGCGTATCATAGCCAGAGCACACAACAATAGTGAACGATTGCACGATGTGACTGCCCATGCGGAGATGCTGGCTTTCACGGCAGCGATGAATATGCTGGGTGCAAAGTATTTGATTGATTGTACACTGTATGTGACGCTGGAGCCTTGTGCCATGTGTGCCGGAGCTGCAGGGTGGACACAGATTGGCCGTATTGTATACGGGGCTTCTGACCCAAAGCGGGGTTTTGAACGTCTGGGGCATGGGATGCTCCATCCCAAGACTCTGGTACAAGGGGGATTGATGAAGGAGGAGTGCGAGGCTTTGTTGAAAGAGTTTTTCGCACGCAAACGGCAATGAGAATAATAATCGGCTATAAATCAGCAGCCACCATAAAATAAAAAAACAACGCTCTAATATAAAAGTACGACTGTTTTTCGCCGAAAAAAATTAAATAAAAGGAATATTATTATAAAAACTAACAAGATATGCAACCTACATTATTAGTTCTTGCTGCCGGAATGGGCAGCCGCTACGGTGGACTGAAACAGATGGACGGCGTAGGCCCCAACGGAGAAATCATTATGGATTATTCCATCAACGATGCCATTCGCGCAGGATTCGGAAAGGTGGTATTTGTAATCCGCCACAGCTTTGAACAGGAATTCAAGGCAAAAATCAATGCAGAACATTTCGGCAACCGCATTGCAGTGGAATATGTGTTCCAAGAGCTTGACTACCTGCCGGAAGGTTTCAAAGTGCCTGAAGGTCGTGAAAAACCGTGGGGTACGAACCACGCTATCCTTATGGCAAAGGATGTGATACACGAGCCGTTTGCCATTATCAATGCCGATGATTTTTATGGACGCGACGCTTTCCAGGTGATGGCAGACCATCTGCGCACACTCGACGGCACAAAGGGCCAGTACTGCATGGTTGGCTATCGGCTGGAAAATACGCTCAGCGAGAACGGCACGGTGTCGCGCGGAGTGTGCGAAGTGGATGAGAACGGTTTGCTGGCAGGCATGACCGAACGCACCAGTATCGGCCGCACAGCCAACGGCATTGAGTATAAAGATGCTGACGGCTCAATGCATCCGCTGTCACCTGATGCTACGGTGTCGATGAACCTGTTCGGATTCACTCCTGACTATTTCGTTGAGAGCGAGAAATTATTTGTCTCCTTCTTACGCGAACACGGCAACGAATTGAAATCGGAATACTATATTCCATACGCTGTCAACACATTCATCAACAGCGGTTATGCCTCGATGAGGGTGCTGAAGACCACTGCCCAATGGTTTGGCGTAACGTATAAGGAAGACCGCCCCATTGTTGTGGAACGGCTGAAAAAACTACATGACGAGGGAGTTTATTGATTTTGTAAACACTCACATACAAGACGATACCTCGCGCCTGCTACTCTCGGCCGCGAGGTATCCGTCTATTGACATACCCGCAGCAGTGCAACAGATTGAAGGGCTTCGCATGGCACAAGAAAAGTGGCCAAGGCTGCTACAGTACGAAGAGTTTTTATATCCTCCTCGGCTGAACCGCGAACAGAGTTCGTCGGAGACAACAGCGGAGCATAAAGTCTATGTGGCCGATGAACTATGTGGCGACATGTCTTTTATTTCGGTTGCCGACCTTACAGGCGGGATGGGAGTCGACAGCATCGCTTTTGCCCAAAGAGAAAAGCGTGTACATCCTTTAAAGACTCATATTCTGACGCATGTAGACTACGTGGAGCAGGACGCGAAGCTTTGCTCGTTAATGGAACACAACCGCAAAGTAATGGGTCTTGACAATCTTACGGTTCACTGCAGCGATAGTCAGGAATGGCTTGCTGCCAGAAATACCCGTTTTGACATTATATTCATTGACCCTGCCCGGCGTTCAGCTTCGGGAAAGAAGGTCGTGGCCTTTGAGGAATGCGAGCCCAATATCCTGCAGCACATGCCGATGCTGCTTTCCCATTGCCGCTGGCTAATAATAAAAGCATCGCCTATGATTGATCTCGACATGGCACAGAAACAACTGGGCGAGGTGGCAGAGGTGCATATCGTTTCGGTAAGGGGTGAGTGCAAAGAAGTACTCTTTGTGTGCGGGCCACACGAAGGCGAAACTGTGATGCACTGCATAGTGAAAGGAACGGGTGAGTTCTATAACATTGACTTTACCCGCAGCCAAGAGGCAATGGCCGAACCTCGGTATTGCTCCGCTGTGGGGCGGTACCTGTATGAACCCGATGCCGCATTGATGAAAGGAGGCCCTTTCAATCTCATCTGCCATTGGATGGGAGTAGAGAAACTGGCTCACAACACACATTTATATACATCAGAACAATACTACGCCCCCTTCTATGGAAGAGTTTTCTGCGTATTGGGCGAGCTAAAACTCAGCCGCAAAGAAATCACCACCGTCATTCCAGAAGGCAAAGCCCATGTGGTGACACGGAACTATCCTGTCGAAGCAGCCACGTTGCAACGACAACTGGGGCTGAAAGAAGGCGGAGAACTCTTTGTTGTGGCAACAACTGTTGGCAACAAGAAGACCGCCTTTCTATGCTGTCTGCCGTCACAATATAAACATTTTTTAGGCAGTCAGTGAAAAAATATTTTGTCGGTTGAAAAAATGTTCGTAACTTTGCAGTCTCCAAAAATGGTGCAAAATGCTTTATTCACCCGTTCAAGGCATTCTGCATCAGATTGATAAACATGTAGGCCATCTATCCGTCAATGGCTAAAATGCCACTCAATCGGAGGAGATATTAACAAGAAAGAACAAAAAAACACCATCGTTAGTAAAATAAAAAATGAGTACATTAAGTTACAAAACAATCTCCGCCAACAAGAACACCGTCCAAAAGGAATGGGTGCTCGTTGATGCCGAGAATCAGACCGTAGGTCGTTTGGCTACCCGTGTGGCCAACATCCTGCGCGGCAAGACCAAACCTTGCTACACTCCGCACGTGGATTGCGGCGACAATGTCATCATCATCAACGCCGAGAAAGTTGTTTTCACCGGCAAGAAAATGACCGACAAAATCTACCAACGCTACACTGGATATCCCGGTGGCCAGCGCGAGACCACTCCCGCCAAGGTTCTCGCCACCCACCCCGAACGTGTTCTCGAACACGCCATCCGTGGCATGCTTCCTAAAAACCGTCTTGGCGACGCTCTGTACCGCAATCTTCACATCTATGCCGGTCCCGAGCATCCCCACCAGGGTCAGAACCCCAAAGTAATCAATATTAACGACGTTAGATAAATAAAGATATGGAAGTAATCAACACCATTGGTAGAAGAAAATGTTCCGTTGCCCGTATCTATATGACCCCCGGCACCGGTAAGATTGTTGTCAACTCAAGAGATTATAAGGAATATTTCCCCACTGGCCCACTGCAGTATATCGTTAACCAGCCCTTGCAGGTTACTGGTGCAGAAGGCAAATGGGATATCAAAGCCAATCTTGACGGCGGTGGAATTACCGGTCAGGCTCAGGCTCTTCGCATGGCTATTGCCCGTGCCCTCTGCGAGAACAACATTGAGGATCGTCCCGCCCTCAAGAAAGAAGGCTTCCTGATGCGCGACCCCCGTATGGTTGAGCGTAAGAAACCCGGTCAGCCCAAAGCCCGTAAGCGCTTCCAGTTCAGCAAACGTTAACCGTTATACAACGCCTGCGCTTAACACAAGAACAAAAATCAAGTTTAGAATCCAAATCGGGAAGACGCTCCGCCTGGTTGCCAGTTCGGCAGCATAGGACTGCTGAAAAACCAAGCCCAAAGGACTACTTCACGATTGGTTCAAATTAGGAAAGTAAACAATAAAAAGAAAAATGACTGAATTAAAATTCGAAGAACTGCTTGAGGCTGGTTGTCACTTTGGACACCTCAAGAGAAAATGGAATCCCAAAATGGCTCCTTATATCTTCAAGGAGCACAATGGCATCCACGTTATTGACTTGCAGAAAACCATCGTCAAAGCTGACGAGGCAGCTGCTGCATTGAAACAGATTGCCAAGAGCGGCAAGAAAGTTCTGTTTGTCGCCACCAAGAAACAGGCTAAAGACATCGTCGCTGAAATGGCTAAAAGCGTCGACATGCCGTTCGTTACCGAGCGTTGGCCCGGCGGTATGCTCACCAACTTCGCAACCATCCGCAAGGCTGTGAAGAAGATGAACAACCTTGACCAGCTGATGCACGACAAGGATTTCAACAATATCAGCAAACGTGAGCGTCTGCAGGTTCAGCGCGAACGCACCAAGCTCGACAAGAACTTGGGTAGCATCGCCGACCTTACTCGTCTTCCCAGCGCATTGTTCGTTATTGACATCAATAAAGAACACATTGCCGTTGCCGAGGCCCGTCGCCTGAACATCCCCACTTTTGCTTTGGTTGACACCAACTGCAACCCCGACCTTATCGACTTCCCGATCCCCGCTAACGATGATGCTTCCAAGTCGATTGCCGCCATTCTGAAACACATGACTGAGGCTATCCAGGAAGGTCTTAACGAGCGCATGCTCGACAAAGACGCCCAAAATGAGGAGAAGGACGAAAACCAGGCCGAGGAAGCTCCCACCGAGAAGAAGACCCGTCCCCGTCGTCCTCGCACCGATGCCCCTAAAGCTAAAGAAGAGGAGCCAAAGGCTGAATAACCCTTGACTAAGGAAACGATTAATCACTAACAACAAAAAAGAAATCCTAAATTATGGCAAATATAACCGCAAAACAGGTAAACGAGCTGCGCCAGTTGACTGGTGTAGGCATGATGGACTGCAAAAAAGCCCTCGTTGAGTGCGACGGCGATTTTGAAAAAGCTATCGATTACCTCCGTCAGAAAGGTCAGAAAATGGCTGCTAAACGTGCCGACCGCGATGCCAACGAAGGCTGTGTACTCGCTAAGAGCAACGGCAACTACGGTGCCGTCATCATGGTGAGCTGCGAAACCGACTTTGTCGCCACCAACGCTGACTTTGTCACTTTCACCACCAGCATCCTCGACAACGCCATGGCCAAGCACCTCACCAACAAGGAAGAGGTTCTCAACATGGAACTCGAAGGCCGCAAAGTGAGCGACTGCATCACTGACCAAATTGCCAAGATTGGTGAGAAAATCGAACTGGCCCACTTCGAGACCCTCGAAGCTCCCGCCGTCTACGCCTACATCCACCCAGGTAACCGCATGGCTTCTATCATTGGTATGTCAAAAGCCGGTTACGACGAGGTCGGACACAACATTGCCATGCAAGTTGTGGCTATGCGTCCCGTTGCCCTTGATGCCAACAGCGTACCTCAAGAGGTGAAGGATAAAGAACTGACCGTTGCTGCTGAGAAGACCCGCGAAGAGCTTATCGGCAAAGCCGTTGACGCTGCGCTGAAGAAAGCCGGCATCAACCCCGCCCACGTCGATAGCGAAGAGCACATGGCTTCCAACTGCGCCAAAGGCTGGATCACCGAAGAACAGGTCGAAATGGCCAAGAAAATCAAAGAGGAAGAGGCCGCCAAGAAAGCCGCTACCCTCAACGAGAAACAGATTGAACAGATTGCTCAGGGCCGTCTGAACAAGTTCTTCAAAGAAAACACCCTGGTCGAACAGGAATACATCATGGAGAGCAAGATGACCGTCCGCCAGTTCATCGAAAGCACCGACAAGGAGCTTACCTGCACTGGTTTCAAGCGTCTCGAACTGGGTGCCTAATCACACACCCGTTTCATTATAAAAAAAGCGACCTTGAAAAGAGGTCGCTTTTTTTTGTTACAAGAATAACTGCCAGTAGAATTAATCACAAATCATCATTCACACTGTCATTTCACAATTACCCGAGCAGGTCTTTCGGGTTCAATGGGAGTGTCCATAGGAAACAGCGACGGTTCTTTCTCTCGTTCGGCTGGCAAGCCTTGGCTGGCAGGAAGACCGGGAAGACCCACCTGTACTTCCCCTATCATTATGCCGTCGCTCCCGCCAAAATCGCCTTCTATCTCAATAACAGGCCTGCCGATGTTGATACTGGAAGAATCTGCTCTGAGGTCAATTATAGCCACCGTGAAACCTACCGGTCTGACGGAGATTATCCGTTCCACTGGTTTGTAGCCCACGGAATTAACATGTATCGTATACTCACCTGCCACAAGAGATTTAAGGGTAAAATTACCATCAAAGTCCGTCTGCGCACCTGCCACAGGCTTTCCCTCCTTCTGCAACTCCACCGAGACAAATGGAATCGATTCATTAGTCTTCGAATCCCGCACCGTACCCTTTAAGGTACCAGTGGCTACCACCGAATGCGAACTATCGGACGGAGCAGTAGGCTTCACCGAAACAGTGTCCACCACCTGCGCCTGCGCCGTAGTGGCCAAGCCAAGGGCAAGACCCGCGATAGTGGCCGCCTTGCCAATGTTGAGACGGGCAACAATGGCATTTTCAAGGTAACGCATCTCAGCCTCACAATGCGGGCAAGTGCCACTGCATTCACCGGCATAGGTACATTCCTTCTGCCGCAACGGAATGCCGTTCTCCTCGGCTATCCGTCGGCGGAGCAACTTCAGTTCACCGCATATCTTCTTCCCAAGAGCCATGATATCTATTTAGTCCCGATGCACTTCCGAGCCGCCGCTGGTACTGCAGTTCACCACGGGATTGCAGCCAGGGAGTGCTTTATAGTAAAGGTCGCTGGAACCCGAAATGGAACCCGTGATGCTCTCGCAGCACGAAATCTTCACTTTGCTGGAACCGCTCACCTTGGCTGTCACTCTTCGGCACTCAAGTCCGAAGGCATCCACAGTGCTGGAACCGGAGACCTCCGCATCCAATATCTCGGTACAACTCCCGGCACCTGAAATCTTCGACGAGCCGCTAATCTCCATCTCAATCTTATCGGCATTGATATTCCCTTTAAAATCCGACGCACCGGAAAAGTCGATGCTCACTTCCGACCCCGTCACATTGCCATAGAAATTGGAAGCACCCGACACCTCCACATCCACCTCGTCACCTTGCACATCGCCACGGAAACTGGAGGCTCCCGAAAGCTCCACATCGCACAATTCGCTATTACGAGGCAGCAACACCTTGCCTGAACCATGGAACCAATTGAACAGACCCGACTTAAAGCCAATCTTCAGCGTACCGTTTTCCACCTTGAAAATAACGTTCTTATGCTGTCCACCCTTCACTGTCACCCTTGCCTCACTAACCGTGTCGCACACCACCACATCAAAGGCACTGCTCACATCCAAATTAGTATACTTGTCAGTGATTGGATAATTAACCGTGATATAGATGATATCATCTTTTTCACATGCCACGCACAACAAGCACAGCATCAACGACAGAAAACAAAGTCTTTTCATCATAATAAGGTATTTCATTTTCATTTTGCAAAGATACAAATAAAAATCCATATATGAGAAAAGTTTCGTACCTTTGCACTCCTAATCTATGGCGAAGAAACAGAAATACTACGTTGTGTGGCAAGGCCATACGCCAGGCATCTACGACAACTGGACTGACTGTCAGAAACAAGTCGTCGGCGTCGCCAATGCCCAATACAAGTCATACAGCACCCTCCATGAAGCCGAAGCCGCAATGCGCCTGCCCTACGACACAGCAGTAGCCATCGACAAAAGCAATCCCGCCGACACCCCTACCCCATCATGCAAAACCAGCGTACTGACAACCGACGAGAACGGCATCACCGCCATTCTTCCCGGCACCGACAATCCTCCAATTCTCGACGCCCTGGCTGTCGACGCAGCTTGTAGCGGCAATCCCGGTGTGATGGAATACCAAGGTGTCTACATCGCCACCCGCCAACAACTCTTCCACTTCAAAACCCCTGTAGGCACCAACAACATAGGCGAGTTCCTCGGTATCGTGCACGGCCTTGCCTATCTCAAAAAACACAACATGCACCAAATACTCTATAGCGACTCTGTCAACGCCATCAACTGGGTGCGTCGCAAAGAATGCCGCACCAAGCTGCCCCTCACCCCGCAAACCGCCGAGCTGTGGAACATCATCCGTCGTGCCGAAGCATGGCTGCACAACAACACCTACACCACCGAGATACGCAAGTGGGACACCGAACACTGGGGCGAAATTCCCGCCGATTTCAACCGAAAAAAATAACCACCATGGACGCAATACTTACCATCCTTATCACCATTGCACAAATCACCACCGTCTACCTTGCCGCTCGCGGCAACCGATGGACGTGGATATTCAGCATCGCTACAGGCCTTATTCTGAGCTACAATTTCTTTACCGACAGGCATTTCATGAGCTTCGCCTTCCAAGTCTATAGCATTCTGGCCTCCATCGGAGGGGTATTCATCTGGAAAAAACGGTCGGAGGACAACCGCCGCACCATAAGCTGGGGCAACCCCCTCTGGCCTTTGTTGGCCGTAGTGGGCATAGCCGCGGCCACCTACCTCTTCGATGCCCGCGTGCTGCACTCCAACCTTCCCATCCTCGACTGCGCCATCTTCGCCCTCCAGGCCGTGGCCACATACCTCATGGTGCGCAAAGACATCAACGCCTGGATATGCTACCTCATCTGCGACGCCATCTATATCCCCCTCGGCATCATGGGCGGCAGCTACAAATGGCTTTTTATCAGCGCCTGCTTCCTCATCACCGCAACCTACGGCTTCATCGTCTTCATCAAAGCTTGGCGCAGCACGAAGAACCTCCCGAAAACCGAGGACAACTAACCCCTACCCCATAAATGAACACCACCAACATGCACATTCCCTCAAACCGCGTTCGCGACATCGAACGGTATTTCCATACCGAACTATCCGGACGCTACCCCGAAGGGGAACTGCGCATGTTCGTCTACATGCTCTTCGAAGCCTTCCTCGGATGGGACAAAACCCAACTTCTGCTGCACCGCGACGACACCATCAACCAATCCGACCTGCTCCGCTTCCACTGGGCAGCCGAAGACCTTAAGCAGTACCGCCCCATCCAGCACATCATAGGCTATACCGACTTTTGCGGTCTCCGCATCCGTGTCACACCCGACGTGCTTGTCCCCCGTCCCGAAACCGAGGAGATTGTCGCCCATGTGGCCAACCATCTCGAACACCTACAGGCAAGCCGCTCCACGATTCTCGACCTCTGCACCGGCAGCGGTTGCATTGCCATAGCCCTCAAAAACCGTTTCCCCACCGCCGATGTAACAGCCGTCGACATCTCACCCGCCGCCCTTGCCATCGCCCGCGACAATGCCCAAACCAACCACACCGACATCCACTTCATGGAAATGGACGTATTGGAACCTACACAACTCGCCGACCTCACCTCCTCTTACGACCTCATCATCAGCAATCCCCCATACGTGATGGAAAGCGAACGCGCCAACATGCAGCCTAACGTGCTAAACTACGACCCTGCATTGGCTCTCTTCGTCCCCGACAACGACCCCCTGCGCTTCTACCGCGCCATAGGCCGCTACGCTGCCACGCACCTCGCCCCCCAAGGACTGCTCGCATTAGAGATAAACCAAGCCCTCTCCGCCGAAACCGCACAACAACTCCACACCCATGGCTTCGACACCCGACTGCACCCCGATTTCCAAGGCAATCCCCGTTGCATAACCGCCACACTGCCTGCATGCGATGCCGCAGAATAGTCACAATCGGCCATTCTTCCACAACATCATCCCATCATACCTCACTTGTTCAACGGTAGTTCTATGGTATTAATTCCAAAACGGTCATTAGGCCAGCAGGCCTCCGTCGGAGGCCGTCCAAGAGCAAAGCAGAGGCATGTGGAATGGAAAGTCTGATAATGACCGTTTTATTCCGTTTCCCGCCTCAATGGCCAGTATAGGCTCGGTTGCTCTTCCGTCGCTCCTTAGCCCTCAGTTCTCCCATCGTTCTCCCATCGTTCTCCCATCGTTCTCCCATTTCAGAAGGAGAACTGAGATAGAACGGAGGCCGAAGGGTGGAAGGAAGAACGAACCAAGGGCAGTGCGAAAAGGACTTGTGCACAGGTTAGGGGAGATTTGTGGAAAAGGACTTGTGTTAAAAGGGAACGACGGAAATGGCATCTCCGTTTATGTTGTTCCGCGACAACGGAAAGTTGAGGTAACGCCCTGAAGGGCATAACAAATACAGGGTCTAATAGTCATTTTGCAGGCTGCGTCATGGTCTGAATATAGGAACAGAGGGCGTTTTGAGCGATTCAAAAGGTTTTTGCAAAAATCGGCTTGAGAAAATGCTCTAATAGTCATTTTGCAGGCTA
>JAEEGI010005079.1_pt1 | contig 30465 bp, 29 predicted proteins | sample 8958751 | NCBI WGS metagenome assembly JAEEGI01 (sample SAMN16246545, study PRJNA631951) | gut metagenome | biome: gut microbiome; feature: rumen; material: KS-attached | host: Bos | place: Iran: Karaj | collected 2018-10 | reverse complement strand
CACCTGAGCTACTATCTACCTTGATTTTATATTTCCCAAAAGGTAAATCTAAATCGTCGTGGATAATTAAAATATCTTCATAATCTATATCATAATAATTAACAAATTCTACAACAGCATTACCAGATAAATTCATATAAGTTAAAGGTTTAACAAATAAAACCTTTTCTCCATCTATTATCTCAGTAGCATACATAGCATTAAATTTTTCTTTCCAGGAAATATTTCCCAAGTAATCATCTAAAACCATAAAGCCAACATTGTGTCGAGTTTTTTCATATTCCTTATCTGGATTACCCAAACCAACTATCAATTTCATTCTATCACCTACTAAAAATACCCTTATAGGATTTATATTCCATTATATTTATTGGAGGTAATACTTTTAAATTACCCATCTTTCCATTCTTTGTAGCCTTAATTAAAACCATAATAGCTTCTTTATCATTATGAGTATAAATAAATTGCATCTTTTTTACAGAAAAGTTATATTTAACCAAACAATGAAATATTTCTTCTAATCTATCGCATCTATGTACTAAATACAAAAACCCTTTATTCTTCAATAAATACTTTGCAGAAATCATTATATCTTCCATATTCATTTCTATTTCATGACGAGCCACTGCTTTAGCATAATCATCATTTATTAAAGAACTATCTTTTGTAAACTTAAAATATGGTGGATTACATGTAACAACTTCTACACTCTCTGGCAACAAATAATCTAATACATTTTTTATATTTGAATTAATAAACTCAATTTGATTATCTAACTTATTTTCTATAATACTCATCTGACCAAGTTCAAATATATCTTTTTGAATCTCAAAGCCATAAATCTTAGCTCTAGTCTTGGTTGAAAGAATCATTGGAACCGGTGCATTTCCGCTACAAAAATCTACAATAGTTTTAATAGAGGGTTTTAATTCAACAAATTCTGCTAATAATATTGAATCTAAAGAAAACTTAAATCTATCATCATATTGATATATTTTTAAACCATTATAGTCATATAAATCATTTTTTACGATCTTCACTATCTAGTATAATCTCCTTAATAATTCCATCTAAATCTACTTTATATTTTCTATTTAATATATCAACTGAGACAACTTTCCCTGAACCATCCGAAGTTTTAACAGTTTGACCAACAGAAGGCATACCATTACCACATCTAACATATTCTTCATCTTCAAAAGTTAAGCAACATAACAATCTTCCACATTGTCCATTTATCTTTGATGGATTTAATGCTATATTTTGATTCTTAGCCATATTCATAGTAACCGAATCTATATGATTCAAGAATGTTGAGCAACAAAGGGTTCTACCACATTGACCAATACCACAAATAGTTCTTGCTTTATCTCTAGCACCAATTTGTCTTAGCTCTATTCTAGTTTTATAAACACCAGCCAATTTACGAGCAAGTTCTCTAAAATCTATTCTTTCATCAGCTATAAAATTAAATAATAATTGTTTCTTATCTAAAGTATAACTAGCATCCAATATATTCATATTTAGATCTAACTCTTTTACAAACTCTCTAGCTTTCTTCAAACATTTTTCACCAGCTGCTAAGTTTTTTAGATAAGTATCATAATCTTCATCAGTAGAAACTCTTAACACTTTCTTCATATTCTCAACAGGTATATTTACTTTTTCTGGTTCAGCTTTATAAATACACTTACCTAGTTGTACTCCTTTTTCAGTTTCAACAACCACATAAGAATTATTATCAATCTCCAAATTTTCTCCATTAAAATAATAAATTTTTCCTTCATTTTTTAATGTAATACCATAAATATTAGGCATATAAACACCTCATTTCAATAACAAATTTATCTAAAATCAAATCTATATTACCATTACTTCTGATTCTTTTCAAAACATCTTCAACAATAAATAACGCTTTTATAACATTGTCTCTTTTTGCATTATCTAAGAACAATACCGAATCAGTTCTTTTTCCTTCTAAAAAATCTTTATAATAAAACAATATAGTATTAAAAAAAATTTCCCAATCTCGGCGTTCTTTAAATAGATTGATTCCATCAGTTCTATTATACAACAAATCGTTGTTATTATTATAAATACCATTTAGATATCCTTTAACTTTAATTAATATATTTTCATCTATTCCATATTTTTCATCTTCATTATAATTACAATTAAAAACCTGGCATCTACTTCTTATAGTAGATATAACATTTTCTCTATTATTTGTTATAAAAAAACCAACAATATCATCCTCAGGTTCTTCTAAAAATTTAAGCAACGCATTTGCACTAGAAGAATTAAATCTATCAGCGTCTTTTACGACATAAAAATTATAATCAGTAAAAACAGGTTTTGTACTAAATCTAGATATTAAATCTTTAATTTGTTCCTTCCTAATATTTTGACCATCAGGTTCAATAATTATTAAACTAGGTAAATTATTATTATCAATTAATTCAGAAACATTATCTAATTCATTACCAATACTGATATTTTTTATAAGATTCAATATATCTATAAAACACTTATCAGAATCGTTTGTTTCAAGCAAAAAAGCATGAGCTAGTTTTTTCTCATGAAATCTATTTAAAATATCCTCAAAAGCTTTTACACTCATACTCAAACCTCCTACTATTCAGAGATTTTCTTACGATCATTTAATGCTCTATCTAATGTAATCTCATCTAAATAGTCTATTTCAGTTCCCATTGGAATACCATAAGATAACCTAGATATTTCTACATTTTTATCTTCAAATATCTTTTTAATATATAAAGTTGTTGTTTCTCCCTCAATAGTAGATTTTAAAGCTATTATTAATTCAGGTTTATCACATTTTTCTACTCTATCTATTAATGAAGATAAATTAATATCCTCTGGATTAATATCATCAATTGGCGAAATTAATCCATTTAAAACATGATAGACACCATTAAAATTACCAGCCTTTTCAAAAGCAAAAACGCTTTTATAATCCTCTAGAATACAAATAACATTTTTATTTCTATGTTCATCAGAACAAATATCACATATCTTTTTATCTGTAATGTGACCACATATCTCACAAGGATGTAATTTATCGTTAGAATCAATCATATTTTTTGAAAAATCTTTTATTTCTTCTGAAGGCAAATCCAACAACGAAAGAGCCATTCTTTCAGCACTTTTTTCACCAATTCCTGGTAGCTTTTTAAAAGAATTAATTAATTGTCCCAAAACCTCAGGATAAGCCATTAAAATAAACCACCAAATTGATTTCCATATGCACCCATAATCTTTTCTGCTTCTTCATCAATTTTTTTCATAGCATCATTAATTGCTATAGAAATCATATCTTCTAAGATTTCTTTATCATCGCTAGAAATATCTTCTTTAATATTTACAGAAACAACTTTTTTATCTCCAGTAAACTTAATCTCAACCAACTCTGATTTTCCAACAAATTCCTTAGAATCAAGTTCCTCTCTTTTCTTTGTAATTTCCTTTTGCATTTTTTGTGCTTGTTGCATCAAAGCTTGCATATTCATATATAATCATCCCTTCTATATCACATCATATGAACCAAAAATATCGTTAGCTATATCTTCTAATTCATCTGATTTTTTCTTTCTTTTTGTTTCTTTTTTTACAGGAGTAGTTGTCTCCTCTATATAACTATATTCTATTTTATTTTTTAAATTTTCTCTATACTTTTCGGTTTCTTCTTTCCATAATTTTTCATTTACAGCAGCAAATTTATAATTATTTCCCGAAAAGCTATTATAGAAAGATTCTAGTAAATCTATTTGGTTGTTGATAAGTTCGTTTGTTGAATCAACACTACTTTGTATTAAAACATAGCTATCAGATGCTGCTAAAACAACTGTATCAGCTAGCATAGATACTAAGTTTCTATCTTCATTCATTAAATAATTCATAAAGTCTATCCAAGAGCTAATAAGCTCTTTTTTCTTATCTTTAGTACATTCTACAAAACAATTATTAATCCTTATCATTGGATCTATTAAATTATTTTCCAAAGTTTTTCTCTTTGTCTCTTTTTTATCAACTAATTTATTTCCCAAATTTTCATCTAGATTAACATTATTTCCCAAATCCGTCATTTCATCTTTTGGCTGTTCAATATTATTTCCCGAAGATTTATTATTTGTTTCAAAAAAATTTTCTGTTAATAACTCATTATTTTCACTGCTGAAATATTTTAACAAGACCATTTCAATTAAGAAGAAAGGATCAACATTAATATTTACCTTGGAAAAACAGTCATTCAAATCAAAAATTAAATTATAAAAATCATCAAAATTAAATGAACCGAAATTATTTCCCAACTTATATAGTACAGCTTTCTTTCTTAATTCATCTAAAACCTTTTCTATAAAAACAGCATAATTAGTTCCAGAATTCTTAATTACTTCATAAATTTCAATAAACTTATCTAAGTCGTTATTAAACAAACAATCTAAAAGTTCATCAACCTTTTTAACAGAAACGCTACCAAAATAATCAGATACTCTTTCTAAAGTGATATTCTCATCATTACTAGATAACTGATCAAGCATACCTAAAGCATCTCTCATACCACCTGAAGATAACATGCAAATTTCATTAATTGCATCGTCAGTTATTTTGATTTTCTCAGCTTTGCAAACATAATTAATTCTTTCTTTCATTGCATCGATATTAACCGGCTTAAAATCAATTCTTTGACATCTAGAAAGAATAGTTATAGGTACATTTTGAATATCTGTAGTAGCAAGAATAAAAATAACATGTGATGGCGGTTCTTCTAAAGTTAGTAACAAAGCATTAAACGCACTTGTTGATAACATATGAACCTCATCAATTATATAAACTTTATACTTAAGTTCAGACGGAACTAATCTAACATTATCAATAAGTTGTCTTATCTCATCTACTCCATTGTTAGATGCCGCATCTATTTCGATAATATCAGGACTATAATGAAATTTTTCACAAGATGAACACTTTCCACACGGATTTCCATCTACTGGATTTTCACAATTTATAGCTTTAGCAAACAACTTTGCACAAGTAGTTTTACCTGTTCCTCTAGGTCCAGTAAAAATATATGCATGAGAGTTTTTACCACTAGAAATTGCATTCTTCAACATTGTAATACTATAGTCTTGACCTACAACATTATCAAAATCAGAAGGCCTGTATTTTCTATATAAAACTTTATAACTCATAAGTAAACCTCCTGTGATTTATTATACCATAAAAAGAGAGGTTTTCACCTCATATTATCAAAAAAAGTTGTTAATAACTCTTCTGCTTTTTTATCATATTCTTCATATCCAGATATTTTTTCTTTTTCTATGTTAATTTCATATTTATTACCATCTTGTTTTACCAAATAATATACCTTATCAAGTCTAGATTCATCAATAACAATCGAACACATATCACACGGTTCTAAAGAAACAATCATAGAATATCCATCTAATCTCCAATCTCCTATTTTATTTCCCGCTGCTTGAATAGCTAATATTTCCGCATGACCTAACACATCTTTATTCTTCTGTCTTTTATTATGTGCATAACTAATTATGTTATATTTTTTATCAAATATTACTGCTGAAACAGGAACCTCATTTTCTCTATGAGCTATTTCCATTTCTTTTATCAATTTATCTAAAATCAATTTCTTTTTATTCATATCTATCACCATAAAAAAAGTGCACACAAACAGGGACTGATGTGGCTGCTATCTTCCGATCCTGACCAGGTTACAATATATTTGTTGCACGAATATATATTAGCAAAATAAGTATTATTAGTCAATATTGATATATGTTCCACGTGGAACATATACTTTATTATTAATTCAATGTTCCACGTGGAACATTATTATCTATAATAATTTATCAATCAAAAACGAATGTTCCACGTGGAACATTCGTCTATTTATTCTCCTTTTATTATTTCAGATTCTTCGGTTGATTCAACTTCTTGAGAATCTTGAACTTCTTCTTCCTTTTCTTTATCTACCAAACTAACAGTTGCAACTAAATGATCATCTTTTAATTTAATCAATCTAACACCTTGAGTTACTCTTCCAAGAATGTTAATTTGACTTAAATCCATTCTCATAACCATTCCAGCATCTGTAATTATAACAATATCAGTATTAGGTCTCGCTATCTTAAAGGCAGCTATATTACCATTCTTTTCAGTAATACTTAAGGCTTTTACTCCTTTGCTTCCTCTTTTAGTTTGACGATATTCACGAACATACGTTTGTTTACCATAACCTTTCTCTGTTACAATTAGTATGACATCATCTTCTGAAGCAATTTCAGCCCCAATACAAGTCGAATGATCTAATTCTATACCTTTTACACCAGAAGCTGTTCTTCCCATTACACGAACTTCATTTTCATCAAATTTAACCATACGACCATTACTTGATCCAAGCAATACAATATCATTACCTGAAGTCTTTCTAACAGCAATTAATTCATCGTCTTCTTTAAGTGTAATAGCTATCTTACCACTTTGTCTTATATTTCTAAATTCTTCAATATTTGTCCTCTTAACTAATCCTGACTTAGTAGCAAACAACAAATTACTTATCTCATCAACTTTATCTCTGTTGATTCTAATAATTGAATTTATCATTTCCCCTTTATCTACTTGTAATAGATTGACAATTGGTAAACCTTTAGATTGTCTACTATATTCAGGTATTTCATATCCTCTTAATCTATATACTTTACCTTTATTAGTAAAGAACAATACATCATCATGAGTCTCAATATTAATCATCTGTTCTACAAAATCTTCTTCGTTTGTACTCATACCTTTAATACCAACACCACCACGATTTTGAGATTTAAATGTATCAGATGTAGTTCTCTTTATATAACCATTATGTGTTAATGCAATCATTACATCTTCATTAGGAATCAAAGATTCATCTTCAATATAATCAATAGCTGTCATATCTATATTCGTACGTCTTTCATCACCAAATTTAGATTTAATTTCTAGCATTTCTTCTTTAATTATATTTAAAACTTTTTGTTCACTAGCTAAAATAGCTTTTAATTCTTCTATTTCCTTTAATAATTCAGCTAATTCTGCTTCAATCTTATCTCTTTCTAATCCAGTTAAACGACGTAATCTCATTTCTAGAATAGCTTGGGCTTGTACTTCCGTTAAACCGAACCTGTTCATAAGTCCTTGTTGTGCTTCTATATCTGATTTAGAAGATCTAATTAACTTAACTACTTCATCAATATTATCTAGAGCTATCTTTAATCCTTCCAATATATGTGCTCTTTTTTCAGCCTTATCAAGATTGAATTTAGTTCTTCTTATAATAACTTCTTTTTGATATTCAACATATTTTACAATTATATCTTTTAAACCTAAAGTTCTTGGAACTCCTTGATCAATCATCAAGAAAATTATTCCAAAATTAGTTTGAAGATCTGTATGTTTATATAATTGATTCAAAACTACCTGTGGATTAGCATCCTTTTTTAAAGTAATTGTAATTGTAATACCATTCTTTAAGTCTGTATGATAATCCGTAATTCCATCAATTACTTTATTATGAACCAAATCTGCTACTTTATTTTTCAAATCTAATGTGTTTACACCATAAGGGACCTCTGTAACTACTATATAATGTCTTCCATTTTTTTCTTGAATTTCAGCTTTACTTCTAATAGTAATTGATCCTCTACCAGTTTCATATGCCTTTTTAATTCCAGAATTTCCTAATATAGAAGCTCCAGTAGGAAAATCAGGTCCTTTAATATATTGCATTAATTCTTCTAAAGTAATATCGTGATTATCTATATATGCAACACACCCATCAATTACTTCTCCTAAATTATGTGGAGGAATATTAGTTGCCATACCAACAGCAATTCCCATAGTACCATTTACTAAAATATTAGGAAATCTTGATGGTAAAATCGCCGGTTCCTTTTCAGAATCATCAAAGTTTGGAACCATATCTACAGTATCCTTGTTGATATCTCTTAACAATTCCAAAGAAATTTTAGATAATCTCGATTCTGTATAACGCATTGCTGCTGCGCCATATCCTTCAATATTACCAAAATTTCCGTGGCCATCTACCAACATATATCTATAAGAAAAATCCTGTGCCATTCGAACCATAGCTTCATAAATAGAAGAATCTCCATGTGGCTGATATTTACCCATTACATCCCCTACTATTCTTGCACTTTTCTTATGAGGTTTATCAGGTGTGTATCCAGATTCATACATTGAATATAGTATTCTTCTATGAACTGGCTTCAATCCATCTCTTAAATCTGGTAAAGCTCTTGAAACTATAACACTCATCGAATAATCAAGGAAAGACTCCCTTACCTCTTTAACAATATTATTTTGTTCTAATCTATCCACAACCAATCACCTCCTATGCATCTAAATTAGCAAATGTTGCATTATTTTCAATAAACTCTCTTCTTGGTTGAACATCGTCACCCATCAATTTAGAGAATACATCATCTGCCGCTCTAGTGTCTTCTACAGTAATTTGTCTTAATACTCTTTTTTCAATATCCATAGTAGTATCATTTAATTCTTCCGCATCCATTTCTCCTAAACCTTTCATACGTAAGATATCCCTCTTAGTTTCAGGTTTTAAAGTTGCTAAATACTCATCTCTTTCTTTTTCATCTAAAACATATTTAATAGTTTGTCCATGTTTTATACAAAATAAAGGAGGTTGAGCTGCATAAACATGCCCTGCTTCTACTATTGGTCTAAAGAATCTATAAAATAATGTTAATAATAATACTCTAATATGAGCTCCATCAACATCAGCATCGGTCATTATTATTATTTTGTCATATCTTAATTTTGATAAATCAAATTCCTCTCCAATGCCTGTTCCAAAAGCTGTTATAATTGTACGTATTTCTTCATTTCCTAAAGCTTTATCTAATCTAGCTTTTTCGACATTTAAAATTTTTCCTCTTAATGGAAGAATTGCTTGTGTCATACTATTTCTTCCTTTTAAGGCAGATCCTCCAGCAGAATCTCCTTCGACTAAAAATATTTCACATTCTGAAGGATCCTTACTTTTACAATCTGATAGTTTACCGTAGAAATTAGTAATATCTAAATCTCCTTTTCTACGAGTCGCTTCTCTAGCTCTTTTAGCAGCTAATCTTGCTCTTGTAGCAGTTATAGATTTTTCAACAATAGCTTTAGCTTGCGTTGGATTTTCAAGTAAAAATCTTTCTAATCCTTCACTAAATACATCATCAGCTATTTTTCTAACTTCAGCATTACCTAATTTCGTTTTTGTTTGACCCTCAAATTGTGGATTAGGATGTTTACATGAAATAATCATCGCTAATCCTTCTCTAACATCATCACCTGTTAATGGATCATCATTATCCTTAAGTAATTTATTATTTCTAGCATAATTATTCATAATTCTAGTTAAGGCTCTTTTTACTCCATCTTCATGAGTTCCACCTTCTGGAGTAGAAATGTTATTTGTGAAAGAATACAAATTACAATTATAATCTTCATTATATTGTAAAGCTACCTCAAGATAAACATTATCCTTAGTACCCTCAACATATATAATATCTTCATTAACTACTTTTTTGTTTTCGTTTAATTTTTTAACAAATTCTCTAACTCCGCCTTCATAAACAAATGTATCGGTTTTTTCATCTTCTCTTAAATCTTTTAAAATTATTCTCAAACCCTTGTTTAAAAAAGCATATTCTTCTAATCTAGTAGCTAAAGTTTCATAATTATAAATAGTAGTCTCTTGAAAAATAGCCGGATCAGCTTTAAAAGTAATAGTAGAACCAGTTCTATCTTTATCACACGTGTCGATAACTTTTAATTCATCAACAGGATGTCCTCCATTTTCAAACCTTTGAAAATATACATTTCCATCTCTGTATACTCTAACTTCAAGCCAAGAAGATAAGGCATTAACAACAGAAGCACCTACTCCATGTAATCCGCCGGATACCTTATATCCTCCACCACCAAATTTTCCACCAGCATGTAATACTGTAAAAATAGTTTCAATAGTAGATTTTCCTGTCTTTTTATTCATTCCAGTTGGCATTCCTCTACCATCATCCTTAACTGAAATAACATTATTCTTATCAATGATTACCTCAATATCATCACAATAACCAGCTAATGCCTCATCAACAGCGTTATCAACTATTTCCCAAACTAGATGGTGTAATCCTCTTTCACTAGTAGTACCTATATACATACCTGGTCTTTTACGTACTGCTTCTAAACCTTCTAAGACCTGTATTGCACTATCTGAATATTCTTCTGCCATCTTTATTCCTCCTCAATAAATCCGCCTACTACCTTAAAAATCTTACTCTTTGATAAAATACTCTTTTTTATTTTATCTATTTCCGTAGTAGTTATAAATACTTGTATTTCTTTATTAATCATCTTAAATATATTATTTATTTTTTCCTTATCTAATTCACTAAACAAATCATCTAAAATCAATATTGGATAATCATCTTTTAATTCTTTAAATATTTCTATTTCAGCCAATTTATATGCAATTATTGCATTCTTTTGTTGACCTTCTGATCCATAATCTTTTATATCTAATCCATTTAACTTAAATTTAATATCGTCATGATGAATGCCCAAAGATGTTTTTCCAATTAAGATGTCTTTTTGAAAATTTTTTTTATACTTTTCAATTATCTTATCTCTATCAAAATTAGAAAAATCAGATATATATTCTAATTTCAAATTATTCATACCACAAATTCCAAAATAAATATCCCCAATTAATTCATTCAATTTATCTATATATTTCTTGCGATAATTATAAATTTGTTCACCCAAATCAATTAGTTTGTTAGTTAAAATATTAAGATATTCAGATGAAGAATTAGAATTAACTCCAATAATCTTTAAATAAGAATTTCTTTGTTTCAACAATTTGTTATATATGTTTAAGTTTTTAAGATAAGAATTATTAATTTGTGATATTTCTAAGTTAACAGCCTTTCTTCTGATACTTGGTGAATCTTTTATAAATCTTAGATCATCAGGATTAAACATAACTATATTAATATTAGAAATATAATCTCCTAATTTATCAATCTTAGTATCATTAATCTTAACTTTTTTACTATCTTTGCGCAGAATTATCTTATATTTATTATCGTATTTTTCCGAAACTACCCCTTCAACTCGACAAACATCTTTATCATTCATTATCAAAACTTTATCAACTGAACCCCTAAAAGACTTTGTAAGAGCAAGTACATATATAGCTTCAACCAAATTTGTCTTACCTACACCATTATTACCATAAATAATATTGTATTTTGGTGAGAACGATAATTCAATTCGCTCATAATTTCTAAAATTTAATAGTTTCAAATGTTGTATTTTCATTTTTCAGCCTCTTTTACGACCATAGACAAAAAAAAGTATTTGTTAGTACTCCCATACCACAATATAATTATACCACAAAAAAAGCACTTTTGAGTGCTTTTTCGCTATTTTTTGTAAATTTTTCTTACATTTAATGTCTCTTTTAATCTTGAGCATCTATATAATTGATTATCAATTATTGCAGTTGAAACATCTACTAATATTTTTTTTCCATTTTTTAATTCAACTATTGTCTTATCTTTAAATTTATCAGGTTTAAAAACATGCTCATAAGAGATCCAAGAACATTCATTATTTCTTGGAGATAACGTTGGAAAAAATATTAGTCCAAATGATTCTTCTACAATAACTGGTACTTTATGAGTAAATCCTACTAAACTAGAAGTACCAGTCTGTCTTCCCTCAAGGGAACTACCAAAATATTCACAACTTGATTCCATTATTTTTAAAGGACTCTTGTTAACAACAAAAGAGTTATCAACTTCATATACTATTGTTTTCTTATCATCTTTTGGTATTAAAGCAACAGTATCCTTATTTATTTCATAAGAATCTAATTCCATAATCAAAACCTCCCTCTTTTTGATAAATCTCTTATATCAAAAAGAATTGTCGATATTTGTCGAAATATATTTTCTCAATAAAAAAATCACATATTGTGATTTTTTAATAAGTCTTAATAGGTAAAATCAATTGAATTAAAGATTCATCATTCAAAGATTTAATTACTATTGGTTTTACTTCACCATTTAATAATATTAATATTTCATCATCTTGCATAGTTTTTAAAGCATCTAACATATATTTAGCACTAAATGATATATCTATATTAGCTCCTTTAGTTGATTCAACTAATAGATTTTCTTCTACTTTACCTATTTCAGATGAATAAGAATTAATAGTCATATTCTTATCTTTAATTTTCATCTTAACAATATTCTTATCTTTATTTTGTGTTAATAATGCTGCTCTATCTATAGCACTAAAATAATTATCTAAGCTTATATTAACTATAATATTAAAATCAGTAGGAATTAAATTACTTGTATTAGGATATGTTCCAGATAATAGATTACTTTGGAATATAACATTTTTATACTTAAATAGTATTTTATTAGAGAATACATGCATTTCAACATCTTCATCATCTACAATTATTTTATCTAATTCCATAATATTCTTACCAGGAATTACAATATTAATTTCATCATCTAATGGTTTATCTAATTTAACAATCTTCTTAGCTAATCTATATGAATCTGTAGCTATACATTCAAATACATCCCCTACTATCTTAAAATTCAAACCAGTTAATAATGGTCTTAATTCTTGAGTAGATATAGCAAAAGCAGTTTGACTAATTATACTTTTAAAAACATCTCCTTTTAAAATAATAGGATTCTTAACTTCATCTAATTTCAAACTAGGATATTCACGTGAATCTAAACAATTCAAATCATATTGACTATTATCAGAGTAAATTTTTATTTTAAAACCATCCATTAATTCAAAATTAATTTCATTAGATGGTAATTTTCTAATTATATCCAATATAAATTTACTTTGAATAATAATTGATCCTTCACTTTCTATCTTAGTAATATCATCTTTATCTATAAAAGACTTTATAGTAAGCTCACTATCACTAGCAGTTAAATATAAACCATCTTCTGTTAAATCAAATTTTATACCATTTAATATTGGAATAATGTTTTTTGTAGATATTGCTCTAACAACGTTAGTTAAGTTTTCTAATAAAATATTTTTTTCAATTGTAAATTTCATTTTAATTCCTTCTTTCTTTTAATATTTATAAATTTATTATTATTATACAGTTTATAATGTTAATAAGTATAATTTTATCCATAATATTAGGACGAAATTAATAATTTTAGTATGTTGATAAATTAATAATTATTCACAATTTATAAACAAAATTATAGTTTTGATTTAATTTCATTAATAATTTCCTTTAATTGAGTATTATCTTTCAAATCAGCCTCTATTTTATCAACTGCATGAATAACTGTAGAATGATCTCTTCCACCAAATTCTAAACCAATTCTTGGAAAAGATTGATCTGTAAGCATTCTACTTAAATACATTGCAACCATTCTTGGATAAGCAATATTTGCACTTCTTTTTTTACCTTTTAAAACATCAATCGTAATTCCATAATAATCAGCAGTAGCTTTTTGAATAGATGCTATATCGTTTGTATTATAAGGGTTATATTTACCTACTATATCTTTAAGAGATTCATTTGCAAACTCTAAGTCTATTATATCAGGAACATCCATCGCTGTCGAAATAACTAATCTATTGACAGCACTTTCAATCTTTCTGACATCTCCTTCAAAATTATTTGCAATAAATTCAATAGCTTCATCAGTAATTTTTGATGAAATTGCTGATTTTTTAATTTTATCTTTAATAATACGACATCTTAGATCAAAATCAGGTGGATAAATATCAACCGGTAATCCCCAAGCAAATCTACTACGAAGTCTTTCTTCTAATCTTTGCAAGTCATCCGGGGATCTATCTGAACTAATAATAATTTGTTTATTTTTTCCATGTAATTCATTAAAAGTATGGAAAAATTCCTCTTGAGTTTTTTCTGCTCCCACTAAATATTGAATATCATCTATTATTAATACATCAATATCTCTATATTTTCTTTTAAAATCATTTGCATACTCTATAGAATTTTCAGATGTATTAGCAATTCCAGTATAATCATTTCTAAAATCATCACTTCTAGTATATAAAACCTTTAAATTAGGATTATGTTCTACAATATAATTTCCAATAGCATGCATTAAATGAGTTTTTCCAAGACCACTCTTTCCATAAATAAATAATGGATTATATTGTGAACCAGGATTTTGTGCAACAGCAAAAGATGCTGTTCTAGCAAATTTATTAGTATCACCTACTACAAAATTATCAAAATTTAAAGCAGGATTTAAATTGGTATCAAAAACAAAATCATCTTTATTGTTAATAACTTCATTATTATTAACAGATTCATTCAAATTTTCAGGAGTTAAATCAATATCACTTTCCAAAACAAAATTTAGTTTTCTTTCAACTCCTGTAACCTCAGTCACAGCATCGGATATTAAATCGTAATAATTATTATTAAATTGACGTTTGTGAAGATGCATAGGGACGATGATTGTTACATTGTTCTGATCAATGTTGTGAAGTTTAGTTTTTCCAAACCAAGTAGAATAAGTAACTGGATTAAATTCTGTTTTTAAAATATCCAAAACTTTATTCCAAATTTCTTCATAATCCAAATCCATCACCCACCTTCACTTATGTAAATATATTTTAACTCAAACTGTGGAAAAATAAAAGCAATAAAAGTGCTTAAAATCAGTATCCACAAGCTATCCACATAATTGATAACAAACAAATTCAATTGTTCTCTACTATAAAACAATTTATCCACATTATCAACAAATTTTAAGTCCACATGTTCAAAAAGTTATCCACATATCAACAAAAAAACTGTGAATAACTTCAAAACATAGATATTTCTTGACTTTTTTTAAATTATAATATTATAATAAGAGAGCTTGTTTAGATGTGGAGGTGTATTAGAATGAAAAGAACATATCAACCTAATAATAGAAAAAGAGCAAAAAAACATGGATTCTTTGCTAGAAAAGAAACTAATATTCTTAATTCAAGAAGAAAAAAAGGACGTAAAAAAATAGTAGTAAAATAAGCCACTTAGAGTGGTTTTTTATGTACTAAAAAGGGGAAATTCCATGAAAAGATCAGAAACTATAAAAGATAAAAAGTTGTTCACAGATATAATAAAGACAGGAAAATATAAAAAGAACAATTATATTGTTATATATAATAAGGAAAGAAAAGATGACAAGCTTTTTTTTGGAATTGCAATAAGTAATAAATTTGGTCACGCCCATCTAAGGAATAGAATAAAAAGACAAACTAGAGCAGTTATAGATAATAACAAAAATTTATTTCAAAAAGGAAATAATTATATTATAATGATTAGGAAGAATTCTAGTAATATTAAATTCAAATTATTAGAAGAATCAATTGTAGATTTACTTAAAGATAAAAAAGGTGATTAACAGTGAAAAAAAGAACAAAAATAATGGTAGTAATAATCATGGTTTTATTTTTGTGCGTTGGATGTACAAAAACATTAAAGGATGGTAAAGAAGTAATCCAATACGAAAAAACCGGACAAACTTTAACAGCAAATATCTTATGTAAACCAAGTGAAGAAGAATTACTTAAAACTTACGAAAAATATGATGATAAACTAACAACGAGTTTAGAAGATTTAAAAACATGTAAGGAATTCACTCCTAAGAGTATTAAATATAAAAGTTTATGGGAATCAGTATTCGTAAAACCAATTGCTTACTTAATATTAAAACTTGGATACCTAGTTAAAAATATGGGTATATCGGTAATGTTAATAGGTTTAATAATCAGAATATTATTAATGCCTTTTCAAATAAAAACAGTAAAACAATCTGAAAGTCTACAAAAGATTCAACCAGAAATGGAAAAGATTGAAAAGAAATATAAGAATAAAACAGATAATGAATCATTAATGGCCAAGAGTCAAGAAACAATGATGTTATATAAAAAATATAAAGTAAATCCAATAACAAGTTGTTTAACAGCACTAATTCAGATGCCAATATTCTTTGCTTTCTTAGAAGCGATAAATAGGGTACCAGCTATTTTTGAAGGATCATTATTTGGAATGAATCTTGGAATGACTCCTTCATCTGGTATAGCACATCACAACTATGTATACATAGTATTAGTAATATTAATTATAGTATCAACATATTTATCATTTAAGATATCTATGAAAAGTACAAACACTGGAAACTCAGAAATGCAACAACAAATGAAATTTATGTTCACTTTTATGATATTAATGATTTCATTTGCATCACTAAGTTTACCAACAGCAATTGCACTATATTGGATAGTTACAAATGGTTTTGGAGTTATTCAAAATTTATTTATAAAGAAATTTATGGGAGAAAGGAAATAATATGGAATTAGAAGTATTTGAAGGAAAAACACTAGAAGAAGCTAAGAATAAAGCTTTAGAAGAACTAGGGGTAGAAGAAAGTGAAATTTATTCAAAAACAGAAGAAATAAAAGGAAAATTATTTAAATCTGCAACCTATAAATTTTATGCAATTAAAATTAATGACGTAGCAGATTTTATGAAAGAAAGAATAAATGAATTACTAACTAATATGGGAATTAGCAGTCAATTTGAAACAAAAGTTAGAGATGAACAAATAAATATAAAAATGTATTCAGATAAAAATAACATATTAATTGGTAAAAACGGCCAAACGTTAATGGCTATTCAAGCTATTCTAAGACAACAAGTATATAATGAAATTGGAGTTTATCCATATATATTATTAGACGTTGAAAACTATAAAGAAAAGAAAATATCTAGATTAGAAAGAGATGCTAAAAGAATAGCAAGAGAAGTGTTAAAAACAAAAGTAGATGTTAAATTAGATGATATGAATTCTTATGAAAGAAGAATAATTCATAACGCTTTAACAAAATACAAAAACCTTTCTACAACAAGTGAAGGCGAGGAACCAAATCGTCACATCGTAATAAGATATATTGAAAAAGAAGAGGAAGAATAATCCTCTTTTTTTTATAAAAATTATTTCCCGGGAAATAATTTTTGATATAATTTATAAAGAATAATAATATTTCCCATATTACATAATTGTGCTATAATACTGGCCGAAAGGAGAATATATATGAACGATACAATATGTGCTATATCAACTAGCCAAGGTGTTGGAGCTATTGCTATTATCAGAGTTAGTGGTGAAGAAGCAATAGAAATTGTTAATAAAATATTCAAAGGAAAAGATTTAACACAAGTTGAAAGTCATACAATTAATTATGGTCATATTATTGATAAAGAGGAAAAAGTAATAGATGAAGTATTAGTATCCGTCATGAAATCTCCTAAAACTTTCACTACAGAAAATATAGTAGAAATAAATACTCATGGAGGAATTGCATCAACTAATAAAGTTTTAGAAGAACTTTTAATCAATGGTTGTAGACTTGCTGAACCAGGTGAGTTTACAAAGAGAGCTTTCCTTAATGGAAGAATAGATCTAATAGAAGCTGAAGCTGTAATGGATATGATTAACGCTAAAACAAATACTCAAAGAAAATTAGCAGCCAACCAAATAACTGGAAAAGTATCTAATCTAATAAATGAATTAAGAGATGATATGATACAAATTATATCTAATATAAACGTTAACATTGATTATCCAGAATATGATGATGTAGATATCATTACAGATGAAATATTAATACCTAAAATAAAAAAGCTGAAAAAAAGAATTCAAAAGATTTTAAAAGAATCTGAAGAAGGAAAAATTATTAAAGATGGTATTAAAACTTCTATAGTAGGGAGACCAAACGTTGGAAAGAGCAGCCTTCTTAACGCTTTATTAGAAGAAGAAAAAGCAATTGTAACTGATATTGCTGGAACAACAAGAGATATTGTTGAAGGACAAATCAATATTAATGGAATAGTATTAAATATGATAGATACAGCCGGCATTAGAAATACAGAAGATATAATAGAATCAATAGGTGTTGAAAAAAGTAAACAAATGATTAAAGAATCAGATTTAGTATTATTTGTTTTAAACAATAATGAAAAACTAACTGATGATGTTAAAGAAATACTAAAAGAAGTAAAAGAAAAAAATTATATAGTACTAATAAACAAAACAGATTTAGAAAAGAAATTGAATATAGAAGATTTAGATATAGATAAATCAAATATTATTTATATGAGTATTAAAGATAATCAAGGAATTGAAGAATTAAAAGAAAAAATAATAGAAATGTTTAATATTTCCCAAATTGAAACAAAAGATCCAACATACCTAAGTAATACAAGAAGTATTGGAATTCTAAAAGAATGTTTAAAATCAATTGAATCAATAGAACAAGGTCTTGCAGAAGAAAGACCTATCGACATGATAGAACTAGACATTAAAGCGATATGGGAAAAACTAGGAGAAATAAATGGAACTAGTTATGAAGAAGAATTATTAGACGAAATGTTTAATAGATTTTGTCTTGGGAAATAATTTTGGGAAATGAAAAAACAGTAAAAAGGTGTTGATAACATGTATGAAATTATAGTAGTAGGTGCGGGACATGCTGGATGTGAAGCTGCTAATGCTTGTGCAAAAAAAGGACACAAAACGTTACTTATAACAAGTAATCTAAAAAATATAGCAGACATGCCATGTAATCCTCATATTGGAGGATCTGCCAAAGGTATAGTAGTAAGAGAAATAGATGCACTAGGTGGAGTAATGGGAAAAATAGCTGATAAAACCCATTTACAAATAAAAATGTTGAATAGTGCTAAAGGTCCAGCAGTTCAATCTCTAAGAGCACAAGGAGATAAGATTACTTATCCTAAAGAAATGGTTAAAACTTTAGAATCTCTAGAAAAATTAGAAATTAGAGAAGGAATGGTTGAAGATTTAATAGTAGAAAATCAAGAAGTAAAAGGAATTATTCTTGAAGACGGAGAAAGAATAGAATCAAAAAAAGTAATACTAACTACCGGAACATACCTAAAAGCAGATATTTTGGTTGGTGATACCAGAACTAGAAAAGGTCCACACGGTGAAAAACCATCCAATCATCTGAGCGATAAATTAAGAGAATATGGTTTTGAAATAATAAGACTAAAAACCGGAACCCCCCAAAGAATAGATAGAAAAACTATAGATTTTAGTAAAACAAAATTAGAACCAGGTGATGATAAATTACTTACTTTTAGTTTTGATTTAGATCCATGCTATAAAATTGAAGATCAAGAACCATGTTATTTAACATATACAACAGAAAGAACACATCAAATTATCAGAGAAAATTTAAATAAATCAAGTATGTATGGGGCTTTGGATGATATAAAAGGAATAGGACCAAGATACTGTCCTTCAATAGAAGATAAAGTAACTAGATTTGCTGATAAAGAAAGACATCAACTATTCTTAGAACCAGAAAGTAGATATTACGATGATATCTATGTACAAGGTTTTTCAACATCTATGCCACCAGAGGTTCAAGAGCAAATGGTTCATAGTCTTCCCGGCTTAGAGAACGCCAAAATATTAAAATATGGATATGCAATTGAATATGATGCAATTTATCCTACACAATTAAAAGCGAGTTTAGAAACAAAAGTACTAAAAAATTTATATACAGCAGGTCAAATTAATGGAACAAGTGGATATGAAGAAGCAGCTTGTCAAGGATTAATGGCCGGAATAAATGCATCGTTAAATTTAGAAGGAAAAGATCCGTTCGTATTAAAAAGATCTGATGCATACATTGGAGTACTAATTGACGATTTAATAACAAAAGGAATAAGAGATCCATATAGATTACTAACGAGTAGAGCAGAATTTAGATTACTATTACGTAGTGATAATGCAGATCTAAGATTAAGAAGATTGGGCTATGAAGTTGGAATGATATCAGAAGAACAAATAAACAGATTAAATAAAAAAGAACAAGAAATATCAAATCTACTTTCATATATGAAAGAAACAAAACTTAAGATTACACCAAAAGTAAAAGAAGATTTCGAAAGGAATAATTATAAAGTTCCAACAGTGTCATTGAGTCTTGAACAATTAATTAAAAGACCTGAAATAAAAATGGGATTTCTAAGTTCATTAATTGATATACCATTTGAGGATAGTATTAAAGAACAAATAGAAATTAATCTAAAATATGAAGGATATATAGCTAAAGCATATAAAGAAGCAGAAAAAATGTTAAAACTTGAAAAGAAACAAATACCAGAAGATATAGATTATGACAAAATAAAAAATATTGCTTCTGAAGCAAGACAAAAACTAAAAGAAGTAAGACCAACGACTATTGCACAAGCAATTAGAATAAGTGGAGTAAATCCTTCTGATATCTCAATTTTAACTGTATATTTAAAAAAGGAATATGGTAAAAATGAATAAAGAACAATTTATAGAAAATTTAAAAGAATTAAACATAACTTTAAACGATAAACAAATAAAACAATTAGATGAGTATTGTGATTTTTTACTAGAATACAACAAACATACTAATCTAACAGCTATAAAAGAAAAAGAACAAGTTTATTTAAAACATTTTTATGATTCATTAACTATTACCAAAATAATTGATTTAACAACTATCAATACATTACTTGACGTTGGATCTGGTGCTGGATTTCCAGGAATGGTATTAAAAATAGTATATCCAGATCTAGAAGTAACATTACTAGACTCAAATAATAAAAAAATCGAGTTTTTAAAACAATTAACTGATAAACTTAGTATAAATAGAGTAAACATAATTCATGGAAGAGCAGAAGAAATATGCAAACAATACAGAGAATCTTTCGATATGGTAACAGCTAGAGCAGTAAGCAATCTTTCAGAACTAGCAGAACTATGTATACCACTGGTAAAAATAGGAGGTTACTTTGTTCCAATGAAAGGAACTAATCAAAGAGAAGTAATAGAAGGAAAATTTGCCATAGAAGAATTAGGTGGAAACATAGAAGAAAAGATTGTGTTTAATTTACCAATAGATAATGGTGAAAGAACAATATTAAGAGTAAAGAAAGTAAATGCAACACCAAAAGAATACCCAAGAAGATATGACAAAATAAAAAACAAACCATTGAAAATAAGAGCAAAATAATGTATTATAAAAATAGGGTAACTATAATAAAGGGGCTGATACAATGAACCTAGAATCAACTGTGTTACAAGTTCACGTAGAAGATATAATTCCTAATAGATTTCAACCAAGACTATCTTTCGATGAAGAAGGATTAAAAGAACTTGCAGATTCAATTAAAGAACACGGAATAATTCAACCACTAGTATTAAGAAAACTTGGCGACAAGTACGAAATAATTGCTGGTGAAAGAAGATATAAAGCAGCACAAATGGCTGGTTTAACTACAGTTCCTGCAGTAATTGCCAATATTGATGATAAAAAATCTGCTGAAGTTGCTCTAGTTGAAAACGTTCAAAGAAGAGATTTAACAGCTATTGAAGAAGCACGATCATATAAAACTCTTCTAGACAAAGGATATCTAACACAAGATCAACTTGCTAAAAGAATGGGTCTTTCTCAACCTGCAGTTGCAAACAAACTAAGATTATTAAATTTAGATGATGAAGTACAACAAGCGTTACTAGATGAGAAAATATCAGAAAGACATGCTAGAACTCTTCTATCATTACCTGATAAAGCAGCACAAAGAGAATGGCTTCATAGAATAATAAATGAAAGATTAACAGTAAGACAATTAGATATGGAAATAAAGAAATATAGAGAAAGTCAAGGTATGGATATGAATGATAATATTTCAGAAGAAGTTCCACTAGTTGAACAAAAACCATTAGAAGAAATAAAGGAAAATGCTATAGATTTGAATGAGTTTAATAAATTTGGAGATACTCCAACTCAAACACCTCAAAATAGTGTTCAGGGACCTACAGTAGTAGCACCACAGAATAACTTTGAAAACAATAATTTTACAACAGCAACTACAATACCTGAATTCAATATAGCAACACCTAATTCAGCAAGTACATTTGTACCTAACATTCCTAAAAATAACAAAAATAATGATAGTAAATTCTTTAATTTTAGCGAAGATACTGAATCTGATGGTTCTTCACAAATTCCAATAGGAAGTATAGGAAACAATACAACAGTTGTTCCAGTTAATTCTTTTGGAGATAATAGTCCTGTATCTAGTCAACCAGTTGAAGTAGAAACAAATGATTTTGAAGTTTTCTCTGCACCAACTGGAGAACAAAAACCTATTGAAGAAGAAAAGCCACAAATTCAACCAGTCACTCCTACTCCAATCGAAGAAGAACAAGGAACTTTCTTAAGTCCAAACAACAAATTCTTTACACCTATATCAGAAACACCAGCAGACGTTACAATAGAAAACAAACAAGATCAAGTAGTTGATCCTATGGATCAAGTTAATAAATTAACACCAGAGTATAAAGAAGAAATTAAAGAAACAAAAGAAATGGAATTAAAAGATGCAATATCAACAATAAGATCTTGCATAGAAGACTTAGGAAATAAAGGATTCTTTATTGAAGTAGAAGAAATTGATTTTGATACAAACTATCAAATAACTATGAGAATAGATAAAGGCAACTAATAGTTGTCTTTTTTGATGAAATGAAGTACACTTTGTGTTATAATCACAAACAAAAAGGGAGGAAAAAGCATGAAAAAAGCAACATTGAATCTATATAAAAACAATAAATTATATAAAAAATATGAAGACATTAATGTAATTACGCGAAAAGGCATAAACTCCCTTATAATAGATGACGTAAAAACAATAATAGGTAGAGATAGAGTAGTCCGAGAAAACGCCGAATTTCGGTTTGAATTAGATTTAATAAACAAAATAGCTACTTATTTATTAAAAGAAAAAAACACATTATTTGATATTGAAGTAGAAGAAATTAACTATGATAACAACAAAGCTAGAACAATAGTAGAATACAAAGTATCTAGTGATCAAGAAAAAACAAAAATAGAATTAATAATGAATGGAGAATAAAAGAATGAAAAGTTTTATAGAAGAACAAGAAGAATATATATTAAAAAAAATAAATGAAGCAGGGTATAAAGTAGAAGAAGTTACTTTAAATCCATCTTCTCGTCCAGAATTTGGTGATTACCAATATAACGGCGTTATGTCAATGGCAAAAGAATTTAAAAAGAATCCAAGGGATATAGCAAACGATATCGTAGAAGCAATAAAAAAGGACAATGTATATGCCGATATTAATATAGCTGGACCAGGATTTATAAACATCACATTTAGTGATGAACAGCTAATTAAACACGTAAATGACTTATATGATAACATTGAGATAAATTATGGAAATGATAATCCAAGAATGATTTTCTTAGATTATGGAGGAGCAAATGTTGCTAAAGCTCTACACGTAGGACACCTAAGAAGTGCTAATATTGGAGAAGCATTAAAAAGATTAACTGTAGCTTTAGGAAATAAAGCGATGGCTGATACACATCTAGGTGATTGGGGAAGACCAATTGGACTAGTTATGACCGAAATTAAACATAGATTTCCAGAACTTCCTTATTTTGACTCAAATTATGACGGAGAATATCCAAAAGAATCCCCTGTTACTAATGATGATTTAATGGAAATTTATCCAGCAGCTAGTACTAAAGCTAAAGAAGACGAAGAATATATGGAAGAAGCAAGGGATATAACATCTAGATTCCAAAACGGCGAAAAAGGACTAATGGCATTATGGAATCATATCATGGATGTATCAAAAGCAGATATTAAAAGGGTATATGATAGATTAAATGTAACATTTGAAACTTGGGAAGGTGAATCTGATTGTTATAAATATATTCCTGAAACAGTAGAGTATTTAGAAGAAAAAGGATTAGTAAAAGAAAGCCAAGGTGCAAAAATAATTGAAGTAGCTGAACCGGAGGACGATCATGAAGTACCACCAGTACTACTTATTAAATCAAACGGAGCTGCTTCATATGAATCAACTGATATTGCCTGTATATGGGAAAGAATGCACTTATTCAATCCAGATGAAATATGGTATTTAACAGACGCAAGACAAACTCTACATTTTGAACAAGTATTTAGAGCTGCATATAAAAGTGATATTGCTCCAAAAACAACAAATCTTGAATTCATTCCTTTTGGAACAATGAATGGAGCAGATGGTAAACCTTTTAAAACAAGAGATGGTGGAGTAATGACTCTAGAAGAATTACTAGACATGGCCAAAGTTGAATGCGAAAAGAAAATATTACCAAATATTACAGGAAAAGAAAGAGAAGAAATTGCTGAAAAAGTAGCTATATCAGCAGTCAAATATGCAGACTTAATTCCGTACAGATTAACAGATTATAGTTTTGATCCAATTAAGTTTTCTGATTTACAAGGAAAAACAGGACCATATCTATTATATTCGACTATAAGAATGAAATCTCTTCTTAATAAAGCCAAAGAATCTAAATTAAAATATAAAAAATATACTAAAATAAATGACAAAATAGATAGAGATATACTAATTCAATTACTAAGTTTAAGATCAACATTATTAAAATCATTTAATATGAGATCACTACACGATATAACAGAATATCTATATAAAACAACTAATTTATATAATAATTTATATGCAAATAATCACATATTAACTGAAGAAAATAAAGAATTACAAGAGTCTTGGTTAGTATTGACAGAAACAGTATATGAAAACAATTTAAAACTATTAAATATCTTGGGAATTGAAGTTCCAGAAAAAATGTAAAAAAAATTAAAGATTAGGTATTGTCATATTAAAAAAAATATGTATAATTTTATACAGTGATTAGGTGGAGGTTCAAAATGAAATTAAAGGATTTAACTAAAGAAGAATTAGAAGCAATGTCATATGATGATATAGCTATGATGATATTAGAAGAATCAAAAAAGCAAATGAAAGTAAATGAACTATTCAAAAAAGTATGTGAAACACTAGGTTTAACAGATGATGAATTCGTTGAAAAACTACCTGCATTCTTCGATGTATTATCAACTGACCATAGATTCATTATGTTAGAAAATGGTCTTTGGGATTTAAAGACTAGACATTCTACAAAAATAGTAATAGATCAAGATGACGAAGAAGAAGACGAAATAATCGAAATAGAAGATGAACCAGAAGAAGAAAAAGAAGACGAAAACATCTATGCTGATGAAGACGATCAAGATGATGATTTAACAGATGATGGCGACGATCTAAAGGATTTAGTCATTATAGAAGAAGATGAAGAACAAATGGTATAACAAAACCATTTGTTTTTATCTGCTAATACATGTGATATAATACAAGACGAAAGGCGTGACAATCATGTTCGAAAGATTAGATGCTATAAAAGAAAAATATGAAGAATTAACAAAGAAACTAACATCTCCAGAAGTATTAAATGATTATAATGAACTAAAAAAATTATCAAAAGAGCAAAAAAACTTAGAAGAACCATACCAAAAATATGAGGAATATAAAAAAGTAGTTAATAACCTAGAAGAAGCAGAAAGTTTGTTAGACGATCCAGAAATGAAAGAGATGGCTGCAGCTGAACAAGAAGAGTTATCAAAAAGAAAAGAAGAATTAATATCAGAATTAGAAATTCTACTTATTCCAAAAGATGAAAACGATGACAAGGATATCATTATAGAAATAAGGGGAGCAGCAGGTGGAGACGAAGCAAATATCTTTGCAGGAGATTTATTTAGAATGTATTCTAGATATGCTGATAAAAATGGTTGGAAGATAGACATTCTAAATTCAGAAGAAGGAACATCTGGGGGATTTTCTCAAATAGAAGCTAAAATTAGAGGAGAAAATGTTTATTCAAAATTAAAATATGAATCAGGATCACATAGAGTACAAAGAATACCAGTAACAGAATCAAATGGTAGAATACATACATCTACAACAACAGTACTAGTAATGCCAGAAGTAGAAGATGTTGCTATAGAAATTAATCCAAACGATTTAAGAATAGATGTATATTGTGCAACAGGTCATGGCGGACAAGGAGTTAACACAACACCAAGTGCAGTAAGAATAACTCACTTACCAACAAACACAGTTGTAACTTGTCAAAACGAAAGAAGCCAATTACAAAATAAAGCTCAAGCAATGGAAGTATTAAAAGCTAGACTTTATCAAATGGCTCAAGAGGAACAAGATAAAGAAGTAGGCAACGAAAGAAGAAGCAAAATAGGTACAGGAGATAGAGCAGAAAAGATAAGAACATATAACTATCCACAAAACAGAGTAACTGATCACAGAATTGGTTTTACTACTAATACTTTAGATAGAGTAATGGATGGAGATTTAGATGCTATTATAGAAGCTCTAATAACAGAAGACTTACAAAGAAAACTAAAAGGAGAATAACTCCTTTTTTTAGAAAGAAGAAAACTATGAACGAATTAGAATATCTAAAAAAATATCTTCACGAGGGAGAAGATATGAAAAAAGCAATCGAAAGATTAAATAATGGTGAACCTGTTCAATATATAGTAGGAGATGTAAATTTTTATGGTAACATCTTAAAAGTAAACAAGAGTGTTCTAATACCTAGAAGAGAAACTGAAGAATTAGTAGAAAAAACTCAAAATTATATAAAAGAACAATTTCCCAAAGAAGATATCAATATCTTAGATATCGGAACGGGTAGTGGTTGTATTGCAATAACACTTAAAAAAATATTTCCAAACAGTACAATAACAGCTTGTGATATTTCAAAGGAAGCTTTAATTGTTGCTAAAGAAAATGACAAAATTAATCAAACAAATATAACTTTTATAGAAAGCAATATATTCACTAATATAGAGAACAAATATGATTGTATAATAAGTAATCCTCCTTATATAAGAGAAGATGAAGAAATAATGGATATAGTAAAGAATAACGAACCACATTTAGCTTTATACGCAAAAAATGATGGTCTATATTTTTATGAACAGATAATTTCCCAAGCCTCACAATACTTAAACAAAAAATTTATAATAGCTTTTGAAATAGGTGAAGAACAAGGAAAATCAGTAATTGAAATAGCTAAAAATTATTTTCCTGAATCTCAAATAATCCTAGAAAAAGACTTACAACACTTAGATCGATTCATTTTTATAATTTCAAGATAATAAACACAATGTTTATTATTAAAAAATATTAATTGACAAAGAAAAAACTTAATTATATATTATAGTTGCGAAAGAAAAACTATAAAATGTTAAGCGAGTGATCAAATGAAGAAATTAATTATAAACGGTCAAAAAGATTTGACTGGAGAAATAAAAATTAGTGGAGCAAAAAACAGTGTAGTTGCATTAATTCCTGCAGCTATTTTATCTGATGAAGAAGTAACATTGTTTAATGTTCCAAATATATCAGATACAAAAGCATTAATTGATATAATAGAATTATTAAATGGTAAGGTAGAATACAAAGATGAAGTAATGAAAATAGATGTAAAAAACATCGAAAATAAATTAATTCCAGAAGAATTAAGTAAAAAGTTAAGAGCATCTTATTACTTCATGGGAGCCTTATTGAGTAAATATCATTATGCAGAGATTTATTTTCCTGGTGGATGTAATATAGGATCAAGACCTATTGACTTCCATATTAAAGGCTTTGAAAAACTTGGTGCTAAAGTAACAATCGAAGGAGATAAATATACTATTAAAGCTAACAAACTAAAAGGAGCAAGAATATATTTAGACTTTGCATCAGTTGGTGCAACAATTAATATTATGCTTGCTGCTGTTAAGGCAGAAGGAACAACTTATATATCAAACGCAGCCAAAGAACCAGAAATAGTAAATATTGCTACTTTCCTAAACAATATGGGAGCTAAGATTAGTGGTGCGGGAACAAGCGAAATCAAAATCGATGGAGTAGATTATTTATCATCAGGAGTAATAGATGTTATTCCTGATAGAATAGAAGCTGGTACATACGCTATAATCGGTGCACTAACAGGTAAAAAATTAAAAATATGTGGAATAATAGAAGAACACCTAGAAGCGCTTTTAAGCAAATTAAAAGAGATGGGCGTTAAATTAAAAGTAGAAGACAATAATATAATAATTTCTAAATCAAGAAGTTATAAACCTATTAATGTCAAAACACTTGTGTTCCCAGGTTTTGTTACAGATTTAGGACAACCTATGAGTGTATTATTAACCCAAGCAAATGGAATGTCCATTTTTGAAGAAACAATATATGAAAACAGAATGGGACATGTTAAATATCTTCAAAAGCTTGGAGCTGACATAAAAGTTAGTGATAGAACAGCAATTATCACAGGACCAACTCCATTTATAGGAACAGAGGTCGTTGCAACAGACTTAAGAGCTGGAGCAGCTATGGTAATAGCAGGCCTTATAGCAAAGGGAACAACCACCATTGAATCAGCAGAGCATATCTTAAGAGGATATGAAAATATAGTAGAAAAACTTACTGCAGTAGGAGCAGATATCAAGATAGAAGAAGTAGAGTAGAATTTGACTTTCTACTCTTTTTTTGTTAAAATTCACTATATATGTAGTGGTGCATTATCCTAGTCACAAACATTATTTGAAGGTAGGGCTAAAAATCTACCAGTTGTGCTAATATGACACTTTGTATACTTGCTTGTTTCGCCCAGATTCGGGTGGGTATATGATTTAAGATTTTAGGAATAGTTATAACGGCATATAGCGAATCCTATTATCCCGTCACGGAAAAGATAAACTAGTGCATGCTGTGAGTGGTTATGTGGGAAGCAATGAAAATATAACTGCAAAAGCAGATAAGAATGATCTCTTTGTGTTAGAGAAAGTCTCTAGGGTGTAGGTATTATAAAGTTTGAAGTGCGGACTAAGTGGTAATCGAGTCGTCGTTACCGGTAACAATCGACTGATTCTTTTAAAACGAAAGTGCCAGAGAGTAATCGATGGTAGGAATTAGAGAAATTCAACTCGACCAAAGCCGTAAAATTAATTTATAGTATTACCATATACATTTTTTTTTGCTATAAAATAGTATTAAGGAGAAGATATAATGAAAAGCAATACAAAATGGATAATAACCATCTTTATAATATCTTTTGTTTTATCACTTTTATTTAGTGGTGTATCTACAGTTATGTCTACAAAATTTAATAATATAGTACTAGTTATAATAACTACTATAGTAGTAATAATAGGTATTATGTTTGATATGATTGGTGTAGCTGTATTAACTAGTGAAGAAGCTAGTTTACATGCCAAAGCATCAAAAAAATTACAAGGAGCTAAAGCGGCTATATCACTATTAAAGAACGCACCAAAGGTATCATCAATCTGCCAAGACGTAATAGGTGATATTTGCGGAATCGTCAGTGGTAGCTTAGCAGCAGTATTAACAATGAACTTAGCTAATAGCTTAGATCTAAATTTAACATTAACTTCTATGTTGATAACTGCGGTAGTATCAACAATAACAGTTGGTTTTAAAGCTGTATCTAAAACGATAGCAACAAAAAACGCTGATGAAATAGTTTACAATGTAGGTAAAATAAAAGAATTTTTCAAAATTAATTAATAAAAAACTTGATAACTTAACATGTTGTGATATAATACATAAGACGAAGAAATTTCTATGTCTTGCAATAATAGACATGGCGGAAGGAGAATAAAAATGAGAAAAGATATTCAACCAGAGCTTAAAGATTGTAAAGTTACTTGTGCTTGTGGAGCAACATTTATGACAAAATCAACAAAAGACGAAATTCATGTAGAAGTATGTTCTGAGTGTCATCCATTCTACACAGGAAAACAAGGAAAAGCTAAGAAAACAGGAGCAGTTGAAAAATTCAACAAAAAGTTTGGTTATAATCAAGATGCTGAATAATAGCATCTTTTTTTTGAATATAATTAAAAGACAATATTATAAATATTGTCTTTTCTTTTAGCTAAAATTGGGTGTGCTATAATGTAAGGCACCTCGATATATGGGTAAAAGTGGATTTGAATACAAATGACAGCTTTATACCCATAAAATAGAAAGAAGGTTTGAAGATTAATTAATGAGGAATATTAAAGGAGATGATATTATGAAAGTAACGGAAAAAAACAAAGAGCAATTGCTAGAAGAATACATACGCGATATATATATGTCTACGCAATTTGCATATCCAGCCTGGAATCACCATATTAAACCTACTATAAAAACTATAAAAGGATTATCACATAGAGCTTTAGTATCTCAATATGCATTAACTCTAGAATTAGTTATACGTATAAGTAAACAATGTAATATTTTACTAAAGATATTACACGATGAGCCATTTGAACCATATAGTCTCAAAAAATTT
>JAEEGI010005078.1_pt1 | contig 30467 bp, 25 predicted proteins | sample 8958751 | NCBI WGS metagenome assembly JAEEGI01 (sample SAMN16246545, study PRJNA631951) | gut metagenome | biome: gut microbiome; feature: rumen; material: KS-attached | host: Bos | place: Iran: Karaj | collected 2018-10 | reverse complement strand
GCTGATGCGACCCGCCGCTGCGCCGACGTAGCCGTAGTCGGCGTCGGCCATTTCACCGGGACCGTTGACAATACAGCCCATGACACCGATTTTCAGGTGCGTGAGATGCGATGTCGCTTGCTGGACGCGTTGCACGGTCGTCTGCAGGTCAAACATTGTCCTGCCGCATCCGGGACACGAGATGAATTCGGTCTTACTGATGCGCTGGCGTGCTGCCTGTAGGATGGCAAAGGCATAACGCACGACCTCGGCGCTGCTATAGCTGTTGGGCGCTTCAAGCCAGATGCCGTCGGCACGACGATTCAGCAGGACGGCACCCAAGTCGGCACCTGCTTTGACCTGCAGCCACTCGTTGGAGTTGTCGGCATAGGTGTTGCGCACGATAACGGGGCAGTTGATGCCTGCCGTGTCAAGGGCATGAATCAAAGCCTGTTGTTCGGCGGGAATGTTTTTCCCCACAGGGGTGATGACCAGTACTGTGTCGCTGCGACCACGCAGAAATTCCAGGCGGTGAACCGGTGTCGTTGCCGGCACTTGCAGGAAGCGCAATCTGGTCGTTGAGCAACGGTCCCACTCGCCCAAGGTGAGCAAGGGATAGACGTTGCGTTCGCCTTTCCAAGCAGCAAGGGGCACCAGGAAACGGTGCGTATTGTCAATGAGTCCTTCGGCACTATAGTAGAAGTCGGGCTGCAGTTCGGCACCGTCAAGCTGATTGGGGCAGTAACTGGCAATGACTATGGGCTGCTGGTTGCCGCCGATGAGCCCGTCGACAGTGATTGCCGATCGCCTATCGGGGCACAGGGGGTCATAACCCTCGCAGTAATCACCTTCAATGGTAGGATGCCCTTCGCGTTGTGAAATATAATTCACCAGCTTGCGGGCAACGGGGATCTCCAGTTCGGGTTCCTCGCTGAGCGAGACACGGATGGTGTCGCCCAGTCCTTCGGCCATCAGGGCACCGATGCCCACTGCACTCTTGACGCGCCCGTCCTCACCAAAGCCAGCTTCGGTAACCCCGAGATGCAACGGGAAGTGCATATCCTCACGGTCCATAGCATCAACTAGACGCCGCACCGCCTCGACCATGACCACGACATTAGAAGCCTTCATCGAGATGACCACGTCAAGGAAATTCTGCTCGACAAACACTCGAAGGACCCCCATCGCGCTCTCGACCATGCCGGCTGCCGTATTGCCATAGCGGCTCATGATGCGATCGCTCAGCGAACCGTGGTTCACTCCCAGGCGCACCGCAGTATGATGTTCACGGCACACGGCAATGAACGGCAACAGTGCCTCATGGATGCGCTCCAGTTCGGCGGCATATTCTTCATCGGTATATTCCAGTTGCTTGAAAGTGCGTGCCGGATCGACAAAGTTGCCCGGATTGATGCGTACACCTTCACACACCGCGGCCGCGGCCAATGCCGCCTGTGGGTTGAAGTGGATGTCGGCAATGAGTGGGATGTTGCAGCCTTGGGCGCGTAGTACTCGTGATATGTCACCGATACTGTTGGCCTGTTTTACGCCTTGAGCGGTAAGACGAACATAGTCGGCCCCGGCAAAGGCGATGCGCTGGCATTGTGCGGCGCTGGCCTCAACATCATTGGTTGAGGTATTGGTCATAGATTGGACGCGCACGGGCCACTCACTGCCCATCGCGATGCCGCCCACGTTGACGCTTACTGTCGGGCGACGCTTATAGTTGAAAGGATTCATGATTAGACGTTAGATTTTAGACGTTAGATGCTGATGGTGATTATCCGAACAGTCTCATGGTCATGGACACGCACAGGAAGCCCACAACGGCGCCAGCCAGCACCTGCCATGTGTCATGGCGCCTGAGCGCCAGCCGTGCCGACCCAAGAAAGCCTGCCACAATAATGGCAAAGCAAAGCATCCAGAGTAACTCAAATGCACTGAGGCCCTGCACATGGATTTGATAAATCAAGGCAATGATACCTCCGATGCCTGCCATGTGGGCACTGATTTTCCATTTGAGGTTGATGAGTGCCATCACCAGGATTGTAATCGCTGCACCCACCATGAACATGGTGAACCACTGAGGGGCGTGACAATAGTACAGATAATAGGCAGCTACAGCGTAGCATACACTCGTGAACACATAGGGGACGAAGCGTTGCTCCCTGACATTGACATGCAGGTCCTTAACCAGCTTGAAATGCCGTAGCACGCTCAGGAAGATGAGGGGCAGGATGCAGGTGATGCCCATGCATACGAGCAAAATCACCACCCTCCTTCCATAAGGTAGCAGGCACAATATCGACACCCAGAGGGCCAAGAATACACCGTAGGTAGGCATCAGCAACGGGCTCAATGCCGTGGACAGGAAATTGGCCAAGCCTGCAATGAATTTATTGACGGTATATCTGTTCATTAAGAATAGTTTACAGTTTAGGGTTTAACAGCTTATCTTGCCATTTTGCGGCGCTCGGAGCTGCTGGGTATCTTGAGCATGACGCGATACTTGGCCACCGTGCGGCGTTCCAACTTGTGTCCCATCTCCTTGAGTTTCTCGCACAGGGCATCATCACTCAACGGGTGAGCCTTATCCTCGGCGTTGATGAGCCTGCGCAGGTCATCGACCACCTCGTGCCTGGAACCGCCGTTGATATCCTCGCTGAAGAAGGACTTGAGGCTTTTCACACCCCAACGGGTCTGAACATACTTGTTGCTGATGGCACGCGACACCACCGAGACGTCCTTGCCGATCATGTCGGCTATCTGTTGTTGTCCTAGTGGCTTGAGGTCGCGCTCGTCACCACTGAGGAAAAATTCGCGCTGGCATTTCACGATGGCATTCATCGTGTTGAACAGCGTCTCCTGCCGTTGCTTGAGCACCTCGATGAACAGGCTGGCGCGCTGGTAGGCATCCTGGATAGTCTTCTTCTCCTTAGCCTCCTTGACGCTCAGACTGTCGGCATTCTTCTTGTAACGCTCGTTCATGATGGCGTAGCTCTCGCTGATTTGCAGTGTGGGGATATTGTTGCGCAGGGTAACCGTGATGCGACCCGTTTCCTCGTCAAGTTCCACGTCAAAGTCGGGTGTCACCTGTTGGGTGATATAGGACCGTGACCCGAAGGCGTTGCCAGGGTAAGGATTCAGTCCACGCCTGATCTGGTGTTTGAATACCTGTTCCAATCGTTCCTTGTCAGTGTTCATTTTGCGTGACAACGCATCAAAACGCATTCCTGCCATGTCGTCAAAGTATTTCTCAACCATGGTGATGGCGATGTCCACATCTTCGCTTTGGGGTTTGCGGCGTAGCTGTAGCAGGATGCACTCTCGCAGGTCCCGAGCCGCGATGCCTGGCGGATCCAACGACTGCACGATGTTGAGCACCTCCTCAACCTGTTGTGCATCCACCATGTAGCCATCGTTGAATGTCACGTCGTCGGCAATTTCAGAGGTACTCCTCCTCAGGTATCCGTCATCCTCGATATTGCCAACGATGGCCTGTGCGATAATCTGCTGCGTTTCGTCAAGTTCCAGTTCTCCGAGCTGGTCATTGAGGAACTCCTGCAACGTCTTCTCGCTCACAGCCGTTGGGGCATAATATTCATCATCATTGCTGCGGTTGTTGGCAAAGAAACGATACCACGCCACCGTGTCATCATCACCGCTGTTTTCGCTGATAGGGTCATCATTGCGGTTTTCACGGCGGTCGTCACGGTTAGCCGACTTGTCCTGAGTGCCCTCATTCTCATAGCCGTTATCATCATCCTTGTCTTCAGAAGTCTTTTCAAGCGCCTGAATCTCATTGACTTTGTTGTCAATGAATTCCTCCATTTCGGCATCGCTTTTTTCCAATATGGTGCCCAGCAAGCGCTGTTGCTCGAGTGCCAAGCGTTGCTTCTGCTTCTGTTCCAGTGTGAGTCCCTGTTTTGCCATAATCTTCAGAGTTTTTTAGCTTTAACCTATAAAGATAGTGCATGCCCGAGACAGTGCCAAATTCATTTGAGCACTGTTAAGTGCGTCACCCATCTTCGCCAAAGGCAAAGGTAGTCATTTTTTCGCAGATTTCTTTCCACATCTCCGTATAAGATATTTTTTTTACAAAAAAACTAGTTTTGTAGCATTCATTATAGGAGAAGTTCTCGTTATGTTTTTCTTTTTGCGGTTCGCCGAAGGCTTGTTATTTACTGTTGGCTGTTATGGAATTGGACAAGCGTGTCAATGATTTCGTCGATGTCGTCGGTGAGCGTGAGCAGCAGGTTCTTATACTTGCCTGTATCCATGAGCCGCTGCAGTAAGGGAAAGACAGGCATCTCGTGGGTCCAGAAGTGTTTGCCCAGGAAAATCATCGGGCTCGCGAAGCCGTAGGACAGATAGTGGTTCTGTACCGCTTCCTGGAAGATTTCCTGCATTGTGCCGGCACTACCGGGTGTGTAGATGAGTCCACCGTAAGCCAGGGTTAGGATATTGTCCTCGCGGATGCTGTTGTCAAAGAATTTGGCAATGTGGGTAGCAAACGGTGTTGATGGCTCGTGTCCATAGAGCCACGTGGGGATGCCCAGGCTCTCGTATCGCTCCTGGGGATACTTACTGATGACTTCAAATGCTGTTGCCAGCCATCCCTCATCCCTGAACGTGGGCACAGTCAACAGCATCGACAGAGCATCCTCCATCTCCTTGGTCGTGCGTCCTGCCATCCACGCACCCAAGTGAGCTCCTTCCATCGCACCGGGTCCTCCTCCCGTCAACATGATGAATCCTTCCTCGGTGAGCCGCTTACTCAGGAAGGCGATGTCACGATAGATGGCATCGGTACGAGGCAATGCGTGTCCACCCATGATGCCCACACACCGACGCGGATCGTGTGCCTCCATAAACTGGCGCAATGCCGCATGGATGCCATGGTCGTGCAGGCTACGAGCCAACGACTCTTCCACGCTGGAATCTTGCTTTCCTGTGTACAGGTAGTACTGATAAACCCGTCCGTCAAAGCAGCTGCCGTAATTCCCTGGGTGCTGGTCGGTCTTGTAGCCCTCATAGAGTTCAGCGGCATTGTAGAGGGTCCTTCGGGTCACGCAATAGGGCACCTTGTCCAGATAGGCCATGATGTCCTTCATTTCATTTAAACCAGTATTGGTAATCATCGTAATAGAGGTATTTTGGGTGTTTTGTCTGTTGCAAATTTAGTGAAATTTCACCTATTGGTTACTGGATTGGTTGATTTTTCGGCAAAAAATGGTTGATTAATCTCATGATTTTTATATTTTTGCGCCATAAGACAAAAATAATCATTTCAAAACGACGAAAAGATGAAAAAGATTTACACGACTTTTGTGGCTGCAGCCCTGTTGATTATGGGCAGTGGATGCACGGCATTAGGCAATATGGGCATGGGCTCCGGAACAGGCAGCGAGAGTGGCAACGGCACACTTGGTGACGTCTTGGGTGGTGTGCTCGGAGGTATATTGGGCGGCTTGGGCTCCCAAACCACTATCGACGGTCTGCTGGGACTGGTCATCGGCAGCGTCAAGGTCCAAGAGAGTGAACTCTATGGCGCTTGGTATTATGGTGCACCGGCTTGCGCTTTCACCAGCGAGAACCTATTGGCAAAGGCTGGTGGTGCAGTTGCCGCCGAGCACTGCAAGGAGAAACTGTTACCCGTCTATAACACTGTGGGAATCAATGCACAGAATACACAGTTCCAGTTCACGCAGGATCATCAGTTCGCTGGCAAAATCAAGGGCATTCCCTTGAGCGGCTCCTACACTTATGATCCGTCCAGCGGTACTATCAGACTACAGACGATGCTCTTCTCGACCAACGCCTATATCACCCGCACGCAAAGCGGTCTGGGCCTGACCTTTGAGAGCAAGAATCTGCTGAAGGTCCTTCAGGTAGCTGCCGCCCTGAGTGGCAACAGCACGTTACAGACTGTCGGTGACCTGAGCAAGCAGTACGAGGGTGTCCGTCTGGGCTTTGAATTGGCACCCATCAGGTAAATACAGCAGATTTTGAAGGGAAAAATATAACCAGGTCAAGCTAGTTTATTGAGATCCCCTTTCAGCGAAAAGTTAAAGCACAGTCCTCCATCTTTGGCGGAGTGTGCTTTGATTATACCACCATGCAGAACCACAGCGTTCTTGACGATGGCGAGTCCAAGTCCTGTTCCTCCTAATGCACGGCTGCGTCCCTTGTCGATGCGGTAAAAGCGTTCAAAGATGCGTGACAAGTGCTCACTGTCAATGCCTGTTCCGTTGTCCGAAAAAGTGAAATACCATCGGCTATTCCTTTCCTTGGCACTGATGCTGACGGTGGTCCCATCGCCCGCATAGTTGATGGCATTGTCCATCAGATTGCGGAAGATACTGTAAATAAGCGAATGGTTGCCATTGATAATGATGTCTTGTGGCAGGTTGTTACGCACCGTCATGTTCTTGCTCTGGGTGATGAGTTGTGTCTCCTTGATGATATCTGCCACGATATGGGATACGTCCACTCGCTCGATAGTGATGAGGTCGGAGGCATAATCCATGCGGTTGAGCGTGGACAAGTCTTGCAGCAAAGACGTTAGGCGGTTGGCCTGGGATTGCGTCCGTTCCAGGAATTGGCGGCGGGTGTCAGTATTCATGTCGGGGTGCTCGAGAATGGTTTCGGTATAACCCAGAATGCTTGCCACCGGGGTCTTGAGCTCATGGGCGATATTTTGTGTGAGCTCGCGTCTCATCTGGTTCTCCTTATCGGCCTGTTCACGGCTGATGCGCTCATCCATGTGTTTGGAATAGCGATGCAGCAAGACACCCAATCCCAACATGACAATGATGGAGAAGATGAGCATGTGCCAGTCGGTGGACTCCTCAAACGGCCTCAAGAAATTACGATCATAATCATCAAACAGGATGAAGATAATGGCATAGATGGCAAAGAGCACCATTACGCTCACGAACATCTTATGCCCCTCGGACATCTTTTTCATTACACGACAAATAAATAGCCGAATCCGTGGCGAGTCACGATACACGACGAGTAGCGGCCAATCTTCTTGCGCATTCGTGTGATGTTCACGTCCACAGTACGGTCGGTTACTACAACATCCCGTGGCCACACCCTTTCAAGCACTTCTTGGCGTGTGAAAACCTGTCCACGGTTCTCGAGCAGCAGTTTTAAGAGTTCATACTCGGTCTTGGTCAACGACACCGACTCGCCGTCAACAGTGACAATCATCTTATCCAGATTCATTTTCAGCCCCTCATAGGTGAGCTCGTGAACACATTGAGAAGCCGTATATGTTCTTCCAAGCACGGCCTTGATTCTTGCAAGCACTTCCTTGATTGAAAAAGGTTTGGAAATGTAATCATCGGCCCCCAGTTCAAAACCATGCAGCTTGTTGTCCTCGGTCCCTAAGGCTGTCAGGAAGATTATGGGAATGTTGGCAGTAGCTTCATCTCCTTTGATGTGATGGGCAAGGTCAAACCCTGACATGCCTGGCATCATCACGTCAAGCAACAACAGGTCGTATTGTGTCAAGTCCTTGTCCAACGCCTCGGATGCCGAGCCTGCCGCGTCCACCTGATATCCGGCACTGGTGAGATTAAACTTGAGAATCTCGCACAGGTCACTTTCATCATCGACTAGAAGAATCCGTTTTTTCTTTGTCGTATCCATATCAGTCGCAAATTTAGAAAAAAAATGACATAAAGGTACGATGATATGATTACAAAGCTGTTACATTTCTCCAAATCGAGCCTCGACAACATTGACGATATAGTCGCCAAGTTTCTCCAACTCCCCAACGAGATCGCCAAAAGCGGTGCCTGTGGCATAGTCATATTCCCTATCGTTGACGGCATTGATATTCCAAGCCCTAAGACTATCGCGCATGTCGTTGATTCTATTCTCATGAAAATAGGTCTCACGAATGTCTTGTTCATTGATAGGTTTATTGAGCACTGTGTTCATCTGCTGGAGTGCAAGGTGGCAGAGTGATACCATGTTGATGAGTTTACCCTGCTGGTCTGGGTCAAAAGTCTTGCCAAGTTGGTCGCGCCTGTAAATGGTGCGTGCTAATCTGTAGCATGAGTCACCTATGCTCTCTAACTCGCCTATTTCACGCAGGAGTTGTCGGGTCTTGGTTTTAGAATCATCGCTCAAGTGCCCATCAGCAACCTGTTCAATGAAACGTGCAATAGTGATTTCGGCCTCATCTGACGAGTCTTCTTCTTTCTCAATGATGTCAAAGATTTCTTTCCTGCGATTGTCATCTTCAGCGAGTAGCATCTCCTTAATGAGCTGGAACATCTCCTGCATCTCTTGTCCATAGTGCGCGACTTCCTTCTGTGCCTGAAGAATGGCAATCTCAGGAGTCTGGATAAGGTTGGCCTTGATGTACTGGAGTTTGAAGTGCTCCTGATTGGCATTGCCTTTGTCAGGCAGTATCCAGCGCACGAGTTTTTCCATTTGTGGTATGAAACCGATGAGAAGGGCAGTGTTAGTAACATTGAAGCAAGTGTGGAACATGGCCAAAACAATGGGCAAGCGCTGAATCTGCCCGCTTGTGGCGGGATCATAGCCTACGAGTTTGCAAACACCATTGACGAAGGGGAAGAAAATGCACATGACCCATACGACACCGACCACGTTGAATAATAAGTGGGCGAGTGCTGCACGTCTTGCCTCGTTATTGGCACCCAGGGCAGCAAGGTTAGCCGTTGCTGTAGTGCCGATGTTCTCGCCCATCACGAGTGCAATGCCCAAGTAGATGGGTAACACACCAGTGGAGCAGAGCAAGATGGTTATCGCCATCACGGCAGCCGACGACTGAACGATGCAGGTAATCACCGTGCCGATGGCGAGAAAAGCGAGAATGGTGAGGTATCGGTTTGTGTCGAATGAGGCGAAAAACTGCATCACTGCCTGGTTGTGTTCAAGGTCAAGTTCCTTACCTGCTGAACTAAGCAGCACCAGCGAAAAGAACATAAACGCAATGCCGAACAAGAAATCACCCATGTAACGGTGGCGCTTGTGATAGATGAGAAGAATGCCCAACAGAAATGCAGGAAAAACGATGTTGGTCAAATCAACATTGTAGCCTAGTGACATAATCCAGGCCGTGAGTGTGGTTCCGATATTGGCACCCATGATGACACTGATGGCTTGTCCTAATGTCAACAGTCCTGCTGATACAAATGAGACGGTCATCACAGTTGTTGCCGAGGACGACTGTACGGCACAAGTCACTCCCGCACCAGTTAGCATACCAGTAAAACGATTGGTGGTCATACGCCCTAAGATGTGGCGCAATTGCGGGCCTGCCATCTTCTGCAGTGCAGTACTCATCATGCGCATCCCGAAGATGAGAAGTCCCAAAGTGCCGAGAATCTTGATTACAATCGTCAAGTAGTTTGGCGTTAAATCCATATCAATATATTATGTCTAGGTTTATTGTGTTTTTTTGGAATTGCAAATGTACAACCTGACTTTATATTATTGGATTACGATATGGTTACAATAGCATGAATATCTTATTACACAAGATTGAATGCTAATAGGGATTACAAAGGTCTTTTATTGGGTAGGTCTCTGTTATCAGATTTTCGGGTAATTATCGTTTTGTTTGGGAGTAAAAAAAAGCTGCGTCGTGGGACGCAGCTGATGATGTTTACTTTGAAACTAACAGTTGATTTTCAACAGGCCTGTGCGGTACGCTTTACCAATGAGCTCAGCCACATTACGCGAGTTGGTCTTGCGAAGCAACTGCTTGCGATGATACTCCACAGTGTTTGAGGAGATAAATATTTTCTCTCCGATTTCTTTGCTGTTATACCCTGTTGACAGCAATTCAAGTACTTCCTTTTCTCTGGAAGTTAGTTCAATTTTGGGGGCACTCATAATATATCACTTTTTTTGATAAGATGCTAATCTTAATGTAGTTGCAAAAATAGATAGTAAAACTTATCACACCAAACAAAATAGCATAAATTTAGACAAAATGATACCAAAACTATGCATTCCAGTAGAAAAAAGTGATTATTTGCAATCATTTGTAAGCCATAAAAGATATAAATTGGCTAGAAGCAATAGCTTATTGAATTTGGTAATTGAAGCTATGCTCTGTTTACAAAAAAGGATTTAGAGATTGATGATTGCAGTATGGTCATTAATAACGGTTTCGTGCTGAGTGCCAATGTCGTTACGGTCTTCAAGTATGCTGCGCAGGACGAGCCGGGCAATGCTGTAGATGCGCAGACGCAGTGCGGCTTTAGCAAAGGGTTTCAAGATGCCTGAAACTGTCTCGTCCACGATGTGATCCACACCATCAATGAGTTCGTCCACGAGTTCCTTATTGTCGCCCATGGTACCCTCGTTGCCTTCGGCAAAAGCGATATAGGCTTGAGTGACGGGCTTCTGCAGATGCTTGAGCAGTATGTCGGCAATCCCTTGTGGCGAGCCTGGAAGTTTGACAAAACGCATCATGAAGGGATGCTTGTCCTTGTAATTGCTAATGGCCTGCTGGATTTCGGGCCAATATCTTGTCAATACGCCATGGGTAATGGTGGGGATGCTGCTGGTGAATACGCCACGCGCAGTTTCTCCAAAATCGGGCTGTGAAGGTAGGCTGAAGAGAGTACGGGTGTGGAGCTGCATCTTGCCAGTAGTCGGGAAGCAGGTGGCTACGCGCCATTGACATGGATAGCCCACAGCGGCTGCAGTGGCGATTTCTACCATGGTGCCAGGCTGGAGGTTCACTTGGCTGACGTCACTGATGTGGAGATGTCCCGTGAAGATGACATGAACTCCAGCCTCAATGAGCCGTTGGCAGAGTTGCCCGGCATCATCGACCATATAGGGTGCTGCCAGTGTTTCCTCCATATGGAAATGGGGCACCAGGTGGTGGTGCATCATGGCAATGACGCGCCGTCCGGCGTCTGTAGCCTGTTTGGCTTGCTCAACAAGCCACTGTTGGGTAGATGGCTCAAGATGACCGCTGGTCTTGCAGTGGTCCCTGGCATCACCACGTGAGACGAATGTATTGAAGCGGTCCATGCAGGCGTCAATGGCAAGGATGGACAGACTGTCGGTCACATCACAGCAGTAGCTGAGCGAGTCAGGATCGCGTCGTGAGTTGCTGCCATAGCCTGCATGACGGTAGATGGCTGCAAATTCACGGCGGGTGATGGTGTCGGTGGATGTGGCTTTGTCTCCGTCAAATACCTTGGCATCGGGGTTATTGATATCATGGTTGCCTGGGACAACAAGAACCTGAATGCCAGCGTCGGTGAGGCGTTCGAGTTGGGCAGCCACTTGTTCGTGGCTCACACGTTCTCCGTCTTTGGTAAGGTCGCCAGTTACCAGTACGAGATCTGGCTTGAGCTCAAGTATGCAACCCACCAGGGTGTCAAGGATTTCGACACTCTCCCGCAACATCTTGCGGTCTCGTGCCAAGTATTCTTCAAAAGCATTACCCTCGCTGACCAGCAGCTCGGGAACCATGACGTGCAGGTCACTGATGATGGCTATTTTGATAGGTTGCATGGGGTTGTATTTGGTTATTGATTGTATCTAGTTGAGTTCCATTTTGTCCATGTCAGGAAGCCATACGCCGTCGTTCCACAGGCGGATGACGTTGTTGCCCTCTTGCAGGTCAATATTGACCTTAAGGGTCTGAGGTTTGGACCAGTCCTTGCCGTTGGCGACAAAGGTTCCGATTTGTTTGCCGTTGACCTCGACACGGATTTCGCGCCATTCGCCCGTGAAGAAATGCAGGGTCATGGTACGGCGGCCAGCTTTATTCACATGGACATTCTGCCATTGGATGTCGTTGCCGGGACGATAACCCACATAGCATGCCGTATAACCGCCCGATGCAGCTGGATTAGGGAGGCAAACTGCGGTGCACAAGTCATAGTACCATTGCAGCTCCTGATATTTGCTCAAATAAGCGGTTTCGGCTTCATAGACCTTGCGTTCGAGACGTTTCTCGGCCTTCGCCCGATAGATCTTAGTGCCGTGAGCAGGGACATTGATGACCATTGACCCAGTGGCAGAACCAACACCCTTCTGAGCAAAACAGTCATAGAGTTCCACTTTTCCGCCTAGGTCAATCGTCTTGAAATCAAGATTGACTGTCTGGCTCGAGTCGCTAGGGTTATAGACCGCAAAGGCGCGTTCCTTGCCGTAGAGTTCCTTGATGTCCTTAACCATGATGAAGCACTCGCCCTGCTTGGCGGCCAGATAGGCCTGCAAGTGCAGCGGATCCTGGTTGAGGACGATGAGATCGCGGTTAGTAAGCAGGCGCAGTGTTTGAGGCTTTATTTTCGCCATGTCGCAGCCGATGAGCAGCGGCGATGACATGATGCACCACATGCCGAAGTGGGTCTCGTCCTCGATGGCCGACATCGAGCGTCCCACTTCCAGCATATCCATGTCGTTATAGTGACCGTCATGGCAATAGGCACTCATGTAGAGGTTCTCGGCAAGGATTTCCTTGACCGATTTCCAGTTGTCATAGATGTCTCCCGTCGTGCGCCACGAGTCGGCGACATCGGCTGCCCAATTGCCAGGATAAGCCCATCGGCAAATGTTGAAGACGATGTCCTGTTTGCCGCAATTCTTAATGGCATTGGATATCTTGGAATATTGCTCGCGTTCATTGAGGCCCAGGTGGCGACCGCCACACCAGTCCACCTTGATGAAGTCAAAGTCCCAATCCAGGAAATAGAGCTGGCAATCCTGCTCCTCGTGTCCGACAAATCCCACACCGACGCCCCAAGGCTGGCGGTTGCCAGAGCCGCATGTGTTGTCGCCGGCATCGCTGTAAATGCCCGCTTTGAGGCCCAACGAGTGGATATAGTCCACCAGGGCACGCATCCCACTGGGAAATCGTACCGGGTTCAGGCGCAAGTGGCCATCCTCGCCACGCCCCGACCAGTAGCCGTCATCGATGTTGATGTACCGGTAGCCGGCTTCCTGCAGTCCACTCTGGTGCATGGCATCGGCCTGCTGGCGGATAAGGTCCTCATTGATGTCAAGAGCAAACGTGTTCCATGAGCTCCAGCCCATGGTGGGGGTGCGTTGGGCTAGTGCAGGGAGTACCGCCACCAATAGCAGGGCGAGGATAGACAGTTTTTTCATTTTAGTGGAGATAATTGTGTAGGATGTTGTGTCTAGAATCAGTCGTTGATGATGAGCATGGCGTCACCGTAGGCACCAAAGCGGTATTTCTCCTCGATGGCTACGCGATAGGCTTCCATCGTCTGGTCATAGCCACCAAAGGATGCAGCTGCCATCAGCATGATGGAGTAGGGCATGTGGAAGTTGGTGACCAGGGCGTCACAGGTCGTGCATTCATAGGGCGGGAACAAGAACTTATTGGACCAGCCGCCGTAGGGCTTAATGTGTCCGTTCATGCCCACGCAGGTCTCAAAGGCACGCAGTACCGATGTGCCGATGGCGCACACCTTATTGCCGCCGTCGCGCAGGGTGTTGACTTTCTCGGCAAGCTCGACGCTGACGTCCATTTCCTCGCTGTCCATGCGGTGCTTGCTCAGGTCTTCTACCTCAATGTCGCGGAAGCTGCCCAGACTGATGTGCATCGTGAGGAACTCGCGGTCGATGTCGCGGATTTCCATGCGGCGCATCAACTCGCGGGAGAAGTGCAGACCGGCTGCGGGAGCCACTACAGCACCTTCCTTGCTGGCAAAGATGGTCTGATAGCGTTCGGCGTCTTCGGGCTCAGGGTCACGGGTGATGTAGTAGGGCAGAGGTGTGTTGCCCAGGTTATACAGGTCTTTCTTGAACTGGTCGTGGTCTCCGTCATAGAGGAATCGCAGCGTACGACCACGCGAGGTGGTATTGTCGATGACCTCGGCTACCATCGAATCGTCAAGACCGAAGTACAGTTTGTTGCCGATACGGATTTTACGGGCCGGTTCCACCAGCACGTCCCACAGTTTGTTGTTAGGGTTGAGTTCACGCAACAGGAATACCTCAATGCGGGCACCGGTTTTCTCCTTGTTGCCGAACAGCTTAGCGGGGAATACCTGTGTGTCGTTGAATACGAACAGGTCATGGGGGTTGAAATATTCAAGAATTTCCTTGAACACTCGGTGCTCGATTTGGTTGCTTTTCTTGTGCAACACCATCAGACGGGATTCGTCACGCACGGGACTGGGATGTGAGGCAATCAGTTCCTCGGGCATCCGGGTATTGAATTCTGAAAGTTTCATACGTTAATCAGTTGTTTATTATTTGGTTGTTTGTTATCAGTTATCTTGATTACTGCTGAAAGTAATCGGTTATTTAATCTGTGATGTGCGCTTGGAGGGAACATCACAGCACTTTTTCTCCTGTTTGCGGGCAAGGCGTTCAGCCTTTTGACGGGCGGCACGTTCACGGTTCTCGATGCGCTCGCGCTCCAGCCTTTCGGCTGCTGCCTGCTCAGGCGAGACGTATGTCTCGTTGTCTAGTCTCTCGACCAGGGCTTCCAGAGTGAGGCATTGGTCAATGGTTATGTCACCCACACGGGTGCGCCGCAGCCCTGTCAGGTGGGCTCCGCTATCCAAGGCCACACCGATGTCGCGTGCCAGGGCGCGGATATAAGTTCCCTTGCTGCACACCACGCGGATTTGCAGCGTGGGTTCCTCGGGCAAGCCACATTTCAGGACCTCGATTTCATCGATCACCAAGGTCTTGGGGCGGATTTCCACATCCTGCCCTTTGCGGGCCAGTTTATAGGCGGGTTTGCCGTCGATTTTGCAGGCCGAGAACGATGGGGGAACCTGCTCAATGCTGCCAGTGAACTGCTCTTGCAGCACACGGTCAATGAGGGCGCGGTCGATGTGCTGCCACTCGTAGGTGGCATCGACTTCGGTCTCCAAATCATAGCTGGGAGTGGTGGCTCCCAGCCTGAGGTCGGCGATATACTCCTTGACACCAGCCTGCAGCTCATCGATGCGCTTGGTAGCATGGCCTGTGCACAGTAGCAGCACCCCAGTCGCCAACGGGTCGAGTGTGCCGGCATGGCCCACCTTGACTTGACGGGTCCCCAGATGGGTGCGCAACACGGCACGCACCTTCTTTACCGCTGCAAATGAGGTCATCCTTAGCGGTTTGTCAATGCAGAATATTTCGCCTTCTATTGGGTTTAGCATTTTTTATTCTCTTGGTCCTTAGTCGACCATCTGTAATGATTGACCACTTAACAGCAAGGCCAGAATGATAACGCCGACAACGATGCGGTACCAGCCGAATGCCTTAAAGCCGTACTTGGTCAAGAAATTCACAAACCACTTCATGGCGAGCAGTGCCACGATAAATGCGACTACACAGCCCACAATCAAGACAATAATATTGTGGGTCGTCGCCCATTCGGCATTCTCCTTGAACAAATCCACCAGATCCAGCAAAGTGGCGCCAGCCATGGTGGGCACAGCCAGGAAAAAGGAGAATTCTGCGGCTTTGCGACGGGTAAGTTTCTGTGACATACCACCCACAATGGTGGCCATGCTTCGGCTTACTCCGGGAATAACAGATATGCACTGGAATAGACCTATCTTGAATGCCTTGGATTCATTCAACTTGACGGACTCACTTCCCTTATTGAAGATTCGGTCGCAGAAGAGCATGAACACACCTCCAGCCACCAGCATGATGGCGACCACCAGGACACTGTCAAGCAGCCAGTCGAGGACTCCCGACTTCTTGGCGGCAAGACCGATAACGACTGCTGGCAGCACACCCACTAACAACAGCCAGTAGAAGTACCACTTGTGTTTGAAGCGCTGCCACGACGAGGCGCCTTGGGGGGCAGGGGTGTGGTCAAGACGGAAAAATTGTTTCCAATACAGTACCACTACCGACAGGATGGCTCCAAACTGGATGATGAAGGTGAAGGCATGCACAAAGCTGTCACCTTGAGGAACACCCAGCAGGTTCTGGGCGATAATCATGTGGCCAGTCGACGACACGGGAAGAAACTCGGTGAGTCCTTCCACAATGGCAATGATAATTGCTTGTAACAGATCCATACTGATGAGTGATTACTCTGTTACGTTCGTGTTGTCGTCGGTGTGCTTGTTGTCCTTCTTGCGGTAAATGATGGCAAATGCCATGAGCACAAAGCCCAGGAAAGCGATGATGGGGCCCGTAGTGATGCGGCTGCTCTCGAATATGTTCTTGTTGAACGTGTTGCCCACGTTGGCATCACCGGTCATCAGCCAGAAGCCGATAATAATCAACAACAGGCAAATGCCCATGAGGATGAAATTAATCTTTGTCAGCGGATAGCTCACCTTGGCTCTTTCTTTGTTCTCAACTTGTGTTTTCTTTTCTTCTTTAGCCATAATTATAGTATTTTTAGTAATTGTCACCAAGTGACAGTTGTAGATTGCAGGCAAGGCAACACAAGAGTGCATACCCCTGCAATTTGGTGCAAAATTACAACATCAACAGGCCTTTGTCAATAGTTTTAACCCATTTTATGATTTTAAGGGCACTACGTTACTGTTCAAACGCCTGGACGACGAGCTTGAGGTTGTCGATGATGTCAATGTGTTGGGGGCACTGGGCTTCACACTGGCCGCACTCGAGACACTCGCTGGCCTTGCTGTGGCTCTTGGCTACGAGGTCGTAGTAGAGCTTGCAGTTGCTCTTTTGATCAGGAAACTGTTGTTGGGTGTTGTAGAGGTTGAAGTACTCGGGGATGGCGATCTGCTGCGGACATCCTCCTGAGCAGTAATGACAGGCTGTGCAGGGGATAGAGATTGCATCGCGGATGACTTGGGTCGCTTGAGCAATGATGTTCTGCTCCTCGTCGTTGAGGGGTTGGAAGTCCTGCATGTAAGATGTGTTGTCCTCCATCTGTTCCATGTTGCTCATGCCGCTCAGCACCATCATCACATTAGGCAACGAGGCACAGTAACGGATGGCCCATGAGGCAGCGCTGGCATTGGGGTCGTATTCCTTGAAAAGACGGTCAATGGCCTCGGGGACACGGGCGAGCGAACCGCCCTTGACGGGTTCCATCACGATGACGGGCTTGCCGTGCTCGACACACAAGTCGTAGCACGTCTTACTCTCGATGGCGGGGCTATCCCAGTCAAGGTAGTTGATCTGCAACTGAACATACTCTACCTCGGGGTGCTTATCCAGGATTTGGGCCAGCAGTGCTGAGTCGTCGTGGAATGAGAAGCCGATGTGGCGTATCTTGCCCTCGTCACGCTTGCGTGCAATGAATCCCCAGCCGTCCATGCGTTCCATCACCTCGACGCGCTCGTGGTTGAGGGCATGCAGCCAGTAGTAGTCAAAGTAGTCCACACCACATCGCTCCAACTGCTCGTTGAAGATGCGCTCCAGGTCGGCCTCTTCGTTGATGGCCCACACGGGCATCTTGCTGGTGACAGTAAACGCCTCTCGTGGGTAACGTTTCACAACAGCCTCTCTGAAAGCCTCTTCGCTCTTGCCGCCGTGGTAGGGATAAGCGGTGTCGAAGTAGGTGAAGCCGTGTTCGATGAACCAGTCGGCCATCTCCTTAAATTTTTCCAAGTCAATGCTCGTTTGGTCTTCGGGGTTGACCAACGGTAGACGCATGAGTCCGAATCCTAGCTTTTTCATTGTTATTCTATTGTTTAGGGTCCCTAAGGCTCTTAATATTTGATATTCAAGTCGGTGAACAGTTTGATGCCGCGCAGGTAGTGGGCCGTGATAATATTGACGCGCTCCTCGGGTAACTGTTTCAAGAGGTTGACGGCAGGCTGCGAGGTGTATTTTTTCCTCATCTGGCGGAAGTCACGGTGAGCACGGATGATGGCCCACGCGTCGCCAAAGTGGAATTTTGCCAGCGCCATGCCGAAGGCCAGCGTGTCCATCAGGCGGCGGGTAAACAGCAAGCTCTTGCCCTCGTCATGAGGCAGGTTCTTGTGTAAGAGCAACAGGTTGTTGCGGAAGTTCAGGTAGGTCTTGCGTGGGTTGCCTTGGGGCAGGCTACCGCCGCCCAGGTGATAAACGTGGCTTGTGGGCACCATCATCAGATCGCTGCCTGCAAGACGGATGCGCCAGCACAGGTCAATCTCTTCCATGTGGGCAAAAAAGTCCTTGTCCAGCCCTCCAACATCCTGATACAACTGGCTGCGAACCATCAGGCAGGCTCCCGTAGCCCAAAAGACGCTCTTAGGGCCATCGTCATATTGCCCCTTGTCTTCTTCCAGGTACTCAAAGATGCGTCCACGGCAATAGGGGTAGCCGTGGCAGTCGATGTAGCCTCCGGCAGCTCCAGCATACTCAAACATCTGCTTACCGTCCTCACGGTCATGCAGCAGTTTGGGCATCACGGCACCCACCTCGGGGTGCTGTTCCATATAGTCCAGCAGCGGGTTAAGCCATCCCTGTGGCGTGCGCACGTCACTGTTGAGCAACACCGTGTAGGGGTACATCGTTTCCCCGATGGCGAGATTATAACCCAATGCAAAGCCGTGGTTAGTGTCAAATTTCAGGACTTTGACCTGCGGGAATTCCTGCTCAAGTACCTGCAGGCTGTCGTCGGTGCTCCCATTGTCGGCAACAATAATGTCGGCAATGGCATCATCGGTGCCTGCAATCACTGTAGGCAGATAATGGCGCAACAGTTTTGCTCCGTTCCAGTTTAATATGATGACAGCAACTTTTTTCATCGATGCATTAATCTTCTTTTGTATCAACCCAATGTCAAATGGACTCAAGGAGTTGCTTGAATTCTTCTTCTGTTGGCAAATACAATTTATAGCGTGAAGCAAAAATCTGTTTGCCCTCGTTTAGTACTGAGTATTTCACAATGGCTTCACTCTTTTGTGAACAGAGTATTATACCCAATGTGGGATTATCATCTTCGTTGCGATAGAGTGCTTCGAACATGCGAATATAACTGTCCATCTGTCCTACATCTTCATGGGTCAGTTTGCCCAATTTCAGATCTATTAGCACATGACATTTCAGTATGCTATGATAGAAAACCAGATCGACATAGAAATCATCATCGCCATATCGCATCAATTTCTGACGTGCCACAAAGCAGAAACCACGCCCCAATTCAAGTAAAAACTGTTGTAAATGGTCTATTAGAGCTTGTTCCAGGACACTTTCGTGCAATGACGGGTAATCTTTCAGATTCAAGAATTCCAGTACAAATGGGTCTCGGATAAATTGTTGTGGAGCCATTTGCCTGATTTTCTCTTTGGCTTCTTTTATGACAGGTTCTTTTTCCTTGCTTGCTAGCAGACGTTCAAAGTAAAGGGTGGATATTTGCCTGTCCAGTTGCCGAGTACTCCAAACACCATCTGCAGCCTCGTTCATGTACCATTGCCGTGCCCGTTCATTTTCCACACTGATAAGGCGACGATAGTGTGACCATGTCAATTCGGGACGCAGTGTGTCCCGATTTCGGAATGTGAGGTAGAATTGGCGCATCTTGCGCAGTTCGCGTTCGTCAAAGCCTTTGCCAAAGTCTATGGTTAGACGAGATGCCACTTCCTTTAAGACACCTTTACCATAAGCGGCACGGGCCTTGCCTCGTTGCTCATGTTCTACGATGGTCTGTCCAATCATCCAGTAGCTCTCAACCATTGTGAAGTTAATGGCATGATATGTCCGTTTGCGGGCAGTTGCCAAAATGACTCTGATATCGGCATAAAGAGCATCAATATTGATCGGTTTATTTTCTATCTCGTTCATGTTGATTGGTGCCATTATGTTTTGGAGATTACCTGGGCATCGACGCTCAGGTCATCATTCAGGGTCAATAGTTTCACGTTTACGATCTGGTTGGCCAGACTCATGTCGGGCTCCACGTTCATGCGGATATAGTTGTCGGTAAAGCCGTGCATCATACCCTTGCCGCGACCATGCTCCAGTAGGACAGGACGCACTGTGCCCAGGTATCGGCGGGTAAAGTCGGCTTGTTTCTCGTCACTCAAGGCTATCATGCGGGCTGCGCGTTCCTGTTTGTCCTGCTGGGTGACAATATAGGGGATGCGCAGGGCCATCGTGCCGGGACGTTCGCTATAGGGGAATACGTGCAGGTGTTGCACGTTGAGCCCAGCGATGAAGTTATAGCTGTCCTCAAACAGTTCGGGCGTCTCGCCACGGGTACCCACCATCACATCCACTCCGATGAAGCAGTCAGGCATCAACTGGCGGCACCGCTCCACCTTATCGGCAAAGAGCTGGCGGTCATAGTGGCGCCGCATCAACTTCAAGATGGGGTCACTTCCACTCTGCAACGGGATGTGGAAATGGGGCATGAAGGCGCGGGAACGGGCACAAAAGTCAATGATATCGTCGGTCAGCAAGTCGGGCTCGATAGACGAGATGCGATAGCGCTCGATACCCTCAATGTCATCGAGGGCCTTGAGCAAGTCCAGAAAATACTCGCCCGTGTTCTTGCCGAAGTCGCCGATGTTGACGCCCGTGATGACGATTTCCTTGCCGCCCTCGGCAGCCACCTCGCGGGCTTGCGTAGTGAGTTGGGCGATGGTGCCGCTGCGGCTACGGCCTCGAGCGGCGGGGATAGTACAATAGCTGCACCAGTAGTCACAGCCGTCCTGCACCTTGAGCCAGTAACGGGTACGGTCACCGCGGTCGCAGGATGGTGAGAACGAGCGGATGTCCATTGTCGGGGTCACTTCCAAACGATGCTGGCGGTTCTCAAACCACTGTAGCACATACTGGGCGATGTCGGCCTTGTGTTCGCTACCCAGCACGATGTCCACGCCTGGGATTTCGGCAATCTCTTTGCCCTTGAGTTGGGCGTAACAGCCCGTGACCACCATCAAGGCGTCAGGATATTGCCGAATGAGGTGGCGGATATGTTGACGGCATTTGCTGTCGGCAAGGGCGGTCACACTGCAAGTATTCACCACACACACGTCGGGAACTTCGCCTTTTGCAACAGGTAGAAATCCCTGTTCGGCGAGCAGCGATTGCATGGTGGCAGTCTCCGAGAAATTGAGTTTGCAGCCCAGTGTCTCGAGTTTTACCTTGTGTTGTATTGAGTCGCTCATTTATCTTTTGCGTCCACGTGGTTTGCCTGAACGACCTGATTTGCTTGGTTTGCCGAGCCTGCCTGATTTGGGGCCTCGTGCCTCACGAGCTTGACGGCGGGTGCTGTTGCCACGTGCACCGCGTTGCTGGCGACGGGATGCACTGCCGCCCTCATATTGCATGCGTTGGCGCTCGTCACGTGAGAGTCGGCCGCTCATGCTGCGGCTGTTTTGCTCAGTGATGGGCTCGCGGTCAATGCGGTGGCTGTTTGCGGGATTCTCTTTGTCAACAAGCACAAAGTCGAGTTGTTTCTTGATGAGGTCGGCTCGTGCCACCTGGATGGTAATGGGGTCACCCAGGCGATAAACACGGCCACGACGGCGTCCACGGATGCAGTAGTTCTTCTCGTCAAACTCATAGAAGTCGTCATCCAGTCCACGGATACCCACCAGACCCTCGCAATGAGTCTCATCGATTTCCACATACAGGCCCCACTCGGTCACACCCGAGATGTGACCCGTGAATACGCCACCCAAGCGTTGGCCCATGAACTCAACCTCCTTGTACTTGATAGAGGCGCGCTCGGCATTGGCAGCGAGCTGTTCTTGCGAACTCATGTGTTTGCACTGGTCCTCAAGCTTGACGGGATCTACACTCTTCTCGCCCGCAGCATACTTATCAAGCAAGCGGTGTACTGTCAAGTCGGGATAACGGCGGATGGGTGAAGTGAAGTGGGTATAATAGTCAAACGCCAGTCCATAGTGCCCGATGTTGGTGGCACTATAAATCGCCTTGGCCATGGAACGGATAGCAAGGATGGCAAGCATTTCCTCCTCGGGTTTGCCTTTGGCCTGCTCAAGCATCTTGTTGATGGACTTGTTGATGTCGCGGCCGGAACCTTTGGTGCGTACCTTGTAGCCAAAGTGGGCAGCGATGTCGGCAAAGTTCTGAAGTTTGTCAAGGTCGGGCTGGTCGTGCACACGATAGACAAAAGCGTTGGCGGTTTTGTTCTTAGGTACCTTGCCGATGTGCTCTGCTACCTTGCAGTTGGCCAGCAGCATGAATTCCTCGATGAGCTTGTTGGCATCCTGTGCCACATGGACATGGACAGCAGTGGGCTTGCCCTGCTCGTCGATGTCAAACTTGATTTCCTCACGGTTGAAAGATACCGAGCCACCCTCTTCAAAGCGGCGTTTTCTCAACTGCTTGGCCATCTCATTGAGTACGGCGAGTTCCTCGGCGAGGTCACCTTTTCCGGTTTCCAGAATCTGTTGGGCTTCCTCGTAGGAGAAACGCCTGTTGCTGCGGGTCACCGTGTGGCAGATTTTGTATTTCTTCACCGTGGCTTCAGCGTCCATTTCCATGACAACTGAGTGGGTGAGTTTGTCTTCGTCGGGGCGGAGCGAGCAGATGAAGTTACATAGTTTCTCCGGGAGCATGGGAACGGTACGGTCCACCAGATAGACCGAGGTTGCACGCTCGTAGGCTTCCTTGTCGATGATGGAACCAGGCGTGACATAGTGGCTCACGTCGGCGATGTGGACACCGATTTCCCAGTTGCCGTTCTTGAGTTTCTCTATAGACAGGGCATCGTCAAAGTCCTTGGCGTCAGCTGGGTCGATAGTGAACGTGGTCACGTCGCGCATGTCGCGTCGACGGGCGATTTCCTCGGGGGTGATGCCAGGCTCCAGGGCTTCGGCTGCCTCGGTGACGTTCTCGGGGTATTTATAGGGCAGGCCGAACTCAGCAAGGATGGCATGAATCTCGGCATTGTTCTCGCCGGCAACACCGAGCACATCAACGACCTCACCAATAGGCGAGTTGGCGTCTTCGGGCCATTCGACAATCTTGACAACCACCTTGTCGCCCGTCTTGCCTCCCTTGAGTTTATCCAGCGGAATGAAAATGTCGGTAGCCAGGAACTTACTGTCGGTAGCCAGTTGGGCAAAGTATTTCAAGACCTGTAAGGTGCCGACAAACACTTGTTCCTTGCGCTCCAGAATTTTGACTACTTCGGCTTCGGGTTCCATGCCATGACGCACGGCGCTGATGTGTACCAGCACGCGGTCACCGTTCAGGGCGTGCATCGAGTTGCGCTCTGCTACCATGATGGGCTCACCGTCATCATTGGCTGTGTCCACACTGTTCTTGCCGTTGCTACGGCGAATGAAGATACCCTCAGCAACCGATGAGCGGTTGGCTGCTTTGTAGCTGCCTGCTGCCACCTGGACGAGAAAACCATCGGCGGCGAGCTGCTCCAGGATATCGACAATGAGCGTGCGGCGTTTGGGTGTATTGGCACCCACAGCAGCCGATACCTGCTTGTAGTTGAAAGGCGCCTCGCCCTGCTCATTGTAGAAGTTAATGACCCTGTCGTGGTACTCCCGACGTTCTTGTCTCAACGATTGTAGTCCGCTTTTTTTTGCCATTTTGTTGATGTTTGTCGCTATTTGTTGTTGTTAAACCTACAAAGATAATGATTTTTATTAATATCTAGAGCGAGAAAAGGGCATTTTTATTGTTTTGTGATAGTTATTTTCATTTTTTTTCAGCTTATTGAGGGGGCCCGTCTGGTTTTACAGTTGGTGAATTCCCTTTTTGTAAATCTCTCTTTCGGTAATCTTTACTTAAAAAACTGAAAAGTGGACTCCCAAACTGAAAACTTTTTACTACCTTTGCAGCCACCTTTACTTTGAAAACAACAATAGCAATGGATTTTTCAAGAATACACAAAACTACAATATTTTCACTGTTAATATCTTTCCTGTTGGCTCTCATGCCAGTGGAAGGTATCGCTGCACCGCAACAGAACGATATCACTAAACCCACACGAGAACGCGTGAAGAGCTCAGACAAGAAAAATACCGAAGTCAAGAACAACAAGGACAACAATAATAAGACAGATGCCGCCAACAAGAATGCTAAATCGGCAGCACCTGCCGCCGCTGCTGCAACCAAGAAGGACAATAAGCAGAATCAGAATAATCAGGCATCAAAATCTGCCGATAAGAAGGATGTGCAACCTGTTGTCAAGCAAGATGACAAGAAGGAAGACAATGCCTCGGCCAATGCACAACCGGCTGAGACCAAGTCCAAAGAGCCGGTATTTGATAAAAACTATAACGGCATTGATGTTTCCAAACACCAAGGAACCATCAACTGGGATGTAGTCAGGAAAGACAACAAAATCCAGTATGTCTATATCAAAGCCACCGAGGGCAGCGACCTGGTGGACGAGCGCTACAAGCAAAACTTGCAGAAGGCTCGCAAGTTAGGCTTCAAGGTGGGTAGCTATCATTACCTGACCAACAAATCCAGTGTTGTCAATCAGTTCAAGAATTTTGCCAGCACCGCTACACGCGAGGACCAAGACCTTATCCCGGTTATTGATGTTGAGGTGTGCAAGCAGTGGACAGCACAGCAGTTGCGCGATAGCCTCAAGGTGTTCGCCAACATGGTAGAGGATTACTATGGCTGCAAGCCGATCATTTACACCTACGAGAATTTCTTCAGGAATAACTTGGGTAAGGCTTTCGCCGACTATCCCATCTTTATTGCCAAGTACAGCAGGACTTCAAGTGAGTTGCCCAACATCAATGGTGTGAAATGGATTTTGTGGCAATACTCCGATAATGGTCGTGTTAACGGCATTACTGGCAGAGTGGACTTGAGTCGCTTCAATAAGGGACACTCCATTAATGACATCCTGTACAGGCCCACGAAGAGCAAACTTAAATTCAGTGTCAAGGAAGCCGTGGACCGTAACAAGCCCAAGCCCACCACGGTCACCCTGATGGAGCAGCCCAAATCTAAAGAAGAACAAGCTCAGGCCGAAAAACAGAGAGAAGAAGCCGAGAAGAAAGCCGTAAAGCAGAAAAGAGCCGAGGAACGAAAGAAAAAATTAGCCGAGGAAGAGAATCAGGCCAAGGCCGAAAAAGAAAAGGCTGAAAAGGCGAAGGCCGACAGGGCCAAAGCCAATCGTGAGAAAGCTGAAAAAGCCAAAGCTGACAAAGCTAAGGCTGAAAAAGAGAAAGCCGACAAAATAAAGGCTGATAAGGCGAAAGCCGAGAAAGCCAAAGCCGAAAAAGAAAAAGCTGAAGCCGAGGCTAAGGCCAAGCGAAAAGCTGAAGCCCAAAAAGCACGGGCCGAAAAAGCTAAGCAGGAAGCCGCCAAGAAGTCCAACAAGACGAATAAGTCGGCGAGCATTACTTCAAAGCTGAACCAGACACAGCGTAATGACAGTATCCGTGCAGCCCAGCAGAAAGGGCGCAAGATCAACAAGAGTTCAGCAGACAATGACTGATAAAGGGCATATCCACTCATCAAGACCATGGCTGTGCTTCGCATTGCTGGCGATGCTCTTGATGGGTGCGTGCCAGAACGGAGGCAAGAAGCCTGACAAACGGGCTGATGTGCCCCTACGCAATCCAGAAGCCAAGTATAACGGTATTGACATTTCCAGCTATCAGGGCTTCATTGATTGGGCAAAGGTAAGCAGCGACAAGGACATCAGCTTCGTTTATATCAAGGCTACCGAGGGCGCTACCTATCGGTCACCTCATTATGCCCACAACATCACCCAGGCCCGACGTCACGGCCTGTTTGTGGGCAGTTATCACTACATCACATCTTCCTCAACGATTGATGAGCAGTTTGAGAACTTCTCCAAGTTTGCTCTTAAGTCGGTTCAGGACCTCATCCCTATGGTTGACGTGGAGGTGCGAGGTGAATGGTCCCGTAGCCAGCTGATCGACAGTGTGGAAAAGTTCTGCCAGCTGGTTGAGAAACATTATGGTGTGCAACCCATGATTTACAGTACCATGGGATTCTATAACAAGAACTTGGCTCCCCAGTTCAACAAGCATCACCTCTATATCGGGCGCTACTCTAATGAGAAGCCCGAAATCAACTGGGAGGGTGAATATACCATCTGGCAATACAGCGAGACGGGCATCATTCCCGGCATCGACAGCTATGTGGACTTGTGCCGGTTTCATGAAGACGTCTGGCTGGATGAAATCCTCCTTTAAACAGAAAACTCAAAATGACTATTATTGACGCCATTATCATCCTGATTGTATTGGGTGGCCTGGTTCTGGGTTACCGCAAGGGTTTTATTGGGCAACTCTCGTCGCTCGTCTCTTGGGTCGTGGCCATCGTGCTGTGTTACAAGTGTGGTGACTTGGCCAAGGACATTTTTCTTGCCTTTGTGCCCAGTGCTGCCGACTGGCCGCTGTCGAGCATCACCGTCAAGACCGTTTCGTTGGCCTTTGCCTTTCTTATTGTGATGGTGATCATCAGGCTGGCGATGAAACTCTTCAAGGGAACGCTTGATTCTGTTCATTTGGGCTTTGTGGATAAGGCTGGCGGTTCGCTGCTGTTCATGTTCAAGTATGCCTTCCTCTTGAGTATAGCACTCAATCTGCTCTATGCCATCAATCCCGATATGGAAACCTTTGGTACTGAGCACATGCTCAAGAACAAGCCCTACGAGTTCACCCTCGACCTGATGCCCCGCATCCTGGGCAGCGAACAGATGCCCAGCGACTCCCTCAAACTCTACCGTGACCTCATTGAGCCCGTTCCCGTGGACAATTCCGCCTTTGATTGATGAAAATCCAGCTCACAGCACCGTTGCGGGCAAGCGGATCTATCGCATTGCCCACATCCAAGAGTATCAGCAATCGTGCGTTGCTCATTGCTGCCTTGTGTGGTGATGAGCCCCATGTGTCACGTCCCGCCCTGTGTGACGATACTGCGGTCATGGTTGATGCTCTCTCCCGTCATGATGAAGAACTGATTAACGTGGGTGCAGCGGGCACGGCCATGCGTTTCCTGACAGCCTATTTTGCAACCCGTGAGGGTGTTAACGTCACGCTTGATGGTACTGAACGGATGCGACAGCGTCCCATCGGAGTACTGGTTGATGCCCTGCGCTCGTTAGGTGCTTGCATAGACTATTTGGGAGTGGAGGGTTTTCCGCCCTTGCACATCAAGGGTACAGCGATGCATGGTGGTGATGTGGAAATGGCTGGCGGAGTGAGCTCACAGTTTATTTCGGCGGTGATGATGGTAATGCCGGCCATCGGTGGCGGCACCATCCGTCTCATGGGAGACATTGTCTCGTTGCCCTACATTCTCATGACTGCAGCAGTGATGCGTGACATGGGGGCAGAGGTGGACATTGTGGATAACCTGATTACCGTCGGTAATGGTTATACAGGTCAAGATTATATGGTCGAGGCCGATTGGAGTGCGGCCGCACCGTGGTATGCCCTTACTGCACTGTTGCCCGACTCGTCGCTCAGCCTTGAAGGCCTGACCGCTGACAGTATCCAGGGTGATGCCCGACTGGTGGACCTAGGCAGGAAACTGGGCATTGACACGCGATTTGATGCGCTGGGTGCGACATTGGATTCTAGCCATTTCATCGGGTGTTGCTGCTCTTGTTTTGCCGACATGGCTAGTACGCCCGATCTGGTGCCATCGTGGACGGTACTGCTGTGCCTGCTGGAAAGGTCGTTCCGCATGACTGGAGTGCGCACGCTGCGCCTCAAGGAGAGCGATCGCATCGAGTCTTTGCGCGAGGAACTGTTGAAATTGGGCTATGTATTGAAAATTGAGGGTGAGGATGCTATTTCGTGGTATGGCGAGCGTGTGGCTGTCGGCCAGAATCCTCCCGTCATCAATTCACATGACGATCATCGCATGGCGATGGCCTTTGCTCAAGCTGCCGTCCGTTTCCCGGGACTTATCATTGACGGAGCCGAGGCTGTTTCCAAGTCCTATCCGTCCTACTGGCAACATTTAGAACAAGTAGGGTTTGAATTAGTGAGGAGTTAGAAGTGAGGAGTTAGAAGTGAGGAGTTAGGAGTTAGGAGTTAGAAGTGGACCACCTAACGCCTAACAGCTAAAGGCTAAATAATAATTGGCACAATTTATGCAATCAATGGGGAAAATTATGAAAACAAAACTCATCATCATGTTATTGTCCACACTGTTTGCTCTGGATGCGACGGCCCGTATGGACCTGGAACGCATTGTTGTGATCAGCGACATTCATCTGCTGAGCCCTGAGTTGGTAACGCCGGGCGCAGCCATCGACCGCGCCGATGCTGTTGAGAGTAAAATGATGGCAAAGAGCGATGCAATCATGAATTCCATCACCGACAGCATCATTGCGTTGAAGCCTGCACTGGTATTGCTGACGGGTGACCTCACCAACAACGGTGAACGGTTGAGCCATGAACGCGTGGCCCAGTACCTTGACCGTATGGCTGCCAATGGTATCAAGCCCCTAGTCATTCCCGGCAACCACGATTGTAATAATCCATACGCCAAGCGGTTTGATGGTGACAGGACTTTGCCTGCAGCTACCGTCACTAGGGATGAGTTCGCCCAGATTTACCGCAACTATGGCTATGGTGGGAAATCACGCCGTGACCCAGCTTCGCTGAGTTATTGCTGTGAGCCCGTCAAGGGTTTGGTTGTCATCGGCATTGACAGCAATATGGATGAGAAGAACCGGCTCACCAGCCGCGGCGATAGTGCCGATGTCTATTATAATGGCGGACGCATCAAGCCCGAGACCCTGCAATGGGTGATTGAGTGTGCCGAGCAGGCCCATCAGCAGGGCAAGCAGGTCATTGCGATGATGCACCATCATCTGGTGCAGCACTTTGACCAGGAAGATCGCCTGCTGGCCAACTACATCGTCAAGGACCATGACAATATCACCCGCCAGTTCATGCAGGCAGGCATTCACACCGTCTTCACGGGCCACCTGCATGTGACCGATGCTGTCGCCCAGCATAATGACGAGCGCACCGACAGCCTTGTTGAGGTGGCAACGGGTTCGGCCATCTGTTATCCCTTTGCCCTGCGCACGGCAACGCTGGACCGCAAGCATCGCACGCTGGACATCGATACCCGATGGTTGACCGCTACCGACGATTGTCCCGACCTGCGCGAGCAAGGGCGCCAGCGCATCATCAATTCCACACCGGGAATGGCAGCGATGCTGTCAAACAAGGCATGGGACAAATTGGGCGGTCGCATGAATCAGCTCAAGGCGATGCTCCAGATGGGAGGTGGCAAGGCCAATCTTCCCGAGAATGCCCAACAGGCGACGCAGCTCGTTCTGCGCCACCTGAGCGAGGTGCTTTCCCGCGCCATGCTTGCTGTTGTCGAGGGCAATGAGCAGGAGCAGGACGTGGAAGGAATCATTGAGGAGGGCAAGCAAGGCATCCGTGCCATGATTACCGAAGTCGTCCCTGACCAGGCCGATAACCTGTGGGAATTTTTCCTCAATGAGGTTTATCCCAAACTGGATCCCCTGGTGCGCAGCATCCTTGAGGACCGCAATGCCGTGGGCTCACCAGGAGAATCCCATATCAATGACCTGCGCCTGAAAGTTACTCTGTAGGTCGCCAACTTATTGCATAATCTTTACCGCATTGCCGTTGATTATCGGGGTAATGCGGTTTTTTTATGGCCAGATATCATGAAAAACTATCATAAACGTCCATTTTACCGAATTTTTTATTATCTTTGCAGGATATTAACATTAATAAATAAAACAATCAATTCAATTAATAACTAAAAAATCATCAATTTTTATGTGGTTAACTAATTCATCTGTAGGACGCAAGGTGCTGATGTCGGTGACTGGCCTCTTCCTTGTCCTATTCGTTACTTTCCACGCGCTGATGAATGCAGTGGCACTCATTTCCTTTGAGGCTTATGATGCCATCTGCGAGTTCCTCGGTGCTAATTGGTATGCCCTGCTGGGTACGTTGATCCTTGCAGGTGGCTTTGCAATTCACATCATTTTTGCGTTCATTCTCACGTTGCAGAACCGCAAGGCACGTGGCAATAACCGCTATGCTGTGACCACTAAACCCAAAGACGTGGAGTGGGCATCTCAGAACATGCTCGTCCTCGGTCTCATCGTTTGCTGCTTCCTGATTCTGCACCTCGTGCAGTTCTGGGCCAAGATGCAGTTGCCCGAGATGATGGGTGATCATGTGATGAACGGAACGTTCTACCTGAAGGCTACCTTCAGCCAGCTGTGGGTTCTCCCCGTTTACCTGATTGGCTTCGCTGCCCTGTGGTTCCACATCAGCCACGGTTTCTGGAGCGCTTTCCAGACCCTGGGTACCGCCAACGACAATTGGATTCCCCGCTGGCAGTGCATCTCCAAGTGGTGGGCCTCAATCGTGTTTATCCTGTTTGCTGTAGAGGCTTGCTACTTTACCTGGTTCTTTGCCCTCTAATCGCTGAGTATTAACCTTTTAAAATTTGTAACACAAATGGAAGAAAACAAAATGAACGCTCAGCCCATCGATTCCAAGATTCCCGAGGGACCCATCGCTGAGAAGTGGACCAACTATAAGGCTCATCAGAAACTCGTCAACCCCGCCAACAAGCGTAAACTCGACATCATCGTCGTGGGTACCGGTCTGGCTGGTGCGTCGGCAGCTGCC
>JAEEGI010005074.1_pt1 | contig 30483 bp, 15 predicted proteins | sample 8958751 | NCBI WGS metagenome assembly JAEEGI01 (sample SAMN16246545, study PRJNA631951) | gut metagenome | biome: gut microbiome; feature: rumen; material: KS-attached | host: Bos | place: Iran: Karaj | collected 2018-10 | reverse complement strand
AACCGTGAGCACTCGTTCCCCAAGAGTTGGTTTGGCGGCGAGGGTTACCCAATGTACACCGACCTGATGATGATTATCCCTGCCGACGCCTACGTGAACCAGCGCCGCAGTAATGACCCTTATGGCGTGTGCAATGGTTCAGATGCCATCACCTACACTAACGAGGCTCTGGGCGTTACCATGCTGGGAAAACTCGGCACAAGCACCTACGATGGCTACACCCAAAAGGTATATGAGCCCGATGACGAGTACAAGGGCGACTTTGCACGCATCTATTTCTACATGGTGACCTGCTACAAGAGCGTGGTTCACGAATGGCCTGGATCTGACCAATTGGACTATGCTGCCAACGGTTACAAGGCATTCTCCGACTGGTCGATGCAGATGCTCATGGAGTGGCACCGCGCCGACCCTGTCAGTCCCAAGGAGATTGCCCGCAACGAGGCGGTGTATAGCAGCAAAGACGGTAACACAGAATACGGTCAAGGCAACCGTAACCCCTTTGTTGACCACCCTGAACTGGCAGAACACATTTGGGGCACCAAGCAGCACACGGCCTGGACGGGCGGTGGCGACACACCACAACCCATTGTAAAAGAGGTGCCTGTCATGCTCAGCGTTGACGAAACGGCTGTTGAGACCAACGCCTTCCGTGCTGACTGGACCAGCGGTGGCGATGTGTCGAGTTATACCCTCAAGGTCAGCCGCCAACAGGAATCAGGCGCTACCCTGTTGATGAGTGAGAATTTCTCTAAGGTAAATGCTTATACCGACGGTTACACTGACATCGGCGAGTCACTCGACGAGTACACCGACAACCCTGGATGGACAGGTTTCAAGGTATATACTGCTCCAGGTCAATCTCTCAAGCTGGGCACATCAAGCGCCATTGGATACCTCATCACTCCCGAGTTGCAACTCAGCAGCACGGTCACAGTGGTATTCAATGCCAAAAACTGGATTGCTTCCAATGGTACAAGCGATATGAGCTCCGTTATCGTGTCCTGTGGTGATGCAAGCCAAACGGTGACCCTGACCGACAATCCCGAGGACTATATCGTGGTGCTCAATGGCTGTACGGCCCAAAATGTCAAGTTGGCTATGAACGCAGTCAAGAAGCGCTCTTACATCTATAGCGTAGACATCTACAACGGAGACCTGACAGCTAAAGCTCCACGCCGACAAGTGGTTGAGGAAGGTGACTCCACTTGGCGCATGGTGAGCGGCATTGCCGACACTTGCTACACGGTGCGAGCCCTTGACGGCGGCATCTACGAGTACATGGTCAAAGCCATCTACACAGACGGTACCGAGAGCGTTTGGTCCAACATCCAGCACGTCACCCTCGTCGGTGGCGGTGACGAACCGCTCATTGGTGACGTGAACCGTGACGGTGAGGTCACCATCAACGACGTGACAGCACTCATCGACATTCTCTTGAGCCTTAGTGGCGATGAAATTGATGTTGATGCGGCCGACGTGAACCGTGACGGCGAGGTCACCATCAACGACGTGACAGCACTTATCGATATTCTACTAGGAGTATAAGGGCACATTTATCTGATAAATCTTGGGGACGACTGCCACGGCAATTGTCTCCAAGATTTAATTATTGACATGATGGCACGGTGTTTGCTGAATCAAGATTGAATTAACAAATTCACAATTGTGTGGTAATTGATAGTACTGAAACATCAAAACAATAGAGGAAATGATATACAATCAGCAAGATATGCAGGAGCAGTATTGGAGAGAAGACCTCACACTGCCCCGTGCTGGTGCCGACTTCCCCGATGAGGAGGACGAAGATGACGACGATCTGCCTGGCGGCGGAAACTTCCCGTCGGGTGATGGTGACAGCGAGAATCCGTCTTACCGAGAGACACGTCAGCGACGAAATGTCAGTCGAGGTGACAATTCTGCCACTCCTGTCATCGATAAATATGGCAAAGACATCACCCGTGAGGCTGCAGAAGGTCGTCTTGACCCCGTTGTGGGCCGTGAAACGGAAATCGAACGGCTGGCACAGATCCTGAGCCGTCGCAAGAAGAACAACCCCGTGATGATCGGCGAGCCCGGTGTTGGCAAGAGCGCCATTATCGAGGGGCTTGCCAAACGCATCGTCGAGCGCAAGGTGGCACGTACCCTGCTCGACAAGCGCATCGTCTCGCTTGACATGGCGGCCATTGTTGCCGGCACCAAGTATCGCGGTCAGTTTGAGGAACGCCTCAAGGCTGTCATTGACGAGGTAAGCCAGAACAAGAACGTCATCATGTTCATCGACGAGATCCACAACATCGTCGGCGCCGGTAATGCCAGCGGATCGATGGATGCAGCCAACCTGCTCAAGCCCGCGCTGGCACGTGGCGAGTTCCAGTGCATCGGCGCCACCACGCTTGACGAATACCGTAAGAGCATCGAGAAAGACGGTGCCCTGGAGCGCCGTTTCCAAAAAGTGCTGATAGAGCCTACCACGCCTGAACAGACATTGGAGATCTTGCACAACATCAAGGAAATGTACGAGAAACATCATGGCGTGAGCTATACCGAGGAGGCGCTGCGTGCTTGCGTCAATTTGACCGAACGCTACATCAGCGACCGTTTCTTCCCCGACAAAGCCATCGATGCTATGGACGAAGCTGGCTCGCGCGTCCATATCACCAAAGTGGATACACCCAAGGAAATCGAGGAGCTGGAGCGCCGTATAGCCGAGGCACAAGAGAACAAGTTCAAGGCCGTTCAGGCCCAGAACTTCGAGAGTGCCGCAGGTTACCGCGATCAACAGGAAAAGCTCAAGGAAGAGCTGGCTATTGCTAAGGAGAAGTGGGAAGCTGAACTTGACAGTCGCCGTGTGGAAGTCAATGAAGGCCACATTGCAGAGGTTGTCGCCATGATGACCGGTGTGCCCACACAACGCATTGCCCAAAGCGAAGGCATCCGCCTGTTGGGAATGACTGATGAGTTGAAGAAACAGGTCATTGGGCAAGACGAGGCCATTGACAAGATTGCCCGCAGCATCCGCCGCAACCGTGCAGGCCTGCGTGACCCCAAACGCCCCATCGGCTCGTTCATGTTCCTGGGCCCGACCGGCGTGGGCAAGACGCTGCTTGCCAAGAAACTCGCCCAGTTCCTGTTCAACAGCGATGAGGCTCTCATCCGTGTGGACATGAGTGAATATATGGAGAAATTCAATGTCTCCCGCCTCGTGGGAGCGCCTCCGGGCTATGTGGGTTACGAGGAGGGCGGCCAGCTGACCGAGAAGGTGCGCCGACACCCCTATAGTGTGGTGCTGCTTGACGAAATTGAGAAAGCGCATCCAGACGTGTTCAACATGCTGCTGCAGGTGCTTGATGAGGGCAACCTGACCGATGGACTGGGCCGCAAGGTGGACTTCAAGAACACCATCATCATCATGACCAGCAACATCGGCACCAGAGAGTTGAAGGACTTCGGCGCGGGTGTGGGTTTCAACACCAATGAACTGACCAAGGAGCGCAGCGATTCGGTTATCCGTAAGGCCCTTAACCGGCAGTTCTCGCCCGAATTCCTCAACCGTGTGGATGACATTGTCACCTTTGGCGCATTGAACCATGACTGCATCCTCCAGATTGTGGATATCGAGCTGGCCACGTTCTACAAGCGCGTGGAGGAGAACGGCCTGAAACTAGAAATCACAGATGCTGCCAAGAATCTGGTCGCTGACCGTGGCTTTGACATCCAATATGGCGCACGTCCGTTGAAGCGGGCCATCCAGAGCGAGATTGAGGATCCGCTGAGCGAAATGTTGCTTCGTGAAGAGGCTAAGACGGGTGACACCATCGTCATCGACGTCGAGGATGGCAAAATCGTCACGCGAGTAGAGAAAAGATAAGAATAACGAGAGCCGGAAAAAGACGGTGTGTCGTGATTCGCTAATGGCTTTTAATCGACCTAACGGCCGAGAAATTAAACAAAAATTTGTATATAAAATTAAACTGAATTCTTTGGTTTAATTTTGTTTATGAATTTTGTTTAATTTCTCCGTGCAAAGCACGGATAGAATATCATGCCATGCAAATTATGACACATCGCCTTTATATTTGTAAAGTAGTCTCCCTAGAAGGGATAGCCGATTGCGAGATGGAATGCCAGGGCCTTCTTGAAACTAGGCATGTTGAAGTAGCCGCTCTTGCCCGTGTCGTAGGGGGCGTGAATGCCGATACCCAAGTCGGCTCTCACCACCAGCATCGACATGTCGAACCTGAGGCCCAATCCAGTGCCCACCGCCAGCTCTTTGAAGAAATTCTTCATCTTCAATTGCCCTCCGGGGCGGTTCTCGTCGTTCTCCAAAAGCCAGATATTGCCCGCGTCAAGGAAAACAGCACCATTGAAATAGCCCAGAATGGGGAAACGGTACTCAACGTTGGCCTCGAACTTGAACGTGCCCGTCTGATCATAATAAGAATAGCCACGGGTAGTGTCGGCCGAGAAACTGCCAGGTCCCAGCGTGCGCACGGCAAAAGCCCTCACCGAGTTGGAGCCGCCCACATAGAACTGCTCCCTGTAAGGCACCTCGTTGCTGTTGCCATAGGCATGGGCTATGCCCAGCAACAGCCTCGATGCCAATGCACTCTTGGGCCCCAGGCTGCGAGTCCACACCACCTGTCCCTGTCCCTTGACAAACTGTGAAAACGGTGTGCCCAGCAGTTCCTTGGTGCCCTTTGCACCAAACAGCGACCACAGCCCTGAAGCGATATTGCCTGCCTCGGCCAGACTGCCGATGAAAGTGATGTGGTCACGATAGGTGATGTCACGGTCGAAGGTGTAGGTGTATTCAATTTTAGGAATGAACACATTCTTGAAGCTTTCCTTCAGTGCAGGGTTTTGGGCCATTACCGAATCAAACTCATGGCTCGTGCTCAGCAGGCGGTTATAGGTGAGTTTGAAGGGGGTCAGCACATGGCTCGAATAACGGTCGGCATGCCATTCCCACGTGGCGGCAAACGAGAGCTGAGACATTTTGAAATTGCTCGGACGGTTCATCAGGTCGGCACTGATCGAGAAACGGGTCCAATTGGTGTAACGGCGCGAGGGGTAAAGGAATTTGGGTGCTAACAGCCGTGGAAAATCCAATTTTGACTCGATACCGAATTCATAGGAATTGAAATCTGAGCCCTTGTAATTGCCTGAGCCACCCGTCTGCCACTCGTAATCGCCGTAGATGTCCACCGAGAACTTCTCCCCTGCCCCGAATGCATTCTTATGGGTGGCACCGATTTCCACACCGGGTCCGATGAAACTGTTGCTCTTGGATGCTCCATGCATTTCGAATGTCACCTCCCAGGGCTTGTCCAGTTGACAGTAAATGTTGAGGTCCAGCAACCCCTCGCCATCGGGCGTGATGCTGTCCAGCGGATTGACCTGGATGTCCACTGTGCTGAAAATGCCCAAACGTGACAGGGCGGCCTGGGTGCGGTCGATGCTGTTCACACGGAACTGCCGTCCTTTGCGGGCACGGATGCAGTTAGGAATCACGTGGTCCTTGATATAGACTGGCTCATACTTAATGAGGGTGCAACGGTCGGTCTTGATGGTATCAGGTTCTCCGCGCCCATCATCATTGAACACAGAGGCCACAATATCATGAGTGAGATATCTCATGCGGGCATTATTGGGGATATCGTTGGCTTCGACCATCCGCAGATGAATGATGCCCTTGTCCTGAACGCTGTCGGCCATATAATGGATGAACTCGGGTCGGAAAAAATAATACCCGCGGTTGCGCACAAAATTGGTGATATCGATGCGCACGGCACTCAGCGAGTCCAGGCAATAGCGGCTGCCCGTCTGCAAGTAACGGTTCACGCGTGCCAGCGAATCAATCATCATCATCAATGGGTCATTGCCGCCAGTGTATTCCACATTGCCAATAGTGTATGGTGGATTGACAGTGACATCGTAAGAAACCTTTGCTTTCTTGGGATTGCTTGACGGATGCAGCGTGTATTCGGCCGAGGATGTGAAATAGCCATTATTGTGCAGGATTGTGTTGATCATGTCGACACGCGCCTGCGGATTCACACGTTTCATGAGGACGGGTTTGGCGGCAAAATGCTTGTAGAGCCAACCCTTGAAACCCGTAGCATCCTCATCAATGTTATTATAAATCATCAGGCCAATGGGGAATGGCGTGCGGTAATAAGGGGAATACAGCGGGTTGTTGGGCCGGACGTTGATAGCAGTGAAAATATCGTCCTTCACGCCAGCATCCAACTTGGTATTCTCTTCATGATACTTGAGGTGTTTCACCCCTGTGTAGAGCACATCATTCTCGCCCAATTTTTTAGTTGTGGAACAAGATGTTGCCAGCGCAAGGAGAATCCACGCCAGTGCAAACAAGCGGAAAATATGTCGTTTATTCTTCGTTCTCATCTCTCTTGCGTGTTAATGTGGGTTTGTCAATGGACTGGTCACCATCCAGGGGAACAATGTAACTCTCATCATCGCTGGAAATGGCATCAAGAGCCTCTTCCTGTAATTTCAAGGCGGCCTTGCGGGCTTTCTCCAGCGAATCCTTCAAGAGGTATTCACGTGAGTGCTTGAAGGTGAACAGGTTCCTCAGGTAGGTGAGTTTTCGCTTGAGCACATAGGCTATGCCGGTCTCGATCACCTGACCCTCAAGCACATTCTCGTAGCTCGAATGGCGGTAAAGTTTCAGATAACGTGTGGCGTTATCGTTGAGGTAGTATTCCAGCGACACATCGTTGAACAGTTTGTCGGCAATGTGCTCGTCCTCAGCAGCTGCGGTGCTGTATTCTCCACCCACCACAATCTTGAAGCGGTCGTTGAACAAGGACTTGGCCAAGCGGTAGCTGTAGCTGGTCGCGGTGCCGCTTTGGGCGCCCCTGTACTGGTTGATGCCAAACGAGAGGTCGATGCCCGGTAGCGTTTGTGCAGCCCAAGCGTTGAGTTTGGATTGCAAGAACGAGAACAAGGCCGAGGTGCCTGTCTGGTCACTGATCAGACCGTGGCTATTGGTGCCCGAGTAAGTGTTGAAGAGTAACAAGTTGATGGCGGCCTGCGATCGCTGACTGTCACTCATCGATTGCAATTCGTTCTGTACGGTTGTATTGTTCTCACTTCTCAGGTCAAAATTCAGATCGATGTTGCTGAGTGTACCTCCCACATGGGCATCAATCAGGAATTCCACCGGATCTTTCTCGCCTTGCACACCTGTCTTGACTCGCTCGTTACCATTGAGGTTAAGCTGTGGATTAAGCATGTCTCCGGTCCAAGAGATAGTGCTGCCACTGCTGATGTCAAAGTTCTTTTGTGAAATCAGCGGTGGTGTATATCGCAGGTTGCCTTTAGCAATCGTATAGGTTCCAGTGAGGTTGTCCTTTCCGGCGAAATCAAGCGTATATTTCAGACGGCCGCTACCATCGATGGTGGCACGATTCTGGCCGTCCTCCGACAGGTAGGCATTGATTCTGGCTCCTTGTTGCACATCGATGTAGGCCAGGATATTGGTTGCACTACTTCCCTTGCCCGTTACCAGGACGGAATAACCCTCTGGCTGATTGAAATCGGTGAAGGTCACCATGTTCTCATCGACAGTTGTCGAGAGTTGTGATATATCATTCTTCATCACGTAGGTGATGTTGGAACCCGGCAACAAGGTGGCATCGGCCCTGACTGTCATCACTTCTCCGTGGCTCTTGACTGTCACAGAGATATCGGCCAGACCTTTGCCGAAAATCTGTGTCACATCGTCCTGTTTGCTGTCCATGAACTGAACTTCACGGCCATTGGCATTCAGGTCAATCACCATGTTATCCATATCACGCAGGTCAACTGTGCCGTTGAGATAGACAGGGCTGCGGTTAGCACCCGTGAGCCGATAATCATTAAAGGTAATTACATTATCCTCAACGGGGATGCGGTTGGTTGCAAATTTGAGCGTACTGCCATAGCGCGGCAGGTTCACTGTAGCCGAATCGGCAGTGAGGTAACCGTTCACCCGTGGATTATCAATCGAGCCGCTCACTGCCAGATTACCCATGGCATAGCCTTCTAGCCAAACGTAATTGCCGGGGATGAACGCATTGGCACGCACCAGCGGGAAACGATTGAAATTAGCATCCAGGTTGAATGGTGAATCAGCATCGGCATCGTTCAGTGATCCACGCAGTGTGAGGGCATTTTTCCCATCCAGCATCAGGTCGGCGGTCAGGCGGGTTGTTGAGGTGGCAGGATCCAGGTCAAAGTCGGCCGTGAGCGTCACGTCACCCTCGGGCTTGCCGTTATACACAAAGTCTTTGATGTCGATGGTGCCATCGCCATCGGCATTGGTGCCGTCCCAATTCAGGTCAATATTGGCATTGACAGTGCCGCTTGTCTTGTCAAACATGGGCACGATGCGGGTCCATTCCTCGAGTTTCAGGTTATCAATAGTGAGAAGCACATTCTGGCTGCTGTCACCAGGCATGCGTTGAGTCAACAATTCCACGCTGCTGCTGTCGCTGCGCAACTGCAGGTTGGCGTCAATCATGCGGGTGCGGTAATCCACGTTCACAAAATTATCCTCGTTAATGGTCCAATGGCGGTAACCAATCACGGGATCCTTGCCAAACAGGCGTGCCCTCACCTCATTTTCGGTCAATCGGGCATTACAGCCCAAGCGATATCCCGTTTCGCCCTTGATGTTCTGCTGGTGAATCATGAAGTCCAATGCAGGCCCCTTGATACCACCCTCAACATCCACCGAGGCAAACTCGTCCCATGTGCCCGGACGGTTCCCCATGTGGGCATTGAAAGCGAGATATTTGTTGTGCAACTCGTTGGCATGGATGGTAATCGTGTCGATGTTGGTCTCGCCATAGCTGATGCCGTGTGCCCTACCGTCCAGGAAGAGGCTCGTGTCACGGCTCATCTCACAGCTGAAGTCACGGAAGTCAATTTCGTGGTGTTGCAGATAACGCTGTACCAATCCGTCGGTTCCCATGTGCATGTCAAGGTCGAAACGGGGCATCGGCTCTTTCAGGCGCTCCACATCAATCCATCGTTCGTTGGATTGCCGCTTGATCTCGTCGGCAGTGTTCTGCAAATCCTCAATCAACTGCGACATGCCGCTATAGGCGTTCACGTGGGCGTAATTGTCTTCGTTCTCGACAGTGAGGCACGTCAGCCAGGGTGTGCTGTGCAGCATGGCACGCGCATCATCGGTCACGAGGTGGCTGCTGTCGAGCCGCCAATCCACGTCATTCAGCGTGAGGTCGGCATCCCATTGCTGGGTGCGCAGGTTGATATCGCCCTCAGCATGAATCAGGGTGGAGCCGTTGCAGGTGCCGTCATACATGCCCAGTTGCTTCAGGTCCAAATCCCTGACATTACCGTCGGCAGTGAACACATAGTGGTCGTTGCAGATGGTGCCATGGGCATTGACATCCAGGTCGCGGCCCTTTCCCGCACTGCTGGCATAGACGTCGGCATAGCCGCCGCGCAGTTTTCCACGAGCCTTGATGTTGCCATAGTGAGTGCCGTTGTAGCGCACGCTGGCCAAGTTGACGGTGGCATCGGTCCATGTTGATCCGCAGTCGGTGAAATCAAAGCCATGTCCCCGTGCGTCAATGCTGCCCGTGAGATTCTTCACGTCGTAGTTGGGCAGGAACGAATTGACGGGGAAGTTGTTGAACGATGCATCCACGTCATAATCCTCGTTGCACACGTCGTAGTAGCCATCGCCGCGCATGGTGCCGCCACCCGTAGTGACGCGCAGGTTGCGTGCTACCCATCTGCAGCCTTGTTTATTGATTTTACCACTCATCTTCATGGGTGGCAGTTTCACGTCGTTCAACCCCAACATCTTGTTCAGAGCACTGGGGTCTCGCAGGTCAACCTCGGTATCGAGGTCGGCCTTCATGCGGTCCATGTCGGTAGGATTGTAGATGGTGCCCTTGCCCCTGATGCGTCCCAGACCGGGCACGTCAGCATCCAGGGAGTGCACGTCGACACGCTTATCGTTGCCGCGAGCTTTGGCCTTGATGCGCACTGGTTTGTTGTGTGGCAGGTCCTTCAATGCTTTGCGGGCTTCAGGCACAAGTTTCTCCACCTCGTTGAGGTCGATTTTGCTGTCGGTGTCGATGGTTGCCTTGCCGTTAGGCTTGCCATCGAGCATGTCCTGATCCACATGGGCATCCATCTTGATGTCGCTGCCCTTGGTCTTAAGGCGCACGTCATTCAGGTCAAGACCGTTCTTATTCTTTTCCACTGTGCCGCTGGCATCCTTGACTTGCAGGCCGCTTCGCTCTTTGCCACTGAGGTTCTTAACGGGTACCTTGAGATTCTCGCCGTCATACTCAAAGTCGTCGATGGCAGCATTCACGTCTTCTACCTCGATATTGTCCGGATCAAGCGTGGTGCCAGGCTTGTTTGGCTTTTTGCCAGTCTGGGAATACTTTCCTTTACTGTTGTTCAATCTGACCTTGCCGGCTTTCACCTTCCAGGGCTTGTCATCAGCATTGTCGTCTTTCTGGTCTTTGGGCATCGGGTGGTCCTTACGGTACTGTTGCGCATCCTTTTCGCTTGGATACTCATACTTCACATCGGCATCGTCGACATTGAGTTCGCCCACATCGACCGTCTGCTCACCCGTGTCAACCTTAACGTTCTTGGCCTCGGCATGACCTACCTTAGCGTCTAGATTATCCACAGTGGGCTTCATGTCCATCTTGAAGTCCACATCGTCGGCGGTGACTTTGTTGGCATTGACCTTCCAGGGTTTACTGGGCTCCTTATCGGGGTTAGGTTTCTTCTTTTCGGGCTTATAGCTCATCTTGGCCTTGCCGCCCTTGAGGGCTGCATTGCCCACATCAACCTTGTTGTTATTCAGGTCAACCTTGGCTTTATCAATTTTGGCATCGTCCAGATCCACATCCAGGTCCATCGAGCCGTCTTCGGTCTTGATTTGGCTCTTGGCTCCCTTGAGGGATGCATCCTCTACTTCCACCTTCTTGTCAAGCAGGGGTTTGGGCTTGACGTTGGCTTTGACCTCATCGGCCTTGAAAAGAGTGTCGCCGTTCTCATCGATGACCTGCACGTCGGTAGCAGTGACGTCGAGAGGAAATTTCACACGCACATCGCCCACACTGATGTCCTTGCCGGTCTTTTCGCTGGCATACTCACAGGCGGCATCGGCAACCTTGTTCTGCACCCAAGGGATGTAGAGGGCAAACGGCAGGGCCGCCGCCATTCCCAGCAGACCGCCACCCACCCAGGCTGCGAGCTTGGAGAAGATATTTCCTTTTTTGCCAGACATCGGTTGTCAAACAATGGCATATTATGCCATATTAACCGACAAATTTACAAAAGAATTGGAAATGATACTACAAAAAACCACGAATTTTGTCGCAATGTCCGTTTTTTTCCTAGAACGAGTTTCTTAATAAGAAAATAAGTACCGGCGCATCGCACTGGTTAATCAGTCCGACGGGCCGGTACTCATGACGTTTTATAGAACGCTGATACCCCTTAGAACCACTTCAGGTAAGCGAAGTCCTGACGATGAGGCAGCATGTCGTTCCACGGGAATGCGCGGTAGGCGTAGCGGAAGATGCCGTTCTCGCGGAAGGGAAGCTTGCAGTTATAGGTGAGGATATCATCATCATGGGCCACAACTTCGAACGAAGCCTTGCGATAGAACTTGGTCTGGCCATCCTCTTCCTTGTACACAACAAGTTCGAGCTTGACATCGTCGCCCAAACCAGCAGTGTCGAGGCGCATGGTCACATCGATGTCGGCAGTGCCGCTCGCGATGGCCTCACGGTTGCCCATGATGTCGCCAACGAGTGCCACATCCTGCCAACGGGAGTCGATATGCTCTTTCCACTTCACTATCTCACGGGCCATGGCGTAACCGTTAGCCATGAGCTTTTTGGCACGTGCTGCTTGGGGTTTGTAGAACTTGTCGAAGTAGTCTCGCATCATGCGGGACATGGTGTAGTTGGGGGCGATGTGCACCATCGAATTCTTGATGTACTGAACCCACTCGGGCGAATAGCCCTTGCTGTTCTTGGCAAAGTAGAGGGGGATGATCTCGTTCTCGAGCATCGAGTAGATGGTGGCCGAGTCGAGCTTATCCTGTTGGGACTGCTCGGTGTAGGTGCGCTTGCTGGTCAATGCCCAGCCGGCACCCTCGCGGTAACCCTCATACCACCAGCCGTCGAGCACCGAGAAGTTGAGCAGACCGTTCATCTCGGCCTTCTCGCCTGAGGTACCCGAAGCCTCCAGAGGACGCGTCGGGGTGTTCAACCACACGTCAACACCGGTGATGAGTCGCTTGGAGAGCGTCATGTCATAGTTCTCGAGGAAGATAATCTTACCCAGGAACTCGGGCATCTTGCTGATTTCGATAATGCGCTTGATGAGGCCCTGACCAGCACCGTCGGCGGGATGTGCCTTGCCAGCGAAGATGAACTGAACGGGATAGCGCTCATCGTTGACAATCTTTTTCAGTCGGTCCAAATCATTGAAAATGAGGTGGGCACGCTTGTAGGTGGCAAAGCGGCGGGCAAAACCAATGAGCAGAGCATCAGGATTGATTTTTTCCACGATGTTAGCAATGCGAGTGGGATCGCCTTGGTTCTTTAGCCAACTCTCCTTGAAGTCGCGCTTGACAAAGCGGATGAACTTCTGCTTCAACACCATGCGCATCTTCCATATTTCCTCGTCAGGGACATTCATGAGGGGCGCCCATGACGATTCAAGTTCCTGATGCTCAAGGAAGTTGTCGCCAAGCACCTTGTTGTAGAACACTTTCCACTCGCTGGCGGCCCAAGTGGGCATGTGCACGCCATTGGTGACGTAGCCCACGTGTGACTCCTCGGGGGCATAGCCTTTCCATATGCCTGCAAACATCTTCTTGGACACCTCACCGTGGAGCCAGCTTACACCATTGCTCTCCTGGGTGGTGTTCAGGGCGAATGTGCTCATGCAAAAGCGCTCGCTGCTGCCGGGATTCTCGCGGCCCATGTCCATGAGTTCCTGCCAAGAGATGCCCAGACGCTCAGGATATTCGCCCATGTACTTGCCAAAGAGTTCCTCGTCGAAGTAATCATGGCCTGCAGGCACGGGAGTGTGAACGGTGTAGAGCGAAGTTGCGCGAACCACCTCGAGGGCCTCGTTGAAGCTCAAGCCGTCCTCTTGCACGTAGTCCACCAGGCGCTGCAGGTTCAACAGTGCGGCATGACCTTCGTTGCAGTGATAAATATCGGCCTTGATGCCCAATCGCTTGAGCAACAGCACGCCACCGATGCCCAGCAGGTATTCCTGCTTGATGCGGTTCTCCCAATCGCCACCGTAGAGCTTATGGGTGATCTCGCGGTCATACTCGCTGTTGAGGTCGATGTCGGTGTCGAGCAGGTAGAGCTTGACACGGCCCACATTGGCCTGCCACACGTTGGCATAGATGGTGCGACCGGGATAAGGCACCTCATGCACCAGTTGCTGTCCGTTCTTGTCCAGTACAGGCTCGATGGGCAGTTGGTTGAAGTTCTGTGCCTCGTAGTTGGCAATCTGCTGACCATCCATCGACAAGGTCTGGGTAAAGTAACCGTAACGGTAGAGGAAACCCACAGCGGTCATGTTCACGCAGCGGTCACTAGCCTCTTTCACATAGTCACCGGCAAGGATTCCCAGGCCACCAGAATAAATCTTGATGGCATTGCACAGGCCGTATTCCATGCTGAAGTAGGCAATTGAAGGAATGTCCTTGCGCAGTGGCTTCTTCATGTATTCCTTATAGCGCTCATATGTGCTGTCGATGCGTGCCATCATGGCTGCATCGTTCTGAATGGCTTCAATTTTCTCGTTAGAGAGTTGTTGCAGCGTCTTCACGGGATTCTCGCTTGTGGCACGCCAAGTGTCACGGTCCAGGTCATGGAACAGGGTCTTGCCCTCGGTATTCCATGCCCACCACAGATTGCGAGAGAGCTCGTTGAGTTTGTTGAGTTTGCCCGGCAGTTCGGACTTGACAGTAATACTCCTCCACTGAGGATCGTTAGTGTTGCTGACTTGAAATTTCATAAGTAATTATATAGTTATGATGTTTTGTTTGTTTTATTAGTTGCTCTTTTTTTCATGCGTTGGGAAGCCTTGTCAAGGGCATGACTATAGGCCTCGTCATAGCAGGTAATGAAGTTATCCCACGAGGCAGCCTTGCTGGTCGTGCGATTGGCATTGCGAATAGCGCGGTTGTCCTTGTCGCTCATGACATACAGGTTCATCATGCTCATCGCGATAGCCCTGAAGGTCTCTTCGTAGTTACTGTCGGTGCGGTGGAGCACCTTCACGCCGTATCGGTCAGAGTCATCACCAAAACGATCAAGCACCCACTGGCCAAAGCCAGCCAGATCGGTCGTGATGGTGGGAACACCAAAGGCGGCACTCTCGAGCGGCGTGTAACCCCATGGCTCATAGTAGGACGGGAACACTGCAGCATCAAGACCTGGCAACAGGTCATAGTAAGTCATATTGAATATGCCGTCGTTCCCGTTCAGATAGCAAGGCACGTCAATAACAGTCACCTTGTCTTGAGGCTCGTTGTGGAAACCCAACACGTTGATGCGGTTATAGATGGGATCGCTGTCCTGATTGTGTAGATGATGGGTGATAACAGGGTCAAACAAGCGGTGAGGCTTGTCGGCATGGAGATTCTCAATCAAGTCGGTCCGAGGCGACTTCATCCAGGCAGGCACAAGTACAAGTGCGATCACCTTGCGATCTTTGCTCGACACAAATTTGAGTGAATTGCGCAGCGACGAAACGGCATCCAGATAGACATCGATACCTTTGTTGCGCATCTCCAAGCGTCCAGACGTGGCGACAATCAAGGTGTCTTCGGCGTAGGACTGTCCGGTGAGACAGGAGGCCACTTTCAGAATTTGCTGGCGTGTAGCAGCGCGCTTGGCTGTGAATTTGGCACCCTTGGGGACAAAGTTCTGCTCAAAGCCATTTGGCGTTACCATGGGATAACGCTCCAACAGTTGTCGGCACTCCCGTGCAGTGACATCGCTTACCGTCGTGAATGAATCGGCGGCATGAGCAGCAGCCTTCTCCAGCGAGTGTTTGGACTGCATATTGAGTTCTGTTGCCATCTGATCACCATTATAGCCCTGCATATAGTCATACAACGGCTTGCCGTTGCCGCAGATGCTGCGGCCAATGCTCGTGGCGTGAGTTGTGAAAACTGTGGCCACTTGAGGCAGATGGGTCTTGACATAAAGCAGTCCCATACCTGTAGTCCACTCATCGAAGTGTGCAACCACCCTCAATTTGGGGTCATTCTTCCACTTGACAATGCTCTCGATGACAATGGCAGCGGCATAGGCAAACATGCACGACTCATCATAATCCCCATAGCCGTGAAGTGAATCCACACGGTAGCGGTTCCACATCTCGGCATACAGTGCATTCTTGTAGGTGTAGAGCGACCCGAAAGTCACAAGCACGGCAATGGGTTTGCCGGGAATATCCCAGCGCCCTACCCTCACCTGCATCCCTTCGGGCAACTGCACTTTGCGTTGCCATGCGGCAAGAGGCGTGCGTGACTCGATAAAGGTCGGGGACGGGTTATCTTCGGTCCAAAGGTCTGGCCCGATGAAGATCAGGTTGTCTTTATATCGCTGATGGAGCGTCTTGGCCTTAGTGGACAGCACAGCATAGATGCCACCCACCTTGTTACATACTTCCCAACTGGTTTCAAACAGTAAGTCTAACATTTCTTAGTAGTTAAACGTTGAAATAATGGGCGCAAAGGTACAAAAAAATCCTCAAAAATACTGTCAATTAATACAATAATCACATGATTGTCAAGAAAGATATTGTTTAATACGATGATAATCAGATAGTTATATATAATCTTGTTTTTATTAAAAAATATTGGTTATTATCTGATTTTCAGGCATATATAATTTATGTAATCGTTTTCTTGTAAATATACTGCATTGACATGCTCCAAATGCGTGTTGTCGCAAGTAAAACTGAAATTCCATGAAAAGCAGTGGCTCGAAGCAAAAATCGCTTCGAGCCACTGTTTTTACAATTATGATTACGTTGTTACTTCACTTCCTCGTAGGTGGTGTCCTCGACATTGTCGCCATCCTGATTAGGGGTTCCGCCGCCGGGGTTGCCCTGGAAGCCTGCGCCGCCCATGTTATTGGGGTCGAAGCCTGCACCGGGTTGGCCTTGAGCGCCACCGGCCTGCTGATACATCTTCTCGAACAGTGAGTTCAGTTCAGCGGTTGCAGTGTCAATGGCTGCGAGATCCTGGTTCTTGTGGGCGTCCTTCAATTTGCCCAGGGCGCCTTCGATCTGGCTCTTGACGTCAGCGGGCAACTTGTCACCGCTGTCCTTGAGGACCTTCTCGGTTTGGAAGATGAGGGCATCGGCGCCATTGATCTTGTCGATGCGCTCCTTCTCGGCGGCATCGGCTGCTGCATTAGCGGTAGCCTCGTCCTTCATGCGCTGGATTTCGGCGTCGCTCAAGCCACTGGAAGCCTCAATGCGGATGCTCTGCTCCTTACCGGTAGCCTTGTCCTTAGCGCTCACGTTCATGATACCGTTGGCATCGACCTCAAAGGTCACCTCAATCTGCGGAATGCCACGGGGAGCGGGAGCGATGCCATCCAAGTGGAATCGACCGAGGGTCTTGCAGTCCTTAGCCATGGGGCGCTCGCCCTGCAGCACGTGGATTTCCACCTCAGGCTGGTTGTCGGCAGCGGTCGAGAAGACTTGGCTGCGGCGGGCAGGAATGGTGGTGTTGGCCTCGATGAGCTTGGTCATCACACCACCCAGCGTTTCGATACCCACACTCAGGGGCACAACGTCGAGCAACAGCACGTCCTTGACATCACCGGTGAGCACACCGCCCTGGATTGCGGCACCAACAGCTACTACCTCGTCGGGGTTAACGCCCTTTGACGGAGCCTTGCCGAAGAATTTCTCTACCACCTGCTGAACAGCGGGAATACGGGTCGAACCGCCCACGAGGATAACCTCGTTAATGTCGCTGGTGCTCAAGCCGGCATCGCTCAGGGCCTTGCGGCAAGGTTCGATAGTGCTCTGAATCAGGTCGTCGCACAGTTGCTCAAACTTGGCACGTGACAAAGTCTTAACCAAGTGCTTGGGCATGCCGTCGAGCTGAGTGATATACGGCAGGTTGATCTCGGTGCTGGTCGAGCTTGAGAGCTCAATCTTGGCCTTCTCAGCGGCCTCTTTCAAGCGCTGCAGAGCCATGGGATCCTTGCGCAGGTCCATGCCGTTTTCCTGCTGGAACTCATCGGCGAGCCAAGTGATGATGCGCTGGTCGAAGTCGTCACCGCCCAGGTGGGTGTCACCATTGGTGGCCTTTACCTCAAATACGCCGTCACCCAGTTCCAGGATAGAGATATCAAATGTACCACCACCCAGGTCAAACACGGCAATGCGCTTGTCGCTGTTGTCCTTGTCCAGACCGTATGCCAGAGCGGCAGCGGTAGGCTCGTTGACGATGCGCTGCACCTTCAAACCGGCGATTTCGCCAGCTTCCTTGGTGGCCTTGCGCTGCGAGTCGTTAAAGTAGGCGGGCACGGTGATGACAGCCTCGTCAACGGTTGTGCCCAGATAATCCTCAGCGGTCTTTTTCATCTTCTGGAGAATCATTGCTGAAATCTCCTGCGGGGTGTACTGTCGGCCGTCAATCTCCACGCGGGGCTGATTGCTGCCGTTGTTCACCACCTTGTAGGGCACGCGCTCCACGTCCTTAGTGACATGGTCGAACGTTTCGCCCATGAAACGTTTGATCGAAAATACGGTACCCGTGGGGTTCATGATGGCCTGGCGCTTGGCGGGATCACCCACGATGCGCTCGCCACCATCCTTGAAAGCAACTACCGAAGGCGTCGTGTTGCGGCCTTCGCTGTTGGGAATCACAACAGGCTTGGAGCCTTCCAGAACCGAAACACACGAGTTAGTTGTTCCTAAATCGATACCAATAATCTTTCCCATAATAAATTCTCTCTTTCTTGTTTTTTATGTTTTTAATGTTGTTAATTCAATATGAATTGTTGGCGTATTTGCACACGCTATCGACCACATTCATGCAAACGGTGTGCCAAAAGTGGCAGGCTGACACATTGTCAGCAAAAATGTCAGTGTAATGTTCATTGCTTGGCATCAGGGCCCCTTGTTTCTATTGAATCGGCACCAAGGAATGCCGTTCAATCGTTTCTAGGGCTTATGTAAGATAGGCGGCGGTTCAACAATACCAAACAAAAAAAAACGAATTTTTGTTTGTCACTGTGTTTGCCTTGTATTATCTTTGTCAGTTGGAATTGTGTCAAAGGGCATAATCCGCGATAATGTGTGAACTCTAAAATCAATTTAATGTTATGATTATCATCGGTATTGCCGGCGGTACCGGCTCTGGTAAAACCACTGTGGTGCGTAAAATTATGGAACGCCTCCCTGAGGGAGAAGTGGGTGTGATTTCTCAAGACTCCTATTATAAGGACTCAAGCCATGTCCCTGTTGAGGAGCGTCAAAACATCAACTTCGACGAACCGGCTGCCTTTGACTGGAACCTGCTGTTGGAGCATGTCAAAATGCTCAAGAAGGGAGAATCCATCGAGATGCCCACCTACAGCTATCTGACTTGCTCACGCCAGAAGGAGACCGTTCCCATGGGTCCGCACGACGTGGTGCTCATCGAGGGCATCATGGCACTGAGTGACCCCCGTCTGAGGAAAATGATGGACATCAAGGTGTTTGTTGACGCTGATGGCGATGATCGCTTGATCCGTGTCATCTCGCGTGACTGCATCGAGCGCGGCCGCACTGCTGAGGCAGTTATCGAGCGCTACCAGCGCGTCTTGAAGCCGATGCACCAGCTGCACATCGAGCCGACCAAGAAATTCGCTAATATCATTATCCCCGAGGGCGGCAACAACGAGGTTGCCATTAACCTCATCACCGACTATATCAAGGGCCGCCTGACCACCAACAAAAAGAAATGAAACTGCCCTGGCAACACAGCGATAAGCCCACTGAGGACAGCAAAACAGCATCTGCCAAGCGCAATGACAAGGAAACCGCCGCTCAGTTGAAAGCCTCGGGCGAGGCTGGCACGCTTGTGCTGAGCACCGACAATCTGGTGAAGAAATACCGCCAGCGCACGGTGGTCAATCACGTTTCCATCAATGTGCATCAGGGCGAGATTGTCGGTCTGTTGGGACCTAATGGTGCCGGCAAGACTACAACCTTCTACATGACTACCGGTCTGGTCACACCCAACGAGGGACGTGTTTTCCTGAACGATGTCGATATCACTACCCTACCTGTTTATCGTCGTGCACAGTTGGGCATCGGCTATTTGCCGCAGGAGGCCTCGGTCTTCCGCACCTTGAGCGTGGAAGACAATATTCGCACCATCTTGGAGATGACAAACCTGACTCCTGCTGAGCAAAAAGACCGTTTGGAGCAGCTCATCAGCGAGTTCCACTTGGAGAAGGTGCGCAAGAATCTGGGTAACCGCCTGTCCGGTGGTGAACGCCGACGCACCGAGATTGCCCGCGGCTTGGCTATCAATCCGCGTTTCATCATGCTGGATGAGCCGTTTGCTGGTGTGGACCCCATCGCTGTTGAGGATATCCAGAGTATTGTCTATAGCCTCAAGAGCAAAAATATCGGCATTCTCATCACCGACCATAATGCGCCAGAGACGTTGAGCATTACTGACAGGGCCTATCTGCTGTTTGAAGGAAAAATCCTGTTCCAAGGCACCAGTGAGGAACTTGCCGAGAATCCAACGGTTCGCGACAAGTACTTAGGTCATAATTTCATCTTCCGCCGCAAGAAATTCGACTGATTGATCATTACTAGAACACAACAATCGGCCTGGGGCACTCCCGGGCCGATTGTCATATATTAATTGGACATTAAATCAAGGAAAGAACGATCTTCTTCACATCTTCGCCCAAACGCTCTGCTTCCTGCATGGTGTGTGCCTCGCTGTAAATGCGTATGATGGGCTCGGTGTTGCTCTTGCGCAGGTGCACCCAGCTATCTGCAAAATCAATCTTAACGCCGTCGATAGTGGTCATCTGCTCACCCTGATAATGCTTTTCCACTGCCTTGAGAATGGCATCCACATCCATTTCGGGTTTGAGCTCTAGTTTGGTCTTGGCAATGCTGTATTGCGGATAAGTCTTCTTGAGCTCACTGACTGTTTTGCCGCTCTTGGCCAGCAGCGACAGGAAAAGCGCAACTCCCACAAGGGCATCACGGCCATAGTGGCTAGCGGGATAAATCACGCCGCCATTACCCTCACCGCCGATGACAGCACCCGTATGGCGCATTTCGGTGGTGACGTTAACTTCACCCACTGCTGCAGCTGTATAAGTGCAACCGTGATTGTTGGTGACATCACGCAGGGCGCGTGACGATGACAAGTTGCTGACGGTCGGACCAGGTGTATGAGCCAATACATAGTCGGCAACGGCAACCAGCGTATATTCCTCGACAAAGAACTCGCCATTCTCCATCACAATTGCAAGACGATCCACATCGGGATCCACAACAAAGCCCACATCGGCCTTGCCCTGACGCATGAAGTCACTGATAGCGGTGAGATTCTGTGGAATGGGCTCCGGCGTGTGGCCAAAGTTACCAGTCGGGTCGCAGAACAGTTTCTCCACTTTCTTGACGCCAAGAGCATCAAGCAGTTGAGGGATGGCAATTCCGCCAACCGAGTTCACAGCATCGACTGCGACAGTGAAGTCCGCTTGCCGGATGGCATCCTTATCGACAAGGTCAAGTGCCAGCACATGGTCAATGTGTCGGCGCAGCCAGGTATAGTTCTTTTGCTCGCGGCCCAGATGGTCCACGTCGGCGTAATCAAAATCTTCGGCCTCGGCAAGACGCAGCACTTCTTTCCCCTCGGCATCGGTGAGGAATTCTCCGTTGTGGTTGAGCAGCTTGAGGGCGTTCCACTGTTTGGGATTGTGAGATGCTGTTATGATGATGCCACCACATGCGCCCTCGCCAACGACAGCAAGTTCAGTAGTGGGGGTTGTAGCCAAACCGATATTGACCACGTCAAAACCCATGCCGGTGAGGGTGCCGACCACTGTGTTGAGTACCATGCGGCCCGACAGACGCGCGTCACGTCCCACGACAATGACATTAGACTGCACGGGTGAATTGCGACGCATGAATGTCGCGTAAGCAGAGGTGAATTTGACGATATCAAGAGGCGAGAGGCCATCACCAGCCCTGCCGCCTATTGTACCGCGGATTCCTGAAATAGACTTGATTAAGGACATTTTTGTTAGTCTTTTGTAGCAAATTAGTAAAATGGTGTTTTAGATTTGGCTGTGGTAATAGCGGACGTGATAGAAGAAAGGCATCACATAGGTAATCTCGCTAGTGAAGCCATATTGCGACTTAATGATGAGGTTCACTTCACACTCTACACCAAGGAAGAGCAGCGGATACTGCAAACCATAGCCCCATTGTGAGGTCGTGGGCAGACTGTAATCGGAATACTTGAATGAGCACGACATTGCATCCATCGAAGTCTCGTTACCGCTATAGACCTCCCATGTGCCGCTGGAATACCATGTGGAAAGGCTGTAGCGGGAGTAGCGGAAGTATATGGGCTCACCTGTTTTGGCCTTGTCGTTCAGGTCGCCTGCATCCAGTACCTGCATATAGACATTACCATCGGGGTCAATACGGTAGAAAGGCGCATTCTCTCCCACCTCGAAGATCGAGTCCTCGGGGACCGACATCACCACGCGATGATTGGCTAGATAAGCATTAACGGCATTGCGTTCCTCATTCAATCGGTCGGCATAGCTCTGGTCGTTGTTGCAAGATGTAAGGGCAACAAGGACGAGCACACCTAATAACACACTACTGCTGATTATTCTCTTCATTATTCTCTTGATTATTTTGTTCTTGATTAAAAGTATCGGGAAACAGGTCTCGAAGGACTTGATGAAATTGAGCCACGGCCTCGTCGATGGTTCCCATAAAGTCTCCACCGGCAGCATTCTCATGTCCTCCACCGTTAAAGTATTGCTTGCAGATGTTGCTCACCGAGAAGTCGCCTTGAGAACGGCAGGACACCTTGATCTTGTCGGCATCTTCACGCAAGAAAACGCTCCAATAGATGCCCGGAATGGCAAGAGGCTTATTAACCAGAGTCTCAGTATCACCGCGGTTGTAGTGATAGCGTTCCAGTTCGTCCTTATCCAGCACGATGAGTGAAGCTCCCTGTTCAGGGAACAGTTGCATTTTCTCGCTCAAGGCATAGCCTTGTAAGCGGATGCTGTCGGCGCTGAAGTTGTTCATCGCCATGTTGTAGAGGCCCACACGGTCGATGCGACGGCGCAACAACGAAGCAATAATCTCATAAAACTCAGGGTTGTCACAACTGTATGCGAACCCGCCAGTGTCTGTTGTCAAGCCCACATACAGGCAACTGGCAGCAAAACGATCGATCAAACGCAACAGGCCCATCTGCATCAACACGCGGAATACCAGTTCGCACGTAGATGACACCTCAGGATGGGAAATGACCACATCAAACACATCATCAGGCTCAAGATGGTGGTCGATGAGCACCCGGCGCACCTTGAGCGGCTCAACAAGATCAGCCAGGCGGTCGATGCGTTTCAACGAGTTGTAGTCTAGGCAGAAGACGACTTGAGCCTTCTCCAGGACATTGCGGGCTCGCAATTCGTGCTTGGTGAAGACCACCAACTCGCGTACGCCAGGGACGAATTCCAACGACTTAGGCGCCATGTCAGGCGTGACGACAACGGCATCCTTGCCTAATCGTCGCAACACATGGCACAAAGCTAAAGACGAGCCCAAAGCATCGCCGTCGGGTGACTTGTGACAAGTGATGACGATGCGTTGAGCACCATTGATGATGGCGCGCAAACGCTCTATCGTGTTATCGTCTATAATCTGACTGATCATGTCCTGTTAATTCGCACTAATCGGCAAAGATAACACATTTTTGCCACAACCGCCCTCGATTGCATGTTTAATTAAAGTTAATGCGCAATTTCTCTACCTCGGCATGAATCACGGTTGGAGGCTTAAGCGGACAAAGACCGGGTAATGATCTGAAGGCTGGCGACGGGAATAATGGCTGAAATCAATTTGCTGCGGGGCATCGTGCCCCTTGAGCTTGTCGGCAGATTCTCTCTCAGGAATCCAATAACTGTTAGTGAGAATACCATAAGACTCCACGCGGCTTGACGGAGAGACAAAGATGTGGTCGATGCGGCTCTCGGTGTAAAGGTCAGTGTCAAAGGAGTTAAATGTACCGTTCTCGGCAAACCGCATTCGTGCCGCATGATAAGTATCCATCAAGAGTCCGGATTCTGTAAAGATGTTATAGATTTCATCTTTCTGGTCCACATTAAAGTCGCCTGTGACGATGACAGGTGCATCGTGGGCAATCTCACCGATTTTTTTAACGATGAGTTTTGCGGCCTCACGCCGAGCCACTACGCCCACATGATCCATATGCAGGTTAAAGAAATAGAAGGCTTCGTCGTTGGTCGCATTCTGACCTGTGAATTTTCCCCAAGAACAGATGCGCACACATGCAGCATCCCAACCCAGCCCTGGACGATCGGGAGTCTCGCTCAACCAAAAGTTGCCCTGGTCGAGGAGCCTCAGACGATCGGTCTTGTAGAAAATGGCTGCATACTCCCCAACAGTCTTGCCATCGTCACGGCCCACACCGATGTAATCATAGCCGTCAAGCCTGGAAACCATATCATTCAATTGGCCGCAGAGGACTTCTTGTGTGCCAAATATGTCAGGGGACATGAAGTTGATCTGGTCGCATATGACCTGGCAACGCTTTTCCCAAACGTTACCCTTCACACTGTCGCCACTGTTCTTATACCTTATATTATATGAAGCCACCAGCATCTGAGCCGAAACATCAACCGATGCCAGCAAAAAAATAAACGCAGTCAAACAGAATAACTTTTTCATCTTGCAACTCTTATTTCTTGCCACAAAAATAGTAAAAAATGCCATGCGGAATTGCAAAGGTGACCCAAAAACACTACTTTTGCACTAAAACTAAGATAATCACCATGCTGGAGAATATTTATAACGACATGATCAGTCCCGATGTCAACCTTATCGGGGCGATTACCAAACTGTTATTGAGTTTGGTCCTGGGTGCGGTAATCGGATTTGAACGCCGCCGCAAGGGACAGATAGCGGGGTTGCGCACGTTTGCGCTCATCTCAATGGGCGCTACACTTGCCATGCTCATCTCCATCTACATTCCGCAAGTCTATTTTGGCCTGAAGAACGGTGACCCCGGCCGCATTGCCGCTCAAGTCGTGAGTGGTGTGGGTTTCTTGGGTGCCGGTGCCATCATCCAGATGAAAGGCTCGGTGCGTGGCTTGACAACTGCCGCCGGCATCTGGATGACGGCATGCATCGGCCTTGCTGTGGGAGCCGGCATGTACCTGATCAGCATCATTGCCACCCTGCTCATTTTCTTCATCCTGGTCAATATCGAGCGCATCGAGCAACGGCACAACTTCATGTGGGAGTCCAAAATCATCCGTGTCAAGATGCATGGCATTCTTGATGACATCCAGCCGTTGCGTGATATCATCAACAGCAAAGATGTCCACATCAGTGATGAGTTCATGAAGTTTGACTACGAGAAGAACTTCACCATTGTCAACTTCATGGTGCGCAGCACGACCCAAGTCAATATCCCTTCGGTATTTAAAGAAATCAAGCGCCACGGTGATCCCATTTCCATCACAATCACCAATGAGATGAATATGTGATGAATCATCAGCCGTTAATCGTTCTTCCTTATTGATGAGATAATAACTGATAGCATGGAATCACTTGACATTAATAGTCTGATCAGTGACCTGGCGCTTATTCTGGTGCTCGGAGCGATAGCAACCGTCATCTTTAAGATGCTGAAACAGCCGATTGTGCTTGGCTATATCGTTGCCGGATTCCTCGCCAGTCCGCATTTTGCCTTGTTCCCGTCGGTTGCTGTTGAGGCCAACATCGAATTCTGGGCTCAGATTGGCATCATCGTCCTGCTGTTCTCGCTAGGATTGGAATTCAGTTTCAAGAAATTGATTGACGTTGGCGGTTCGGCCATCTTGACAGCATTGATTATAGTGCTGGGCATGATGAGTTTGGGATTCATCGTCGGGAAGTATTTGGGATATGGCTTGGTGAACAGCATCTTCCTGGGTGGCATGATATCCATGTCATCGACCACCATCATCCTCAAGGCGTTGACCGACTTAAACATGCGACAGCGCCGCTTTGTTCCCATGACATTTGCCGTGCTCATTGTCGAGGATCTGTTTGCCGTCGTGATGATGGTTATCTTGTCATCCATCGCCATCAACAACAGTGTCAAGGGTGAAGAGATGGTTGGGAGCATCCTCAAGCTTTCGTTCTTCCTCATCATGTGGTTCACAGTGGGCATCTTCATGATTCCCACACTGTTCAAGCGCTTCAAGCGATACATCAGTGATGAACAGATGCTGATTATTGCCATGGGATTGTGCTTTGCGATGGTGCTCTTCTCCATCAACTCAGGATTCTCGGCCGCATTGGGTGCATTTGTGATGGGTTCCATTTTAGCGGGTACCAACGAGGCAGAGCGCATCGAGCGTCTAATTTCTCCTGTGAAGGACTTGTTTGGCGCCGTATTCTTCATCTCGGTGGGCATGATGGTCAACCCCACAGTGATGACCCAGCATTGGAGCGTCATTGCCCTGCTGGCGGTGGTCGTCATTGTTGGCATGATTGTTTTTGGAACTTTCGGTATGCTGGCTTCTGGTCAACCGCTCAAGCTTGCGATGGAGTCTGGATTCTCGTTGACGCAAATCGGTGAGTTCTCCTTCATTATCGCCACGCTGGGCACGAGTTTAGGCGTACTTGATAAGAGCGTTTATCCGATTATAGTGGCAGTGTCGGTCATCACGACCTTCACCACCCCGTTCTTCATCAAGCAGGCCGAACCCTGCTACAATATTCTATATAAGGTGTTACCCAAGACCTGGACACGTTTGCTCAACGGTTACAGCCACGATGCCAGCGAGAGTGAGACCAGTGAGACGCGCCTCATCTGGAAATCCATTGTCTCCCGCTATCTGGTGCGCCTCGTTGTCTATTCGGTAGTGATTGTGACCTTGATTGTGATTTGCCGCAGTTACCTCATGCCCTTGATATTGCGATGGCTCGGTCAGAGTCATTGGGCAAGGTTTGCCTGTGCTGTTGCAACGCTTGCCGGTGTGGGACCGTTCATTGTGTCCATCATCATGCCGTCGGTGAAGCGCAGCGAGCATGAGCGACTTGTCGAGATGGGAGGGAAGGTTTCCTATGTCCCCTATGTGGTGATGACTATTATCAGTCTGGTCTTGTCGATAGGTTTTGTGGCATGGCTGTTGCAAGGTGTCTATCACAGTGCCACGGCAATGATATTAGCTGTCGTGCTGGTTATTGCCGGCATGGTTCTCGTAATCACAACCCCCACCCCGCTGCGCAAACGGTTCAGCAATATCGAAAAACGCTTCATCAGCAATATCAATGAGCGGGAAAACCGTCGCACAGGACATGAGAACAACCTGGTGAGCGACCTTCACCTTGCCTATATAAAGGTGGGTCACGGCTGCCCCTTTGTTGGCGAGCGACTGCGGAATCTGGACTTGCGTTCACGCTATGGAGTGAACATTGTCAATATTCAACGAAACGGCAAACACTATCCTGTCCCCAGCGGTGACATGCGCATTTTCCCTGATGACGTGTTGGGAGTGATAGCCACCGAAGAACAGATACAACGCCTCTTGCCGCTTGTTGAGGCTCCGGGTGAACTGACTGACACATCTGTCACCGACGTGAAGTTCATACACTTTGCCATCGGCCGTGAATCGCCCATCGTGGGTGTCACGCTTGAGCGCACCCACCTCAGGGAGGATTATGGTGCCCTGCTTGTTGCCGTGCAGCGCGGCGAGGACGAGTTCATCTCCCCCACCCCTGAAATGGTGTTTGAGACCGGCGACATCTTGTGGATTGTCGGTGACCCCAAGCGACTGGCTGACCTCAAGTAATCATATTTTGTGGACACGAAAAACAAGCAACCCTGACTTCCCAACCAGGAAATCAGGGTTGACTTATTTATTGGCTTTATTAATGTTACTTTGCGGTGCCGAGCAGCCTGTCGATGAGGTATGTCACGTCATCGATCGAGACAACACTGTCGAGATTAACATCAGAACAAATCGGGCAAGCGTCATCATTTGCACCCAGGAGGTGATCGATGAGTGCGGTCACATCGTCGATGTTGACGTTCTCGTCATGGTTTACATCACCAGGCTCATAACCATGGCCACCGCCAGGCAGGGTCACTTCACGAACCACGGAACTAAACGAGGCTCCTGTGTTCTGAATTACCTCCACATAATACTGGTAAGTGTTACCTGGAGTCAAGCCTTCTACAGTATAGATAGCACCAGGAATCTGGAATGGGAGAGCATGTCCAATTGAATCTACTATCTCATGGGTTGGCTCGACATTCTGTACTAAAATCTCTTGTTGTGTGGCCTTGTCAATAACATGGAGGAAATAGCCGCAATCATTACCAATAAAGTTATTGATCAAGTAAGTATTCTCAGCGTCGCATGACCAGTCAGCAAGGAAGGATGTTGAGGTAACCTCAGCAGCTTCTTTCAGCTGAGGATAAATCTCCATATAAACAATGTCCGAAGCGCTGGTCTGACCATTATCGGTGTAGTAGGTCTGGATGCCGATACGCCAAGTAAAGAACGGCTCGGCTTCAATGCCACTCTCAGCAAGCACATCAACATGATTTGTCATACCATCAAAATCAATCATCCACCAACCCACATAACCATTAGCATTAATGCTTGTGTAGGGGAATTGAGTTATCGGTTCATTCACCTGTCCGGGATACTTGTCAGGAGTAAAGGTGAAGATTTTGTCATTGTCGGTAAAGAGGCTAAATGACACCTTCTCCGGTTCCAAGATTGTATATGGCTCACCAAGTTCTTCCTTCTCTCTTGTATAGTCGTCAGCAACAGGATTCTTATTCGTATCATAGGCAAGAGTATAGCCTGCCATACAATTTGTCATATAGAATTCGGGATCAAAAACATAAGGTTCTGAATCAATCCATTCTGTAATTTCAGGATTACCGGGCTTGGGCAGTGTCGTCGGCTGTGAAAGCTCGTAATAGACGATGTTAGAAACGCCATCAATTCCAAAACTGTCATTCAGATAGAATATCTGAACACCGATGCGGTAGTTGAAGAAACGCTCAAAACCATCGGCGTTAGTGCGGTAGAAATAAACGCCATTGCTCTGGAGCTCTGAACCAACCTCCCAATTGTAATAATAAATCTCGGTTGTACTACCCCAGACATTTTCATATTGGGCACTGTTAAAGGTGAAGATCTGGTCATCGTCGGTGTAGATGCGATAGCCCATCATCTCGATGTCCAGGGGATTGCCATTCACGTCAACGGTGGGCAGAGTGAACGTCAAGTAACTGTTACCGCTCTCGTCGCCGCAGTCATACCACGAAAGATTGGTGGGATCGGCAGGTGTCACAGCATAGGCACTTGCAGCCACCAATAATCCAAGAATAGATAAGAATAACTTTTTCATAAAATGTATTGATTAAATTAAACGATTAATGTTAATTGATTACTGCTAATGGTTAAAATCAGTTGCAAATAAACTACTTTTTCTTGAATTATCAAAATATTGATTCCATTTTCATGACAATCCCATCATAATCGCATTCCTATAACAACAAAAAAGAAGCGGGCTCATGAAGAGTCCGCCTCCTTTTTAGATTAGTAATACACTAATTACTCAGCCCAGTTGCCGGTCAACATGAAGTCGATGAGGGCTGAAACGTCGGCGATAGAAATGCCACCGTCAAGGTTGCAGTTAGCGTTTTCAAGGCTAATGCCCTCAGGGTTATTAGTCAACAGGTAGTCGATCAGAGCGGTGACATCGGCGATGGTAATATCATTGCTCATGTTAACGTCACCACGCAGACCAACGGGAGCAGCTGTGCCCTCAATGTAAAGCCTCATCTCCTCGAGGTTAACGGTCAGCTTGTACTCACCAGCGGGGATGCGGATAGCGTGATACTCGTCCCAAGTCAGTGAGATGAAGTCCTCTTCGCCGGTGTACCAGTAGTCGCCGTCGGCAATAGCACCGAAGCGGAACGGCTCAATGTAAGCCCAGCCGCCATCGTCGTTGTTCTCGGCGAGCTCGGTGGTGAAGCCGAAGTAGTTAAACTCAGCGGGGAAGGTGATGGTAGCAGTGTAAACACCGTTCTCACAGTTGAACAGAGTACCATTGGTGCAATCCCAACCCTGGTCGTCGCCGCCCAGCATGTAAACATTGGGAAGGGTGGTGAACTCAACGATTTCGGTCCATTCACCTTCAATAATAGTACCAGGAGCCTGTACTTGTACCTCATACTTGGTATTGGGAGTCAGACCCTCAATCTTGAAGAAGGTATCGGTGAGGTCATATTCATAGTTCCAAGGAGCGGCCGGTCCAGTAATCTGTACGTTATCCAGATACACATAATAGTTGTTGTAGCTGTTAAAGTGACGGAAGACAAGACGACCTACCTGGCCATTGAATTGACTCAGATCAGCAGTGAAAGTGGCTTCACTTTCATCTGATGAGCAATCATACTCACCGATTAAGATCAAGTCTGACTCAGCAGGAGCATAACCAGTCTCAGGATCCCAACCGATTACAGCATATACACCGATGTGATCGGGCCATGAAGTCACACCACCCAACAGGAATGAGAGGGTACCCTCAAGACGAGTTTCAGGCGAAATCAGCCAGTTGTCAGGATCTGATGCACCATTTGCACTGCTCCATGACTCAGAGTACCAAACAATATTGGTATGTTCTGAGTCTAAGTATGTCGGCTCCCAATTCAAGGTGTCATCATCAGCATTTACAGTGTACCACTCGTACAACCAGTCCAGGTTATCAGTGGGGAAGTCCCACAGAATGCCATCACCACCCTCGGTCCAGGGTCTCCAGCGCAGGTTCCAGACAGCATCATCGGTATCGTCCCAATCAACATTGGCATAGATGTCGCCGGGATCAACGGTCAGGTTCTCGGGAACGGTGGTCTCGTAAAGATCTGTACGGTCATTACCATTATCGCCCAAAGTCATCACGAACAGGTATTCATGACCGGCTACAAATGTAACGTCATCACCACGGCCACCCATATTACCATTTTGAGAAGCGATCCAAAGCCTGTCACCAGGGGTTGGGTTAACCATGACATAGTCATAGGTGCCAGCAGGAATCACAATCGTAACACTGCCGTCATAGACCATGTTCTGAGTATCCACATTACCATCAGCATTCTCG
>JAEEGI010005073.1_pt1 | contig 30484 bp, 20 predicted proteins | sample 8958751 | NCBI WGS metagenome assembly JAEEGI01 (sample SAMN16246545, study PRJNA631951) | gut metagenome | biome: gut microbiome; feature: rumen; material: KS-attached | host: Bos | place: Iran: Karaj | collected 2018-10 | reverse complement strand
GGATGCCGAACACACAAGAACGGTATTCACCGGCAAGCATACAGACTTTATTTTTTCGACCACGGGTGAAACACTCGGCATGATCGGCTGCCTTGTCATTATTATTCTGCTCATCGTGATCATCCTGCACGTTGCAAAGGTCGGGCTTTCCTGCGGCAGAACTTATGATATGCTGATCTGTATGGGCATTGCAGGTGCCATGGCAGCACAGATGTTCATCAATATCGGGATGTGCATAGGCATCACACCCGTTATCGGAATTACACTCCCGTTCTTCAGCTACGGAGGTTCCTCCATGGTGACTATGTATGCGGCCGCAGGGATTGTTTCCGGTGTCAAGTTTAAACTGAAACCGCAGCATTCAGTGCTCGCGTGAAAGGAATCAGATGATTGACAGAACTTCACTGAAATCCAGTGCGGCAGAACTGTGCAAAACGGCAAGTCCCTCTCTGATACTTGTCGGGCTGATCTATGCGCTGCTGACGATTGTAATGAGCACGCTTTCTTCCAAAGTAATGAGTGCCGGCATTACAGTGTCTGACGCCAACCGCTTTCTCAATGCGTTTTACAACGGGAATTATGATGTCGCATTTGCTTTAATGGATCGCGTACGTCCTTCCGGCACATCCTATCTGGTGGACTGGGCTCTGCGCCTGGTGATGATGATCATTTCTGCAGGCTTTACCATTTTTGTTTTAAATACCATACGAAATGCCGGTGCAGCTTACGGCAATCTGCTGGATGGTTTCGGAATGGCGGGCAGAATTATCCTTCTGAATCTGGTGGAAGGGCTTCTTGTTTTCCTGTGGAGCCTGCTGCTGGTGGTTCCCGGTATTGTGGCTGCGTATCGTTACAGCCAGGCTATTTATATTCTGCTTGACCATCCGGAAAAGTCAGTCCTGGAGTGTATCCGTGAGAGTAAGGAACTGATGAACGGGCGGAAAGGAGAATTGTTTAACCTTGATCTTTCCCTGATCGGCTGGGCTCTCCTCGGAGCCTTTATTCCGCTTGCCGCTGTATGGACAGCACCTTATATCCGGACAATCCACGCACTTTATCATATGGAGCTGACAGGTGAAGAACCGGGTGATAACCTGCTCAATCCGTAAACATATTTAAAATATCAGCCCTGCCGGATGACAGTATCCGACAGGGCTGTATCTGAATATAGATAATAGAAACAGGAGAAAACAATGCGTATCGGAATTCAGTATGTGCTGCCCCACAGCTCACCGGAACAATGGGCAGAGGAAACAGCCAATATGGGCTTTCGTGCATCCGTCTTTCCGGTGGATTATACTGCACCGGTTTCCCTGATCGATGCTTATGTCAAAGCAGCTGAAGCCAGGGATATTCTGATCGCCGAAGTGGGAGTATGGGCATCTCCCTTTTCTACTGACGAAAAAGAGGCTGCGAAAGCAAGAGAAGCCTGCCTGGAGGACTTCCGCCTGGCCGACTATATCGGAGCACGCTGCTGTGTGAATGTTTCGGGAGCATTCGGGCGGAAATGGAATTTCTGCTATCCGGAGAATTTTACGGAAGCAGCCTATCAGAAAAATCTGGATTTTATCCGTTATCTGATCGATATGGTAAAACCGAAAAATACCTGCTACACCCTTGAATCCATGCAGTGGATGCTGCCAAAATCACCTGAGGAAACACTTCGTTTTATCAGGGATGTCGATAGCCCGTTTTTTAAGGCACATGTTGACATCTGTAACTTTATCAATGATGCAGAGAAATTTGTTCACAGTGATGAACTCATCAACCGCTGTTTTGATCTCCTGGGCAGCGAGACAGTCAGCTGTCATCTGAAGGATATTATTCTGGAGGATGCTCTAACGGTGCGTATTGCCGAGGTTCTTCCGGGAACGGGGTCACTGAACATTCCGCATTATCTTTCACGTATTGATGCACTCGGAGATCCGGATATGCCGGTTATGATTGAACATCTTCCCGACAGGGAAGCGTATGAAAAAGCCCTTTCATACGTCACAAGCATTTGGCAGTTTTGAGATCATTATACAGATAACCCGGTGAGTACATCATTTTTATAACTATGATCAGATAGAGGAGTGCTTTTTATGTCAGAAATCGGAAATTCCAATAGAATTACCAGAGCGTATCTGGATTCTTTGCTGATCGAAACCCGCTATATGGACTCCGTCATCCCCACGACTGATTTTGAGCTGTATGGGGAGCATTTTGCTTCACCCATTATGACAGCGGCGCTTTCTCATCTGGATCACTTCATGTTCCCGGGAGCCGCCGAGGCACTGGCAACAGGAGCAAAAGATGCGAATGCTGTGCTTTGGTACGGAATGGCGCCTGAAGAGGAAATTGACCGGCTTTCTGCAACGGGAGCCCGGATGATTGAGATTATCAAGCCATACAGGGACCGTGAATTGATTTTTCGCAAAATTCAGCACGCAGAGGGAAAGAAACTGCTGGCTGTCGGGATCGATATTGATCATCCATTTGGGGAAGACGGTACGGCGGATATCGTTGACGGTCAGAAAATGGCACCCCTTCGCACGGATGAACTCGCAGAAATCTGCAGAGCAACGACGCTCCCTGTCGTAATAAAAGGGATTCTCAGTCTGCAGGATGCGGAGAGAAGCCTTGCCGCCGGAGCAGGGGGGCTGGTACTGTCCCATCACAATAACAGGATAGAATATGCGGTTCCTCCGCTGGCCGTGTTGCCTGAAATTGCTCAGTTTGTCAGTGGCAGGATTCCTCTTTTTGTGGATTGTGAAATCCACACAGGGATGGATGCTTTTAAAGCCCTGGCCTTAGGCGCTGCGGGCGTATGTATAGGCCGGCCGCTGATGACGGCCATTAAACAGAATCCTGAAAGCGGTGTCCGGGACTATCTGCTGAAAGCCAGGGATGAACTGGCAAAAACAATGGCGTATACGGGATGTGCTGATCTGCACAATATGGATCCTGCCATTATCCGCTATGATTTTTTGAGGAGATAATCACAGGTAAGAGGCATAAATCATGAGAGTGTTGAATTTCGGGTCATTGAATCTGGACTATGTTTATCAGGTCGGCCATTTTGTGCAGCCGGGTGAAACACTCAGTGCTGTTTCGCAGACAGTCAATCCAGGAGGGAAAGGCCTGAACCAGTCTATAGCGTTGGCGAAAGCCGGAGCGGAAGTCTGTCATGCGGGCTGTATCGGTACAGACGGGGAGAATCTGCGTGAGCTCCTGAAAGAAAACGGCGTCAACACGGAGTATCTGAGGGAAGTTCCTGCTTTACAGGGGAATGCAGTGATTCAGGTTAATCCGGAAGGGCAGAACTGTATTCTGCTGTTCGGAGGTTCCAACCAGTGCATAACGGAAGAACAAATTGATCAGACAATAAAGAATTTTGCTCCCGGAGACTGGCTTGTCCTGCAGAATGAAATCAACAATTTGCCCCGGATTGTAGATGCCGGGTATGATCAGGGAATGAAGATCGTGTTAAATCCTTCCCCCTTTAATGAAAAGCTCAGCGAGGTGAATTTCGGGAAACTGACCTGGCTGCTGGTGAATGAGATCGAGGCTGAACAACTTTCCGGAAGCAGGGAACCGGAAAAAGCCTGGCTGTTATTACATGAGAAATATCCGTCTCTGTCCCTGCTTGTTACGCTCGGCAGTGAAGGCAGTGCAGCCTATACAAAGCGTGAGACAGTATATCGGAAGGCTTTTCCTGTCACAGCTGTTGATACCACTGCCGCTGGAGACACTTTCACCGGATACTTTGTTGCAGGGCTGATGGAAGGGCGAACCCTCAGAGACTGTATGTGTCGCGCGGGCATGGCAGCAGCCATCAGCGTGACCAGACCCGGTGCTGCACCATCTATCCCGGGAAGGAAAGAAGTGGAAAAGGAACTCGAAAAAAGAGAATAAAACAGCAAGCATTCCGGAATCAGGATCAATATTATAAAGAGTATAGGAGCTATTATCATGAACGATTATGAAAGAGAACATAATGCAATGCTGCGCCGTTCCGGTGGTGAGTGCGCTGTCCTTCTGAAATCAAACGGGGCATTTCCTCTGAATTGCCCGTGTGAACTGGCACTCTATGGCAGCGGTGCACGGCGTACCATCAAAGGGGGCACAGGTTCCGGCGAAGTCAATTCCCGTACCTTTGTAACTGCAGAGAGCGGTCTCGAGGCGGCAGGCTTCACCATCACCAGCAAGTTCTGGATGGATACTTATGAAACTATCTGTACAGCTGCACGGCAGAACTTTATCAGGGGCTTGAAGCAGCAGGCGAAAGAGCACCATACACTGGCAGTTCTGGAGAGCATGGGGGCTGTCATGCCTGAGCCGGAGTACAACATTCCGCTGAAAGCTGCGGGGGATACGGCTGTTTATGTTCTTTCCCGCATTTCCGGTGAGGGTTCTGACAGAAAGCCTGTTCCCGGAGACATTCTTCTGACAGAGACTGAAAAGCGTGACATTCTGCAGCTCAATGCACAATATGATAAGTTTCTGCTTGTACTGAATGTAGGCGGCGTGGTTGATCTTTCTCCGGTTATGGAAGTCGGCAATATCCTGTTGCTCAGCCAGCTCGGGGTAGAAACCGGAAATGTCCTGGCTGATCTGATACTGGGAAGAAGCACACCGTCCGGAAAACTCACGACTACCTGGAGTGCGTGGGAAGACTATCCCTCCATCGGCAACTTTGGCCAAAAGGACGATACATACTATATTGAAGGCATTTATGTCGGTTACCGATATTTTGACAGCGTCGGGAAAAAAGCATTGTTTCCCTTTGGCTATGGCCTGAGCTACACCAGCTTCTCAGTCACAGCCGGCGACGTGGTTGAAGAAGCGGGAAAAATTACCGTTCAGGTTCTCGTGAAAAATACCGGCAGTTTTGCAGGAAAAGAAGTGGTACAGCTCTATGGATCTGAACCGCAGGGAAAACTGGATAAACCATTCCAGACGCTCGCAGCTTTCGCAAAAACAAAAGAGCTTCAGCCGGGCGAAGAGCAGGAACTGACGCTGGCTTTTGACCTGAAAGATCTGGCTTCCTATGATGAAGCAGGTGCATGCTGGATTCTGGAAGCGGGCAATTATGTGCTTCGGCTTGGCACATCCAGTGTTGATACACAGGTGATAGCTGCTGTCTGCCTGGACGAAAATGTAGTTGTGCGGCAATGCCGGAACTGTCTCGGCAAGCCTGACTTTACAGACTGGAAACCCGGCGAAAACCGCGGAGAAGAATATGGAGAAGTCCCTGTGCTGGCTGTCAGCGCAGCTGATTTTAAAACAGAGACAGTGGACTATTCCCTCTCCGCCGAGGTTGATCCGCTTATCGAAAAACTCAGTGACAAGGAACTCTGCTATCTGAACATAGGCGCTTTCAATCCGAATATGGGTGCTATGAGCATTATCGGCAACGCTTCCCAGAGTGTTGCAGGCGCGGCAGGTGAGACGACGGGTCTTATAAAAAACAAGGGAATCCCTTCCCTGATTATGGCGGACGGCCCTGCCGGGCTTCGCCTGAGCCGTCAGTACACCATAGACGAAAAAGGTGCGCATGCTGTGGGTGACGCCCTGCCGGAAAGCCTTATGGAGCTGATGCCTGCTCCTGCAGCTTTTGTCATGAAGGCTTTTTCCGGTAACGGGAAAGTCAAGGGTGAGGTTCACGAGCAGTACTGCACGGCTATTCCCATCGGCACGGCACTGGCCCAGAGCTGGAACCCTGACTTTGCAGAGCAGTGCGGTGACCTTGTCGGGGACGAAATGGAACGCTTCGGCATTCATCTCTGGCTGGCCCCGGCGCTGAACATCCATCGGGATATCCGCTGCGGACGCAACTTTGAATATTTTTCTGAAGACCCGCTGATTTCCGGCAAATTTGCTGCTGCCATTACCAGGGGTGTGCAGAAGCATCGCGGCTGCGGCACCACGGTCAAACACTTTGCCGCCAACAATCAGGAAACCAACCGCTACAGTTCAAACAGCCAGGTAAGTGAACGTGCCATGAGGGAAATCTACCTTCGCGGTTTTGAGATTGCCATAGAGGAAAGCCAGCCTCATGCCCTGATGACTTCCTATAATCTTGTCAACGGTATCCATACTTCTGAACGCAGAGATCTGCTGGAAGATATCCTGCGCGCGGAATTTGGCTATCAGGGTATCGTGATGACTGACTGGATTATTTCCGTAATGACAGGCAGAGGAAATAAGTATCCCGCACCTAACGCGGCAGGGATTGCCGCAGCAGGCAATGACCTGACTATGCCGGGCGGAACGGGAGATTACAAAGCGATGATGAAGGGGCTGAAGGAAGGTCGCGTGACAAGGCGTCAGCTTCAAATCAATGCCACGCGCGTATACCGTATGGCAAAAAAACTGACAGCAAGCCGATAAACAGAATTATCTGTAGTATAGAAAAAGGCTGTGAAGAAAAGGAGAAGAGATTCTCCATGACTTCACAGCCCTTTTTGTAATGGTAAAGATAAGAAAACAGAAACCCTGATGGAAACTGTTACCGATTCAGCAATCCGGAGTCGAGCCAGCCGTTGCGGATGCAGCGGCAGAGATCCCAGCTCTCCTTCCATGGCAGATCAGTTGGAACAGTTCTGTCACGCAGAAGCTGATAATTCCAGTAAAACCAGCCTGCTGCATCACTCCATGCTTCCAGCTGCATGGCGGCAATTTCCCGGTAGCGCTTCCGGCATGTCTCTTTATCTGCCTGCACGGCATTGGCATATTTGTTGCAGACGCACCACTCGCCGACTATCACAGGGATATCCTTCTGAACCTGGGCAATCTGGCGGCGGTTGACGTTGATATAGATCTGGTAAACCCAGGGTTTCGCGATGGGAACAAAATTCTCCATTGCAAAGATGTAGATGTGAGTATCAAGCACAACGTTCTTCATTCCGCTCTCACGGAAGAAGCGGTTCCAGCTTGTAAGGCGGAAGCCGTCATGAAATACAATGGTTTTCTCCTCAGGCAGTATGGCACGCAGACGCCTGTAGGCATTGGTATAAAACTCTTTCAGGAAAGGCAGCGGCACATATCCTGAGCCTTTTGCCTCCTCCTTGTCTTCTGCCTTTCCGGTAGAGGGAGCCGTGCGGTAAACAATCCAGCTGATCGGCTCATTGAGAACTTCTATACCGTAAAGTCCTTTCCGCTGGCCATAACGCTGAGCCAGCCGTTCCAGCACGGTGAGAGCAAATTCCACTTCCTCAGGATATTTGCACCATTTGCATACACCGGTCAGGCCTCCGTTATCATAACCGTTCTGGCTGTACGGGACGGTGTGGAGATCCAGCAGAATCTGAAGACCATATTTCTCGGCCCAGTCAAATGCCTTATCAATGTATTCCACGCATCCGACAAACGGCGCTCTGTCTCCGAAGGTGAAATACGGTACCGGCAGACGCACCATGTTCAGACCCTGACTTGCTATATAGCTGAAATCGTCCTCTGTTACATAAGTATCTCGGTGTTCTTTCAGCTTTGCTGCAAATTCTTCGGGAGGCAGTTTTCTGGCAAGCCAGGTTTCGTCTTCCGTTCTGCTGCTTTCAAAAAGGTCCGGTTTCATCCATTTTTCAAGTACAAGCCAGTTGCCCAGGTTGGTTCCGTGTATTGGTTTCATAGGATGCTCCTTCTTTTAAGTTTGCTCCATCGCCCGGAAAGGGTGATGGAGCAATGTATTTCAGTCAAACAGGAAAGAATTTGCAGGGATAGTATAGTCGCCGGTGAGCTGGTCACTGCCGGAGTAGGTATAATGCAGCTTGATCGGGTCGCCTTCACCGGAGGATTCCTTGCCATTCACATCCGTCACGGTCAGAACACCATTCTCAAAAGTATAGGTACCAAGATCAACAATGCTGTAGGAACCAAAGGAGAAAAGATAGCTTCCGTCAGCAAAGAAGGTAATGGTTGTGCCTGTATCATCGCTTGGAACAGAGACACCGGAAACCGGGAAGGGGAAAATATCTGCTGAAATCGTGTAATCTCCGGTAAGCTGATCACTGTCAGAATAGGTATAGTGCAGGCGGTAAGGATTGCCTTCGGCAGCAGTTTCTTTTCCGTTCTTATCGGTCACCGTCAGTACACCATCTGCAATCTGCCAGCTGCCTAAATCTTCAACGCTGTAGGGCTCAAACCAGAAACGATAACTGCCATCATTGAAAAGTGTCAGAGTAGTGCCGTGATCGTCGCTGATAGCGGTGATGCCGGCTTTTTCAGCAGGCGCAGCAGAATCTTCAGCAGGCGCAGGTTCTTCAGTTCCGAAGTGGAAGGAGTCAGCAGGGATGGTGTAGTCACCGGTGAGCTGGTCACTGCCGGAGTAGGTGTAATGCAGCTTGATCGGGTCGCCTTCGCCGGAGGATTCCTTGCCGTTTACGTCTGTGAGAGTCAGAACACCGTTTTCATAGGTGTAGGTGCCGAGATCTTCAATGCTGTAACTGCCGAACCAGAAACGGTAAGTGCCGTCGCTGTTGAACGTCATCTCCGTACCGCCGTCATCAGAAGGAATGGTAACGCCTTCAACGGCAGGTGCTTCAGCCGCTTCTTCAGCAGGTGCAGCTTCTTCAGTAGGTGCTTCCTCTGCAGGAGCAGCGGAAACATATGCCTCAATGGTTTTATCACTGTTCAGTGTCCAGACTGTCTCCGGAACTGACTCAAGAACCACCGGGTATTCCGCAGAATCGTATTTGCCGTCCGCCATTTCCTGATCACCAAGCTTGTAGCTTGCAGGACCGCGCATCTGGCTGGAATAGGTGTCAAGTGCAAGTTCAAATACGGCATGTGAGGCAGGGGATGTAGTCACCGTTCCGTCTTCGTTGACGGTATAGGTGCCCTCTGCATTCATGGCAGAGACCATGCCAAGGCCGGTGTCGTCTCCAATAACAGCACGCTTTCCTGCTTCTATGCAATAAGCATCGGAGAACAGGGCATAAGTGCCGTCAGCGTTCAGCGTGAGAGCCAGGTCAAGCGTCAGGCGGGTATCGTAGTTCATCAGTCCGGACAGATTGCCGCACTGGAACTGATAATCCTGTACCTTATCCACATTGCCTTCGGCCCCGGACAGTTTGATGCTGTAAGTACTGGCAGCGGCAGGATTGCCGGCTGAAGCACCTGTACCGCTCTGTGCTGCTTTCGGAGCAAACAGGCCGCCAAGCAACAGTGACGGAATCAGAATTCCCAGCAGGACAAGTGCAGCTGCACAGCCAAGAATGCCTTTGCCGGAAGCTTTCATGGGTTCGTTTTTCCCGAAGCTTCCGATAATGTTGAAGATCATGGCAGCCAGCCATGCCAGAACAGCGCCGAGTGACATATAAATCGCTTCTTCACCGCCGTGGCCGGAGTCATAATCCGTAATGATGCAGTTTCCGATGCCTTCAACGCGGTCGCCTACCAATATGAGAGCAGCGAAAACAAGCAGAGCTGTAACAGCAAAGGTTAAGAGTTTCGGCCATAGTTTCGTTTCATATTTTTTCAGACAGAAAAGTGCAAAACATTCAACGACAGCCGCCGCAAGTGCTGCAGTAAGAACCAGGCCTGAGTTCATCTGGCCGAAGGTGTAGTATCCTGTAGAAAAGTTAAGTGCAAACAGAACGATACCGAGTATGGTTAATGCCAGAACAAGGACGCCGCAAAAAGAGTCTCTTGTGAACTTTTTCATGGATTACGCCCTCCTTTCCTTTCGTGCTTCCAAAACATACAAGATCAGGAACAGTGCAAAACCAGCATATCCGATTCCCAGTGTGATTTCCAGCGCTGTAAGCCAGCCTGCCTGACCTCCTGTGGCTGTTGAGTCAGCCTTTATACCGTTCATCAGTGCGCTGTTGACATGCGCAAACAGTTTGCGGTGATAGCTTTCACGGATATTTGCCTGAAGAACAATATCTTTGCTGACCTCAGCTTCCGAAAGATTCCAGATTTTGCCGTTGTTTGAACCGCCAAGCATCTGGTCATTGCCGGCAGCCGCATTTTCACGCGGGAGGAAATACTGTGCAGATTTAACCGAGTCTGTCATCAAAAAGCCGTTCCAGCCCCATTCACGGCGCAGGATGTTTACCATTAACGGTTTGGAAGCTCCCACATGTGTGCATCCGATGCGGTTGAATGCACTCATAAATCCTTTGATGCCGCCGTCACGGATGCCAATATAAAATCCTCTGAGTTCATTTTCGCGGGCAGCCTGTTCATTCAGAAATACAGCCAGACCATCGCGGTTGGTTTCCTGATCGTTGAATGCAAAATGCTTGACGTTGGTCATCATCCCATATGCATTCAGGGCTTTATGTACATAAGCTCCGGTATTGCCTGTCAGAACAGGATCCTCCGAATAATAGCAGATATTTCTGCCGTTGTACGGTGTACGGTGCAGGTTCATGCCCGGTGCAAACCAGACCTGGTAGCCTGTCCAGAGTCCGTCATTGCCGACGAGGCGGCCGTTTTCATACTGAAGCAGCGGGCTGAAGGTTGCCGCAATGACAGGGCCTGCCTGATAAACGTCGGTGTAGTGCTTATACGCCGGGTCATCTTCGGATACTTCATAGAGTGTGCCTTTGGTGCGCTGGCCGATGTAACCGATGATTCCCAACGGAGAGTCAGCGCGGCTTTCAACCGGCATGGTAATCTCTTCGATTTCCTCCCGATAGGAAATGTAATGGTTGATCAGATCCTGCAGGCTCATTTCATCAAGCACCTGTTCAAATTTCGGGTCGTCATACGCAAGCCCGATCAGATCTGCTGCCGAGATGCCGTTCTTTGCCCCGTATGTGAAGGATGCCGGCCCGGTATATGAAGCAAGTTCTCCTTCCTGATCATAAATCTGGTTCCGGAGCATGAAGATCATCTCATTGGTTGCTGTCAGACTTTCAACGCTCTTCGGGAAGGTGTTCAGCCAGTCATTGCGGGTGAGATAGGTAACGTCGAATCCGAGTGTATTCAGATCGGCCATATCCAGCTGATTCTGAATGACGGTTTCATTTACACCGTGTGTTTTGTATACATCATTAGCAACTGCTTCCAAAACGGCAGTGCCGGTCGAATCAGCTGCATATCCCATGGCCGTGAGTACGGCATTCAGTGCATCATGCGCCCCGTTTCCGGTTGCAAAATAATAATCTCCAGCTTCCAGGGCCCAGGCGCCGGTCGCACTGTCATGAGAGTATGTCTTATCAAATGTGTAAAGATCTTCCGCACGGAAGGTGAGGGTGAGCTCTTCACTTTCACCTGGAGCAAGCAAAACTACATCTTCAAAAGTTTTTTCGTTTGCTTCGCCGGTTTTTCCATAGCTTATGAGCTGGATGGCGCTTTTTTCAATTTTATTTTCACGGTCGCGGTCGGTGTATGGGACGGAAACATAAAGCTGTACAGCGTGCTTTGCCGCTGCATCGCCGGTGTTGGTAACTTTTACAGTTACGGTGGAATCCGTTTCACTTGTCCAGTCAACCTTCACGTCGGTAATCTCTTCAGTAAAGCTTGACCCTTCGAGGCCGAAGCCAAACGGATAGCTGACTTCGGAATCATAATTCCATAGAATACCATTGACGCTCTGACCCGGCGCTGCTTTTGCTGCATTGCCCTGATTCATCACGGTATCAAAGTAACGTGTTTCATAATACTTGTATCCTGTGTAGATGCCTTCAAGTTCCACGAGATACCAGCTTGAACGCAGGGCGTTGTTGCCGGTTTTCTCAATCTCATCTGCGTTGTCGAATACATAGATTCCAAGGTTCTGTGCTGCGGGAGAGAGCGCGGAATTTACCGCAAAGGTATCCGGCAGATGGCCGCTCGGAAGTACGGTGCCTTTCAGCAGCTGCGCGATTCCGTAAGTCCCGTAACAACCGGGGTTTCCGATCCAGAGAATGGAATCAACAGCATCATCTTTCTTCAGCTCATCGATTTCCATGGAGGTTCCGCTGTTGAGCAGGACAACAATCTTTCCGAAACCTTGTTCCTTGACCCAGTTGACAAGATCGCGCTCATCGTTGGTCAGAGACAAAATATTTCCGGTCGGAGAATTTGTAAACTCATCCGGATTGCTGAGCCCCTTCTGACCCGGATAAAAACAGGCTGATTCACCTGCATCGCGGCCGAGGACGATGATGGCTGCATCTTTATAGTCCCCAAGCAATGTGGCATCATATTCCGCAACAGGAACTTCACCGATTTCCGAACCCTGGTCATCATAGGAACTGACAACATTGCCGCCGGATGCTTTTGTAGGGGCATAATTGGCAGCTTTGTCTGCATAAAACTGAACCATCTGCGGGTTGACAGAAAAGCCTTCTTTTGTCATGGCATCTGCCAGCGTCACAGCCTGGGATGCTTCAACAAGCTCCCCCATTGAACCTCCAAACTGCATTTTGCTGCCGCTGCGCATACCGAAGAGAGTAACTTTTGTTCCCTCAACGGCAGGTGTTCCTTTCAGCGCAACACTGCCTTCAGCGGAAACTCTTGTAGCATAGGCGATCTCCGCTGCAACCAGGTCTCCCGCTTTGGAAAAATCTGACTTGTAGCGGTAATCTTCCGGATCGGTGCTGCGCTCGATCCCACTTTTGGACGTGCCAAGCAGTTCATCTACCTTGCCTGCCCAGGCAGTTGCCACACTGGTTGCAACTGAAAAGGCAACGGCAATGGCAAGAAAAATACCTGCCAGCCCTCTGAATAGTCTTGCTTTCTTCATCTGCTTTCCTCCTTGTTAAGCATCTGGATAGATTATGAAAAAATATAATTGCGCAAGTGTTTTTGCCATCAGTTCAGCAGAGCAGGAAATGTTCCCTGTCAGCCAGGCCTTAACTGAACCGGTTGTTCCCGAAAAAAAGAAATCATATCGCAGCTGGCGTTCGGCTTTTTCCTCCTCAGTCAAAACAGGGTCATCTTTCTGCAGTACAAAGCGGTTCCGCACGTCCGAGAGGAATTGTGGATTACCGCTCTGGCTGATCAGAGCAATATATTTTCTTTTGTCATGGCTCATAATCCTGAGCCTTTCAAGCATAGCTTCCTCATAGGAAAGCTTTGATGAGTGCTCCTGTGATGCGTGAGTCTCTTCCAGTGCTTCTTCCTCAATCTCAGCCAGTACATCACGCAGGGAAGAGTAGTGCAGATAAAATGTTCCGCGGTTGATCCCGGCAACATCACAGAGCTCTTTGACAGTGATGGATCTGAACTGTTTTTCTGCCATCAGCTCAGTCAGCGCATCATGAATTCTCGCTTTTGTGTATTGTACCCTGGTGTCTGTAGTTTTCATAAATATTTCCCAGTTATTTAAGTTTAAAAAGAAAACAGTGAACGGATGTGATATTTTATCAACAGATGTGTTCATTATATTACAGAAAAATCTAAATCGCAAGGTACTTTTCCTGAAAAAATACCGGTTTGTCATGATGAAGAATCAGGCATCTTCGGGTTATGGAGGTAGCCTTTTCAAATATGGAAGAACCTGAAAGCCTTGATTTTATACGATCACATGATATTGAACGGTATTATTGACATATGTCACGAATTGGTATATAATCATTAATGACATATGTCAGAAAGGAGGACTTATGCCAAGACCACACAGATGTCGCAGAATAGAACAACTGCCGGTTTATCGCAGTTTCTCACCGGATGATGTGTCAGCTGCCGAGAGCGTCCAAATGACCGTAGATGAGTTTGAGGCTTTACGGCTCCTGGACAGTGAAGGGCTTACCCAGGAAGCCTGTGCTGCCAGAATGAACATTGCCCGTACTACCGTTACGGCAATCTATGACAGCGCAAGAAAAAAGGTTGCAGAGGCTCTCGTTTATGGAAAGCGGCTGCTGATCACAGGAGGCTGCTGCAAATTTGAGCCTGTTGAAATTAATCAGGACATATTAGAGAAAGGATACAATTCAATGAGAATCGCAGTCACTTATGAAAACGGAGAGGTTTTCCAGCATTTCGGACATTCCGAACAGTTCAAGCTTTACGATGTTGAGGCCGGGAATATTATTGGAGAACAGGTTGTAGATACCAACGGAAGCGGGCACGGCGCTCTGGCCGGTTTCCTGCAGGCGGCGAAAGTAGATGCGCTGATCTGTGGCGGTATCGGCATGGGCGCTCAGATGGCACTGGCTGATGCCGGGATAAAGCTCTATGCAGGTGTTCAGGGATCAGCGGATGCTGCAGCACAGGCTCTTGCCGCAGGGACACTGGAATATGATCCGGATGCCCGCTGTGATCATCACGAACACCATCACGGTGACTGCGGCCATGATCATTGTGCAGATCATCATTGCAGCGGAAACTGATTTATGAACTTAGTGCCTGATCTTTCTTGCTGCGATTATTTCGGATCATGAAAAGTTATGAAAAAGAGTATTTCAACCATTGGCCGGATCGGCATCTCCGCCCTGGCAGAGATTCTGATCTACGGATTATAAGGGTTGGAGGATTTTGAATGGGAAAAGAAGAATGTCTGATCTGTAAGGCACCGCTTGAATACCTGGAAACGGATATTCTGATGGAGTGTGAAATCTGCCATAAAACAGAAAACAGCAAGACGAGATGCATTCAAGGCCATTATGTGTGTAACGAATGCCATACGCAGGGCCTTGACAGGATTATCGGGTTATGCATGGAGGAGAGTTCAAAAGATCCGGTTGAGATAATTGAGAGAATGATGGCAATGCCGTTTTGCCATATGCACGGCCCGGAGCATCATGTCATGGTCGGAGCAGCATTGCTGACAGCATATAAAAATGCCGGCGGAGAACTGGACCTTCACAGTGCTTTGATCGAAATGATGAACCGCGGAAAAAGCGTACCTGGAGGCGCCTGCGGGTTCTGGGGAGCATGCGGAGCGGGGATCAGTTCCGGAATGTTTATTTCCATCATCTCAAAGTCCACACCATTGACAAATGAGCCGTTTGCATTGTCACATCAGATGACTTCAACGTCTCTCGGAAAGATCGGAGAGATCGGCGGTCCGCGTTGCTGCAAAAGAGACTCGTTTTTGTCAATTCTTTCTGCCGTTGATTTTGTAAAAGAGCATTTTGGGGTTGAAATGGAAAAGCCGGAAGTCGTATGCCGGTATTCGTCTCTGAATAATCAGTGCATCGGAAAGCGCTGCCCTTTTTCTGCAGCTAACCGATAAGTGCGTGAACTGGCTCTCATGACAGTTGACTATACAGCATTACTGTTATTTTAACTTACGCAAGAAAAAGGCAAGCTTAGGCAGAAAAGCTTGTAAAGGATCCTCTTTTGGGCTAGTGTACGATATGCAAGCATAGTATATTCACCCAAAGGAGGAGCTTTTTTATGGAAAGCAGTCAGGCAGTCAACAGGGCAAAACAGTGGCAGATCGCTCTGTTTCCCTTCAACAATGCTGCAACCAATGTCTATTTTGCCTTTTACACCTATTTCACCTATTACGCGCTGATGTATCTCACCGGCAGTGCCAAAACCTCCCTGGCCGGCACAGTAGTCAGCGGAGGTCTTGTTCTGGCTATCAGCACTTTCAACAGTCTGTTTGCCCCGCTGATGCGTGTATTTGACGGCATTACGGACCCGATCTGCGGCAGCCTTATGGACAGAACTGCAACGAAATTCGGAAAGTTCCGGCCCTTTATGGTTGCCGGGAACTGCCTGCTGGCACTGTCGCTGATCCTGATGATGGTCGCTTTCCGCGGCCTGCCGGACAGCATGAGCGTTCTTCGCTGGGTAGTCTATATATTCAGCTATATTGTTTATGTTATTGGCTATACGGCGCAGTGCGCCTGCACAAAAGCCGGCCAGACCTGCCTGACCAATGATCCGAAACAGCGCAGCCAGTTTGTCATCTGGAATATGATCGGTATGATCGGTTCCATTGTCCTGATCAATGTCATGGCAGGCGGTGTGCTGACCAATGAGGCAATCTGTGCGAAAGGGACGATTCAGTATACTGACGCAGACGGCGTTCTTCAGACGCTGCGCGGTGCAGCCTACGGCGCTCAGTTCTACAACATTATGGTGCCGTTTGTGATCATCCTCAGCGCTGTATATACCACGATGGCAGTTGCTGCCATTGCCGAAAAAGACAGACCGGAATTCTGGGGCATCAGTGAAAAGCCGGCTACCTTTAAAGATTATCTCGGTATCCTCAAGGGAAATAAGGAGATTCGCTGGCTGGTAACCAGTGCCGGGCTGAACAAGCTGGCATCCACTGTTGCCACTTCGGGTACGGTAGCTTTCCTGGTTTATGGCTGCCTGATGGGAGATTATAACGGATTATTTATTCCTTTCTATGCGCTCTGCTTCATATTTATGGGTATATTTTTTGTCTGGGGTTCCCGGACAGCGGGACAGAAAGGACAGAAGCGCGGAGTAGCTCAGTTCACCTGCTTTGCTTTTCTGTTTTACATCGGCGTGCTGATTCTGCTCTGCCTGTACAATCATGACAATCCCGCTACCTGGCTGAGGCTCTTCAGTATGGAAGGCGGCTTCCATATTACGATTAATCTGTATACAATTCTTTTCATTGTCCTGTACGGCTGCGGCTATGGTTCCTTCAACTGCTGTGACAACCTCACTATCCCCATGGTGGCGGACTGCACTGACTATGAAACCTATCGCAGCGGCAATTATGTGCCGGGCATTATGGGTACGGTTTTTTCCCTCGTTGACAAACTGATCAGCTCCCTGCAGACGCTGTTGCTGCAGCTGTTTATCGTATTTATCGTCCCGGGGCTGAATGCCCTCCCTGCTGAAGGCACTCCTTATATGGAGGGGATGAAAACTTCCGCCATCATCTGCTTCTGCCTGTTGCCGATGGCTGCCTGGCTGGTAACAATTTACTGCATGACGCGATATTCCCTTTCCGGTGAGAAAATGCGCGAAGTGCAGGCAGTCAATGCTGTGCGCAAAGCTGCCGTGCTGAAAGGAATGAAGATGGCGGATGCCATGGCAACCTGGCAGACGATTGATCAGGTACCTGAGCGCTTTGTTCAGAAGGTGGAAGAAAAGGGAGAGAAGAAGACGGTTCTGGATACGCTTTACGAAAAGTATTTCACCAGAACAGAAAAAGTTTCCGGCAAAGCATCTTCCCGCGCAGTGGAAATCCCCGAATAAGGAGATTGAAAATGAAACGGATAGTTGTATTGATCCTTGCCTGCATGCTGCTTCTCTCAGCCTGCGGTGCACAGCCAAAGCCTGAACCGACGCCCGAACCGACCCCTGAACCTGTTGCAGGTGTGGATTATGCTCCTGATACCGGTACGGCTGATCGAAGCAATCTGCAGTATCTGAGCTCTATTGAAAGCAGCCGGAAGGGCGACTGGTCTGCTTTCTGGATCTGGACGAAAGGCTGCTCAGACGACAGCTATATGATGTTCCGCAAAACCTTTACCCTGGACGCAGACCCGGGTGAGGTAACAGCTCTGATCTCCGCTGTAGACAAGTATGTGTTCTGGGTCAACGGGGAGCTCACAGTGCTCGACGGTTCTCTCAAGCGCGGTCCTACGCCGTATGACAGTTATTATGATGAAGTTCCGATAACCAGCCTGAAGGCAGGGGAGAACACACTGGCTGTTCTGGTTGCCTTCAACGGACGCGACGGGGACGGTTCAATTGTTCCTGTCCTGAAAAATGCGGACGGTGATGAAGAAAACCAGGCCGGTTTCCTGTTTGAAATGCAGGCCGGTACAGAGCTGATTGTTTCAGATAACAGCTGGAAAGCGATGCGCAGCCCGGCTTATAAAAACAGAGTGACTGCCGGAGCAGATTACCCGAATTATAAGCAGTCCTCCATGCTGGCGGAGCGCAATGTGTATTATAACGCTCAGGATGAACTGAATGGCTGGACACAGCCCGGCTTTGACGACAGTACCTGGGAAGCGGCTGCCTATATTGCAAAACCGGGTCAGCTGCCTTTCGGTGAGCTTTATGCCGCCGGGACGAAGCCCGTAAAGTTCGAGGAGCCTGCGGATTTCTCCAATGCGGCCGATTATCTCGGGAAAGCACTTTCCGAGGATACAACTCTTGAGCTTGATCTGCCCGGTAACAGGCAGTTTACATGGCTGATTTCCCTCGAAGCTCCTGCAGGCAAAAAACTGACGGTCTATACCGATACCTATACCGATACAGACGATATCCCGAACTTTAAAGACACTTATATTACCAGAGAAGGCTCCCAGACGTATGAGAACTATCCCTGGAGAAGCGGTTCAAAGCTGATCATCGAAGCAGAGGCAGGCGTGACCTTTACGTCTCTGCAATATCGCCTGAGCGGATACAACGGCGAACAGGCAGGTAATTTTTCCTCCTCTGAAGTTCTGCTTGATCAACTCTGGCGGGAAAGCCTGAATACAGTTGCCATCTGCATGCGTGACACCTTTATGGACTGCCCAGACCGTGAGCGCGGTCCCTACATGGGGGATGCTTCCAATCAGATCGACGCGGTGCTGTATTCCTATGATGAAGGCGGTCTGGATATCATCCGCAAGGCTATTCTCAGCTGCGTGGCATGGACGACATCTTCCAACGCCATTCCCAGCCGCGCACCAAGTACAAAACCACAGGAAATCCCGAATCAGTCCCTGATCTTTATGTCCTCCGCTTATCATTACTGGCTCGCAAGCGGTGACAGAGAAACGATGACGGCGTATTACCATGCCTTTATCAATTACCTGAAGCTCTTTGAAACCGATGATACCGGCTTTGTCCTCTATCGTGACGGTTCCTGGCAGTGGAATGACTGGGGAAAGAATATTGACGCAGAGATGCTGCAGGCCGGAATCTATGCCTATGCTCTCAAGCTGACGCAGCAGCTGGCTTCAGATCTCGGCATTCCGGAAGATGAAGGCTTTCTCTCGGAGAGAATGACAGCCATGCAGAATGGCTGGCGGGAGCGCTACACACAGGCAGACGGTTTCCACTCTTCCGGCAGCAAGTATGTGGATGACCGTGCAAATGCCATGCTGGTGCTTTCCGGCCTTGCAGGAGAAGATGATTATCCGCAAATCATTGAAGTTCTCGCAAATACCTATGAAGCAAGCCCCTTCTGCGAAAAGTATGTGCTCGAAGCTCTGTGCCTTATGGACAGGGAAGACATTGCCATGCAGCGCATTCTGGACCGTTATGCCCCTATGCTGACAGATGAGTATGACACCCTGTGGGAGAAGTTCAGCGAAGACAGAGGCACAGTCAACCATGGCTGGACAGCTGCTCCACTCTATATTCTTTCCAGATATGTTGCCGGTGTACAGCCGACTGCTCCCGGATATGAGACATACACTGTAAAACCTTCTGAAGCTCTGGATAGTTACTCCTGCACTGTCTGGACACCGAGAGGGATTATCACTGTGATCAAAGAAGGAGACAGTATCAAGGCGGAAGGTCCTTCCAACGGCACGTTGATTCTTCCTTCCGGAGAAACATCCGGGATTAATTCATAAAATTATTTGCACAGAATGCACCGGTATGTTATTCTTTAAAGGGCAATAATATAATCCGATAGCGAGGTAAATACTAACTATGAGAAGAACCATCAATCTGAACGGGAACTGGCAATTTACCGGTCCAACCGGCAAGAAAGAACCTGTCAATGTACCGCACACCTGGAACAATATTGACGGGCAGGACGGCGGAAATGACTATAAACGCTGTCTTTGCACCTATGAAAAAGAATTCATCAAGCCTGATTTCACAGCCGATGAACGGGTTTATCTGCAGTTCCACGGCGTCAATTCCGAATGTGAAGTTCTTCTCAACGGAGAAACAGTATGTACACATGAAGGCGGATACTCCACGTTCAGGAAGGATATCACGGATCTCCTGAAAGAGCAGAACTCTCTCATTGTCAAGGTTACCAACGCCCCGAATGACCATGTCTACCCCCAGAAGGCGGACTTCACCTTCTACGGCGGCATCTACCGGGATGTGGAACTGCTGATTGTTCCTTCAAATCATTTTGACCTTGACTATTACGGCGGACAAGGTATTCAGATTACGGCAAATCCTGTGGAAGGATATAAAAAGGCGGAAGTAGAGGTGAAAACCTTTACGAACTGCGAAAATGCCGTTCATGTGCGGATTCTGGATGCCGAAGGGAAAGAGGTTGCTGCCGGTGACGGGAATACTGTTTCCGCTACAATTGACAACGTCCGCCTCTGGAACGGCCTGGAGGATCCTTATCTCTATACTGCTGTGGCAAGCCTTGCAAGCGGGGATGAAGTGTCCGCCCGCTTCGGCGTGAGAGACTTTCACTATCATGCCAAAACAGGTTTTTATCTCAACGGCAGGAGCTATCCTCTCAGAGGTGTCTCCCGCCATCAGGACAGGAAAGGTCTCGGCAATGCCATCACGAAGAAAGAGCACCTCGAGGATATGGACCTGATCTGCGAGATGGGGGCCAACACCATCCGTCTGGCGCATTATCAGCATGACCAGTATTTCTATGATCTCTGCGATGAACGCGGGATGGTCGTGTGGGCTGAGATCCCGTATATCTCCGAGCATATGCCGAACGGCAGGGAGAATACCATCTCCCAGATGAAGGAACTGATCACCCAGAACTACAATCATGCTTCCATCGTCTGCTGGGGCGTGAGCAACGAGATCACAATATCCACCAAAGACAAGGCAGACATGCTGGACAACCACAAAGTGCTTAACGACCTCTGCCATAAAATGGACCCGACCCGCTTTACCACGCTGGCATGCTATGCGATGTGCGGGCCATTCAATCCGGTTGCTCATATAACGGATACCGTCAGCTGGAATCTCTATCTCGGCTGGTATGTACCGGGCCTGTTCCTGAACGACCTGTGGATGGACTTCTTCCACAAGGTTTATCCGGACCGCTGCCTGGGTTACAGCGAGTACGGCTGCGAAGGCATGCCGAACCTGCACTCCTCCCATCCACGCCGCGGCGACCACACGGAAGAATATCAGGCAATTTATCATGAATATATGCTCAAGTGCTTTGAGCGGCATCCCTGGATGTGGGCCACGCATGTGTGGAATATGTTTGACTTTGCCGCGGATGCCAGAAATCAGGGCGGAGAGCCGGGTATGAACCACAAGGGGCTGATCACCTTCGACAGGAAGACAAAGAAGGACAGCTTTTACCTCTACAAAGCGTACTGGTCCAAAGAGCCGTTTGTACATATCTGTTCAAAGCGCTATGAAGACCGAACAGAGGACAGAATCCCCGTCAAGGTCTACTCCAATCAGAATGAAGTGACACTGTACGTCAACGGAGATAAGCTTGAGACGAAATACGGTGAGCATGTATTTGAGTTCACGGTGCCGATGGGTGCTGAGGTGCGTGTAAAAGCCGCGAGCGGGGAACTGTCGGATGAGGCGGTATTCCGCAAAGTCAGCAAACCGAATCCGGCCTATGCGCTGAAAGACACCGGCGACAAAGGCGCCAACTGGACAAATAAGGAGTAATTCCCAACTAAATAATATCAGACCTGCTGTTGCTTTTTGCTTCAGCAGGTCTGATTTTTTATATTCTTGTGCAGATAATTATGCGGCGTTCATAGGGAATGTCAGCTTCATGCTGAACATGCCGTCCTTCAGGCCGACGTCAACAGTGCCCTGGTGATGGCCGGCAATATAGCGGATGCTTTTAGTGCCATACCCGTGCCGGGCAGCATCGGGTTTGGAGGTAGCCGGCAGCCCGTCAATCATCATGAGCTCGCCTTCATAGTAATTCATTTCTTCAATGCTCAGCTTGCCGTCCTCTTTGCCGCAGTAGAGGAGAATAATTTTTTTCTCCTGTTCCTGAAGCTTTTTAACGGCTTCTATGGCATTGTCAATGATATTGCCGAAGAGGGAATAGGTTTCTGAAGCAGAGAGAAAGCCGAAGCCTGTGCCGTCGGCATCACAGGAAAGCTGAATGCCGTTTTTTTCACACAGTACTTTCTTCTCGCACAGTACGATATCCAGCACATCATTGCCGGTTTTAATGGCGGCATCATAGAAAGTCATGGCTTCTTTGAGCTTCGATGCTTCCTCTTCCGTGAGCTTGTCTTCAATTTTGTTGAAGATGTGGCGCAAATCGTGACATTTCATGTTGACCATGTCCATCGAAGCCTTCACGGTTTCAAACTGCAGCTGATCCTGTTTCCGGAGTTCCCGGAGAACGCTTTTTTCCCGTGCATGCTGGGATTCTGAAAAAATGCCACGCCCCATCATCAGAATCATAAAGCTGAAGAGGATCACAAAGATCTTAAGGATCATGTTCATGGCAAAGCTTTCACCCTCATAGTAACGGGCAATACAGGTGAGCAGATTGACAACCGCAACTGTAATAACCGAAAGCAGCACCACACTGCGCCGTGTCCGTTTACTGGCAATCAGCCGTACCCGTGGCCGGAAAATGAGCATCAATGCAGCATAAGTGGCGAAGCGGAAAAGCAGGAAAAGAACCCAGTCCCAGCTGGTAATTTCCGGATGAGGAAACAAGGCAATTGTTTCCCGGTCATTTACACCGTTGATGTTCTGCAACAACGGATAAAGCTTGTTGCCGATCTGATAGGCGGCAGTGCCGGCTGAAAAGGCCATCAGCAGTTCTTCCCGGCTGTCGTCCCAACAGGCCAACAGAAAGATCATATTATAAAAAGAGAGTGCCAGATAACAGACAATCCGTACAGCGAGCAGCTGGTTTTCGGTTTTCCAGATTGCCAGGAGATAGACGAGGGCTAAGCCAAAGAAAGTCATAATAAAGCAAAGAAACGGGAAATACTGCCGCCTTTTAAGCCCGTAACAGAACAGGCTGATACTCATCTGGCTTTCAAGAAAAGTAAGGCCGAGCATAACGGCTTCCATCGTATAGATTCCGATGGTGCTGTTCAGAAATCCGATCAACGTTTCCGCCTCCCTTCAGAATAGGCCGCAAAACGGTCCTGAAAAGTCTTTTTCTTCGGATGGCTGATGGGCAGCTCTTTCCCTCTGACGAAGACACTCAGATCCTCAATACGGTCAACATACCGCAGATTGACCAGCAGATAACTGTTGCAGAGGGCAAAATTATTCTCACGCAGTTCCTGTTCCAGCTTTTTAATGGAATAGTACTGGCGATAATCACCGACAGCCGTGTGGTACAGGCAGTAATGCCCGCTGACTTCCACATAATAGATCTGGGAGGGGAAAACACGCACAATACCGGTCTCAGTCTTCAGGATGACGGATTGATCATTCTCTTTATCCAGCTTTTTGACAGCTCTGGAAAAGCGCAGGGCAAAGTCAAAATAATTGATTGGCTTGATCAGGTAATCCATTGCTGCCACTTCATAACCCCTCAGGGCGTACTGTTCCATCGTGGTGAGAAAGAAAAGAATGACCTGTTCGTCCATTTCACGCAGTTTGCGTGCTGCGTCAATGCCGTTAAGGTACGGCATTTTGACGTCCAGGATCACAATATCATAATCGCCCTTATAGGGGTCAAGAAAGGTGACTGCATTGTTGAAAGTGGTGATCCGTATGGCGGTATCGTGTTCCTTTTCATAGCGCAGAAGAAGACCTCTGGTAGTTTCAATCTGTTCTTCCTCATCGTCCACTATCGCAACATGAATCATCCCGGCAATCACCTCCTCAGCCTGAATTGTTTACAATATTTTCATATACTATAGCAATTTCTTTTTTAAAAGTCAATGTCAATAAAAGATTAGGCAAGGGGAGAACAAGGTTACGCAAAGTTCCTTGCGCAGGCTTACGCTTTCCATTAAAATACAGCCATAATTCAGGGGAAAACCCCTAAACAGGAGGAGAATGAAAATGAAAACCAAACTGACACTGATCCTTTGCGTAGTCCTTGCTCTGTGCCTGGTGGCCGGCTGCGGCGAAGCCAAAGAAGCGCCTGCTGCCAAAATTACAGGCGTTTATCTCTCTCCGGCCAGCTATGAGTACAACAACATGCGCCCGGACTACAACTTCTATCTGCTGAGCTATGCCCAGTCTGAAGTGACGCTCTATGACAACAACACCTACGAAGTAATCGTTTCTGAGTCCACCTTCTCCGGTATTGAGCTCTCCGAAAGCACCAATGATGCCACGGCAAACGAGCGCACCAATTCCATTACCAAGTTCTTCGGCACCTACACCAGCAAGACCAATGATCTCGATGATGATCTCCTGGATGTCACCCTTGCCAAGCCGACCCGCATTGTCAAGAGCTTTGACCAGCGCTACTGGCTCGATACCGCCAACTGGACGGAAACCATGGGTAAGTACGTCATCCCCGCTGAGACAGACCCGACCACCGGAGCAGCCATTGCCGGCACAGGTGATCCCTGGACGGCGCAGCAGTATCTTGATGCCAACGCCTTCGCAGAAACCACCATCCAGGTCAATGTGAAGACTTCCAGCTTTGACTATAGCGATTTCGGCGTACACGCCGGCTTTTCCAACTGAGTAACGCACTCTGACTTTTATAGACTGACAAACGACGATGAAGAAAACCAATCTCTGGCGGGGCCTGACCTGCCTTCTGATTGTGATCTTCTGCCTGACGAGCTTTGGTACGGCGCTGGCGTACACGAGAGAAGGGGATGTAAACCTCTTCCTCGGTACCCTGCCCCCGACGCAGACCGTCACAGATGACACGAATTACTATCCTTCTTCTTACGGCACGATGGAGGAGATGCGTGCAGCGCTGAAGCAGCATGTCATTTCCACATCGGAAGAAGGCAGCGTGCTTCTCCGCAATGAGAACAGCGCTCTGCCGATTGACACCTCTGCCTCTGTTACGCTTTTCGGATACGCTGCGGCATCGCCTGTTTACCACGGCGGTTCCGGCGGTCCGTCGAACACAGGCATCAACCTGTATGATGCCCTGAAGGAAGCGGGCGTTAAAGTCAATGACACGGTTTATAATGCCATTGTCAATACTCCCTCCTCCCGTACAAAGACCGGCCTGATCGGTGAAATCCCGGTATCTGCCTACGCCGGCACAGAAAGCAGCTTTGCATCCTACAGTGATGCTGCTATCTACGTCATGAGCCGCTACGGCGGGGAAGAGGGTGACCTCAACCACGGCCTGCAGGGTGACTGGCAGGAAGGTCCTGCTATCCGTGAGCTGGCTCTTCATCCAGAAGAGATTGATACTCTCAATCTGATCAGGGATGCCGGATTTAAAAAGATCATCGTTGTGCTGAACTCCGGCTATGCCATGGAACTCGGCGAACTGCCAGACTATGGTGTGGATGCTATCCTCTGGGTAGCTTACCCCGGAAATTACGGTTTTACAGGGGTTGCCAACCTGATTACCGGCAAAGCGGATCCCTCCGGCCGCAACGTGATCACTTATGCGACAAACTCCCTTTCCTCTGCAGCTATGCAGAATGCGGGAGACTTCACCTTTGATAATCTCACCGGTCTCTACAAGAACAAGTATCTTGTCTATGCCGAAGGAATCTACACCGGTTATAAGTATTATGAGACCCGTTATCATGATCAGGTTCTCGGTATCCATAATGCCGATTCCGAAAAGGGCGTCTATGCCTCTTCAGCCGGCTGGAACTATGACGAGGAAATGACCTATACCTTCGGCACAGGCCTCAGTTATGCTTCCTTTACACAGGAGCTTCTGAACCTGAACTGGGACAGGGAAGCCCACACAGTCACGGCGGAAGTGAAAGTCACCAACAACGGTGGCTTTGACGGCAAATCCAAGGATGTGGTACAGCTCTATGTTTCCGCTCCCTGGGAAGAGGGACAGGCAGAAAAAAGTGCCATCCAGCTCGTCGATTTCGGCAAGACCGGGCTTCTGGCCTCCGGAGAAAGTGAAACCGTCACTATTACGGCTTCTGACTATATTTTTGCTTCTTATGACCGCAACGCAGTCAACGGTGCAGATGAGACTAAACAGGGCTCCTATGTGCTCGACGCGGGGGACTATATCTTTGCCATTGGCAACGATGCACATGACGCGCTGAACAATGCGCTCGCTTCGAAAGGTGCCGATGTTGCGGGTGATGCCGCAAAGACGGCAACTGTCAGCCTCGCGGAGACTGATAACAAAACCTGGGCAGTTTCTCCCTATACCGGCGCAGTGGTATCCAACCTTTTTGATGACAGAGACCTCAACTACTTTATCCCCGGTGCTGTCACTTATATGACGCGGGCTGACTGGAACACCTTCCCCGAGACAGTGAAAACGCTGACTGCAACGGATGAAATCAAAAACCTGATGGAAAACTTCCAGTATAAAAAACCTGCCGATGCTCCGGATATCTCTGCTTACAAATACAAGCAGGATAACGGCCTGAAGTTTATTGACATGAAGGACGTTGCCTATGATGATCCGCAGTGGGAAACCCTGATCGATGAATTAACGGTTTCGGAGCTGGCCCAGATCGTCGGCGACAAAATGGCGCTCGATGCCATCGCTTCCATTGACTTTCCTGCCTATGCCGGCGGAGACGGCCCTGACGGTTATCAGTCCGGCGGTGTGCTTTTCGGATCTGAAATGCTGGCTGCCTCCACTTTCAGTAAGGAGCTGATTGAGGAGCGCGGAGCAATGTTTGGCGAAGAGAGCTTCTGGCTTGGCTTCAGGCACATTTACGGCCCCGGCGGCAACCTGCACCGTACCCCTTATTCCGGCCGCAACTTTGAGTATTACTCCGAAGACCCCATCATGAGTTATTACTGCGGTGAGCTGCAGACAAAGGCTATGGCGGCAAAAGGGCTGGCCGGCATGTTCAAGCACTTCTGTGGCAATGACCAGGAGACGAACCGGCACGGCGTGGCAACGTTTATGACCGAGCAGACCTACCGCGAAGGCCCACTGAAGGGTTTTGAAGGCGGCCTTCAGGCAGATCACTCTCTCGGTACTATGACAGCCTATAACCGCATCGGCTGCATCCCGACTGCCTCTGACTATCAGACTATGACGCTGGTTCTTCGCAACGAATGGGGCTTCAAGGGCATTAACATGACGGACTCTTCCAAAGACTCCGCCTCCTATATGGGTACCGGTGACGCTCTTACAGCCGGCACAAACCAATTCAACAACGATCCGGGCCGTGTTTCCGAAGCTTCCAATTACCTCACAAAAGACCGTGACGGCTTTATCTGGGGCAAGCTCCGTGAAGTGGCACACAATTATCTCTATGCTATGTCCCGCAGCAATCTGGTAAACGGCCTTGCCAAGGAAGTTCCGGTAGAAAATTACACCCCGTGGTGGAAGCCGGCGACGATAGCCCTGAATGTAGGCGTCGGTGTTCTGGCGCTCGGTTCCTTCATCCTGTTCCTGCTCTCTGCCTACGGCAAAAAGAAGGAGGATAAGAAGTAATGTTTAAAAACAGAAAAATCGGTTTCTGGCTTGCTTTCGCGGCAGCAGTGATTGCTCTCGTCGGCGGCCTGGCCTATCTGATTGTTTATTCCGCCGGAAAGGATGCCGTAACAGGTGAATACGACAGAGTGTTCAACACGCTCACGCTCTGTATGATGCTGGGCGGTGCTCTCATTTCCATCGGCGGGGAATGCATCCGTTCCCGTATTATCCCGGTTCTGGCAGTGATGGCTTACGGCGTCGGTTTTGCCAACCACCTGGTGGAAACAGCCTATCCGCTGGCCGATGTGCTGACAAAAGTTCCGTTCTTCGGCGGCAATCCCACGCTTGCCATTGCCTTTGCCGTTGTGTTCGGCATTGTTGCTCTTGTTCATATTGTGTCCGCCTTTATGGAGCACAATAAGATAAATGCTTAGTTCATAAAATATTTTTGGAGGAAAATGAAAATGAAAAAAGCACTTGCCCTTATCCTTGCACTTGTGATGATGCTTGCTCTCACTGCCTGCGGTGAGTCCAAGCCCGCACCGACCCCCGCACCCACCCCTGCACCGACGGAAGAGCCCAAAGCTGAAGAACTGAAGAGCTATCAGCTCGTTGGCGTCTATGCTGAAGAAGGCCAGGGCGCTGCCCAGATGACCGCTGCCTTCATGTGCAACCTCAATGAGGACGGCACGGCTGTTGTTGACCGCTACAGATTCCTCACTTACGATGTATCTGACTTTGCTGCCAACACCGGCTATGATGTTGACTTCATGAAGGGCACCTGGAAGCCTGTCCAGAAGGACGGCATTGACTGCCTGCAGGTCAAGCTTGCCGTTGAAAATGCTGACGGTACAACCAGCAATGATCAGACAGCTTATGCCTATGAGATAGCCGGCAACTACAGCTTTGACCTGACCTTCCCGATTGTTCCCGGCATGAGCTACAGCCGCACCACTACGCTTGAGGGCGGCGAGACCAAACAGTTTGCTGACGGCAATGCCCTGATCGCAGCCTATGCTGCAGAGCCCGAACTGCCCGAAAGCATTGCTCAGTTCACCACGGAAGACAATTCCGCTACAGTTTATCTCCAGGCTGACGGCAAGGCTCTCTTCTACGTAGGCTATGAGAAGGCTGTTGAAGGCACCTGGTCTGCTGCCGACGGCGCTCTGACACTCAATCTCGGCGGTGAAGATGTTGCTGTTACAGTCGACGGCAATGCTGCCTCTGCTGCCTACTCCAGAGACCGCGGTGATGGCGTCATGGCTGATTATGCTCTTTCCTGCGCTGATATCTCTGTGCTTGCTTCCGCTGCTCCTGCTGCAGAAGCTGCAGAAGGCGAAGCTGAGGCTGCCCCTGCTGAAGAGGCCGCTCCTTCCAATGTCTACTCCATGCCCATCAACCTTGGCGGCACAGAGGGCACCGCAACTCTCGAACTCGTGGATGATACCAATGCAAAGTTTGCGGCTTTCATGAATTTTGACTGCACCTATGAAAAGATCGGCTCTGCAGTTGTTCTCACCCCGGTGGAAGAGCCTGCTGAGACCAAGGGTCAGATCTGGGGTGCCGTGAAGCACGCTTACCTTCTCAATGATGAGGACATGAGCCTCACCGCTCTCGAAGGCGCCTACAAAGCCGGTGAGCTGGCTTTCTACCTCCTCGACGAGACAAACATGAAGGCTGAGTATCCTGCCTACAGCTTCGGCAAGGATGGATTCACCTACACGCTTGCTGACGGCAAGCTGACAGTCACTGCTCCTGATGCAGAGGCTCTCGGTGCCTTCGCTCAGGTTTGGGATGCCATGGGTGCTGCCGAATGGACTGTTGACGGTAATGCAGTAACAGCTGTTGCGGCTGAGGAAGCTCCTGCTGAGGAAGCAGAAGCGAAATAAGAATCGCATGATACCCGCAAGAGGGCGAATAGCATTCCTATCCGCCCTCTTTTTTTAAAAGAAAGGAGCAATCATGAGCGAAAAGAAAGAAAAAAAAGCAAAGGTAAAGAAGCCCGGTAAGATCTGGCGTGTTCTGACTCCCTTTATGGCAGTTCTGCTTGCCATCTTCACCGTTGCCATCCCCCTGACAGGACCAAACGGCTTCGGCCCGGTTATCAACAACTTCCTGAAGGCAACCACCCAGAAGGTTGTTGCGGATCCCGATGCCAAGATTTATTTCTGGAGCGAGTGGGACAACGAAGAAGATCTCGTTGCCCATGAAAAAGAGCTCTGCCGCCAGATCGAAGCGGAAGGTGCCTCTCTGCTGATCAACCGCGATAACACCCTGCCTCTGGCTAAAGGCACCAAGTTCACAACATTCTCCCAGTCTTCTTTCAATCTGCTTTACGGCGGCACGGGCTCCGGCTCCATGTCCGTTGATGATGCTGTTTCTCTCAAGACTGCGCTGGAGACGGTTTTCGGCGATGGCACCGTTAATACCGACCAGTGGAAGTTCTACGCCACTGCCGGTTATAAGCGCGTCAATGCTGCCACAACAGGCGGCAACCAGGGCCAGTACCGCATCAACGAAGTTCCCTGGGAAAAGTACCCTGATGCTCTCAAGAAAACCTGGGCAGATTACGGCGATGTAGCGCTGGTTGTCCTGGCCCGTTCCGGCGGGGAAGGAGCTGATCTTCCCTCCGGCCTGGAAGAGCTGAAAGAGTTTATGACGGACGGCGACTATCTCCGCCTCTGCAAGGAAGAGGTCGAGATGTTTGAAAATCTCGAAAAGCTGAAAGCTGACGGCACCTTCAAAAAGATCGTTGTCCTGCTCAACAGCTCCAACGCCCTGCAGCTTGATTTCGTTGACAAATACGGCATTGACGCAGTGCTTTGGATAGGTGATGTCGGTATGACGGGCTCCCTCGGCGTCGCGGATGTTCTCTCCGGCGATGTGAACCCCTCCGGCCGCATTGTTGACACTTTTATGAAAAATAATCACGCCGCTCCTGCCATGCAGAACTTCGGCGCTTATAAGTGGACTAACGGTGCTGACTATGCAACCGCAACGGCACAGAACAATACCGACCCCGGCATTGCCAAGTGCAATTCCGACTATGTTGTTTATCAGGAAGGCATCTACGTCGGTTACCGCTACTTTGAAACCCGCTATGAAGACTATGTGCTCAATCAGGGGAATGCAGGCGATTATGACTATGATGCAGATGTTGCTTTCCCCTTCGGTTACGGCCTGAGCTACACAGATTTTGAGTATTCCAACTTCTCCGTCAAGGAAAACAGTGACGGCACCTTTACAGCCTCTGTTGATGTAAAGAACGTCGGTTCTGTTGAC
>JAEEGI010005071.1_pt1 | contig 30487 bp, 30 predicted proteins | sample 8958751 | NCBI WGS metagenome assembly JAEEGI01 (sample SAMN16246545, study PRJNA631951) | gut metagenome | biome: gut microbiome; feature: rumen; material: KS-attached | host: Bos | place: Iran: Karaj | collected 2018-10 | reverse complement strand
TATCTCATCAAGAGATTGTGAGCAACATCTAACCGGGTAACCGCCGCCCGCTCCATTGGTAAGTGTAGGGTATCGGAAAGTTTTTCAATAGCCCGCTTTGTATCTCCCCGCCCCATTTCTTGCACGTTATCCCCAAGAAACCACTTACACAAACTCCCTTTGCCCACTCTTGCCGCCGCCTCATCTATTGAAACCGTCAAACACCCCAACTTGCCAATAACAACGTGCAACCCGTTTTGGTGCTCAAAGTGGCCTGTTATTTCATCAAGATACAAGGCGGTTTCTTCAAGGAAAGAAACGCCGGGCACATCGTAGCCCCTCAACCTCATATTGACAGTATCATACATACCCGCTTTTTTGATAACAAGATTACAAATTCAGTAATCCGTAACAACTTAATATAGACAAGAGTTAAAATAGGCTCTCCGGCTTATCCGGCCGGGCTCTTTCCTGTAGTGCCGTTATCTCATCTTCAAGCCTCCCATCTTCAAGCAAGGTGTACAGTAGCCGGGCATTGTTTTTCAATCCCCGTGCAATGTATATTTCAATGATACCCCCGGCTACATCTGCAATACCAAGATTTGAGAAACCCTTGAACACAAATAACAGTGCATCTTGGGTGTTTTTGAAATCCCCAAAGCCCGTTTTTGGGTCTGGGTCAAAGGTGTAGATACTCGTTATATTCTTGCTCCCAAGAGTTAGGCTTTTATCGGCCTTTCTCTTTGCATCTGCATTGAAATTGCCGTTCTTTTGTACATCGGTAAAATAGATAACGAGGTCACCCGGCTTGGTGCTCTTTGTCCCTTTCCGGCAACGCCTTATCTCAAACTCATCATAACCGCCCGTTGAGGTGGTACAATCAAGGCGGGTTTTTGCAGTCCCGGCAAGGTGCTCAAATTTGTAGTAATCGGTTAGGTACATATCAAAGGCCCTCCTTTGCCAGAAATGCCGCCGCCCCGCTTTGGGCCTCTTGCTCTGTATTGGCCCGGTTTTGCCTCAACCAATCTTCAACCTCTTTCCGGTCAAAATAGATATTCTTGCCGCTCGGTTTGTAATAGGGTATTTGGTGGGTGCTTGTCAACTTGTACAAGTGGCTTTTGCTTAACCCGGTAAGCAATGCCACATCATCAAAGGTTAGTACATTCTTTGCCGCTAAAAGGGTGTTTCTTTCAATCCTGTTTAGTTGCTCGGTTAATCGATCCATTGCTAAAACTGTAACTGTTGAGGTTTCCGGCCCGCCGTGCAAGTGGCGGCCATCTTTGCCCCGGTGGTTTCCATTGGCCGGGCTTGCACCCTCCGGCCTCGGTGGTTTCCGGTTGCAAAAATGAGAAAGGATTGAAAAGAAAAATAGTGTCTTATAGTGGCGTAAATAGTGAAAGAAAAAAGCACCCGTTCAAGGTGCTTTCATTCAATCTTCAAAGAGTTCATTTATTGCCTGTTTCCACGGCATTTCTTTTTGTGTGGCCCTGTTTTGATATGCCGTTTGTCCAAGCCTATCAAAGCCCAAGAATTGCCCCAAAAGCCCCCAATCTGGGTGCTTGTCTGTGATAGCCGGGCAATATATCTTTTCACATAGATAAGCGGCGGCCGCCTTTGGTAATCCTTTCCACTTGTACCCCGTTGAGGTCTTTTCCAGATACCCCGCTTTAAGGGCCTTTTCAAAGGCTTTTCTTGCCTCCGGCCTGTCAATCTCCGGCGGCAATGAAATCCCGCCGTTATTTTTCTCTGATTTTCCATTTCCGGCCGTTTCCCCGCCCGGTTGAGTAATTATACTATCCGGGTCTAAAAGTGGCCCTACGGCCTTTAAAACGCCCTCCTGTATCAAATCCCGCTCCCTTTCAAATTGCCCTATTGCCTCCGGTGTTAAAGGCTCTTTTAAACAATCGGTTTCCCCGGCCAAAATCCGGTTAATCAAAGACCGCCTCAATAACAGTTTGCCCGCTTTCTCTTTCTCCCCAAGTGCTTTCAATCCCGGCACATCATTTTTGCCGTTTAACAAGATACCGCCCCCAAGAAAGACAAGATACCTCCCGTTTTCTCCAAGTGCACCAAAGAAATCCGTCTTGCCCTTTTCCTCTGGAACATTGAAAGTATCTTTGTAGTCAAGCGGCCAACAAGTATCAAGTATTTCCGTTATATCCTCAATTGCAATGATAAGGTTTTTGTCCCTTACCATTGCAAAGAGTTCGTTATTGGTGTGTTTCCTTTCCATCGTTACCCGCTATTTGAAAAGACCGTCTAACAAGTTAACCGCCTCAACCTTTTTGCTATTGACTATTTTGGCGTATATCTGGGTGGTTGCTACGTTGGTGTGCCCCAAGAGTTTTGAAACGGTGTACAAATCCGCTCCGGCCGTTAATTCAAGGGTTGCAAAGGTATGCCGGGCAACGTGAAAAGTTACTTTCTTGTTGAGGCCCGCCGCCTCTGTCCATTGCTTGATTTTCTTATCCGTAAACCCGTCACTATTGGGCAAGTTGAAAACGGGCGTATCATTCCCGGCCTCTTTCCGCTCCGGCAAGTATTTAAGGGCCTCCCCTCCAAGCGGCAAATACAAGGCCCTCTGGGTCTTTTTTACGATAAGGCCGTCAATTGTCCATTGCCCCCCATCTTCAACAATGTTGCCCCATTTGAGGGCCTTTATATCGGAAAGCCTCAACCCCGTAAAACAGGAAAACAGGAAAGCCGCCTTTATATCCCGGCCGCCGTACATTTTGCCCTTTACGGCCCTAACGATCCCTTGCTCCGGGAAAGGTGTTGCAATGAGGGTTTGCAATTCCCCGGCGGTCAAATACTCCCTCTTGCTTTCCCCGCCCTTGATACGGTCACCGCTCGGTATCTTGTCAAACGGGTTTTCTTGCATAACTCCGGCCGTGACCGCCGCCTTTAAGACGGTGCTAAACATAGAGCAATAGCCCTGTGCCGTTAACGGGCTTAATCTCTTGCCGTATTGGGTTACATAGGTGTTTGCCATATAGTCAATGAAACCAATACAGAAATGCTTGTCAATGCCCTGTAAGGTCACTTTGTCACCCTTGTAGGCTTTGAGTATCTTTTTGAGGTTTGGTACAATGCCGCCAATCCTCTTGCCCTTTTTGTCCCGGTCGCTTTGGTACACATCAAGCCAATCTGTTAGCAACATCTTTGCTCTTGCCGGGCTTGTCTTAATCCCCGCCCCGCTATTGGCAAGGTCTATTATCATCTGGGATTTGATTGCATTGGCGGCTTGTAGGGTATTGGCGTTTTGTGTCTTTGCCTCATCGGTGTTGCCGGGTACAAGGTACAGTTTGAGAAACTTATACTCTCTCCGGCCCTCACCCTTGTAGATATCCAGATAGATTGATTTGCCGCCGCCCTGTATCTCTTTGAAACGGATTTTAACAGGCTCTTTGGCCTTTACGGTGCTCTTTCTCTTTGCCATTTTGTTACTCTGTTATGTTTGTTACCCGGCACAAAGATAGGTTTTTTGCCGGAAAGTAACAAACGAGTAACAAAAAAGAGTTAAAAATAGGTCAAACAAAGGAAAGCGGCCCGCCCTTGTAAAAGGCAAAAAGCCGCTTTCAAACTGTTTATTTTCGGTTTTTCTTTAAGGGTTTATTTCAAGGTGTGCAATTATGCAAAAGTTGCGGATGTTCTTCATAACTTGCAAAGATACGCATTTTCTGGCAGATATCGCACTTTGCCGTCCGTCGCGCTTTTGAGATGCCATTTTGGCACCGAGTCTCCGGTAGCGAAATCATCATTGTGCGTGCCCAAATGCAACATACCCCACCTTTCGATGGGGCATATGTTGCGCTGCAATGAGTAGGAGGCCGTTTTTGCTACCGGAGGTTCGGGAGAATCGGTATTTATAGCGTGTGGCAGATAATCGCGCGGTTGGCAGGTGAGAAATAGTAATTGCAGCCGGCATAGATGATTCCGAGCGGGAAAGTGTCGAACTCCACGACCTGGTATTTCCGGTCATCGAGGTTGTAAACGAGCACATAGTCTTTCCCGTCCAGTGCAAAAGCGAGATAAATCTTCCCGGTGGTTTTCTGGACATTGGTAAAGACAGGAGCCCGCTTGCCGAAGTCCCATTGATACGGGACGCAGATGAAATAATCGTCCGTGTATTTGGCAATCTGTCCGGACCGGGAACCGAAACTGTACACAATTCCATCGCATCGGAAGAAATGGCTGCTCTGAAACTCCGATGCCGGAACAAACGCGTGTGTCGACAGATAATCCGGGGCGGGCCGGGCGGCGGGATAGAAACGGCTTTTGCTGATTAAATAACTGACGTCGTACGCGTACCCGTCCTGAGTACCCAGCATAAAGATACCATCCTCGGTCACCCGGGCTGCTCTTTTCAGCATCACATCATTGTCCTGGATAGGGTACTTCGCCAGGAGAGCTCCGTCCGTCGTGCTGTATTCCGTTATGGCATCTTTCGTCAAGACATCCAGCACCCGGTCACGATATACCGAAAAATCGAGAACCGTATCGGCCTCGGTTATCGCGGCCACATATTCGCCGTCCCAGTCGAAGACTTGAATCTCCTTTTTCCCGCCGTCCAGCAGGAAGAAACGGTCCGCAGCGACGTCCAGCAGCCTGCTTTCCCGCCCGAAGGTCGTCTGGCCGGGAAAGCGAAGCGGTATCGAGGATGCTTCGGAATAGAGTTCTCGGGCATCGACCCGCTTTTTCAGGGCCTTGTCGACATCGACCTTGAATCGGTCTGAACGGCTCCAGCAAGAAAGGGCCGTCAGACCGACACACAGGATGATGAAAAGCCGTTTCATTACAGCCGCGGCTTCTTGATGATCCGGACAATGAGGGAAATCAGGTAGATGATAACGCCGTAGAAGACCGGAATCAGGCCGATTCTCATTCCGCCGAAGAGAACATTGGGGGAGATCAGGTCGAAAATGCCGCTGACCCCTTCTCCCAGGTCGTCGGCAACCTGCTGCAAGGCTTGGAACATCTGATACAGGCCGATGAGGTACGTCAGGAATCCGAACACCAACGCGAAGGTACCGATTTCCTTGATCCAGCGCGGGGCTTTCCAGGCGGCGAAGAAGATGGCGACCAGGAGGACGGTGAGGATGGTCATGAAGCCGGCTCCTCCCTGCATGAAGATTTTGAACATGGGACTCTTGTTTTAACGGGTTTGACTTTCTGTTGCAAAGGTAATCGGTGGCGGTCCTTTTCCAAAGCCGAATCCCCACGATGGATTGCCGAATCCCCCTTTTCGCACACAAGCCGCGATGGAAATGCGTTTTTTATGCTATTTTTGCATCTGTCCGATGAAACGTTTTCTGGTCATATCCTACTGGATGGTTTCCATCCTGCTGGTGGCGGTCGTGCTCACCAGCCTGGGATACCGGTTTCTGGAAGCGCTGTTTCTCGGGTCGATGTTCCTCCCCGGCGCCCTGGCGGCCAAATACTTCTTTCCGAAGGTGGATTTCAAGAATCGATGGACGGGGATCAAGGACACGGTTTTCATCGTGATGGGCATCCTCATCGGGGAAATGCTCCTTTTCCTCATCGCCCATTACTGTATCCTTACTTTCCGGGAGAATCTCCCCGGCCCGGAATGGGACTGGCCGGACCTTCCCCAAATCCTGACCAATCCCGTTTTCCTCGCCATCATCCTGACCGTCCTCGCGACAGGCAGCCACTTCTTCGAATCTTGGCTGGACCGCAAACGCCCCACCCGGCCGGCGCCCATCACGTTCACATCGGACCGGAAACCAGTTACGCTCCCGCTGGAAGAAATCCTGTACGTCGAATCCAACGACGACATCACCACCGTCATCGCCACGGGCGACCGCCGCTTCCGGAACAAGACTCCCATCTCCCAGTGGGAAGCCATCCTCAAACCCCATTTCCTTCGGATCCACCGCTCCTATCTCGTCAACAAGGCCGCCATCACGCAGGTCGATGGGGACCTCCTTTATGTCGATGATCTCGAACTCCCCATCTCCCGCAAGTACAAGGATTCAATTGCCAATAGTATTCCCAAGGGTCCAGTCGAAGGACCTACGGGAAAGGTTTGACGGGGTTTTTTAGCCCGTGGGTCCTCCATATGGACCTACGGGGAACATTCCTCAATACCCGTACCGCTTCCGGTAGGCCAGGATCAGGGTGACGCAGAGGATGAGGCAGCAGAAGTCGGCGGCATCGACGGCGAGCCAGATGCCGTCGGGGCCCATCAGGGCGGGCAGGAGGAAGACGAAGCCCAGTTCGAAGACGAGGTTCCGGATGAAGGAGACCGTAGCCGACACTTTGCCGTTTCCGAGCCCCGTGAACCAGGCCGATGTGAACAGGTTGATGCCGGCGATGAAGAAACTGATCATGTACAGCCGGATGGCGTGCTTCGTGAGGGCCGACAGGTCGGGGTCGTAGCCCACGAACAGGCGGGCGGCGGGACCGGCGGAGAGTTCGGAGACCAGGGTCATCAGCGCCCCGAGGACCAGCAGAAGGATAATGGAATGCCGAAGGAGACTCTTCAGTTCGGCCTTGTTCCCCGCCCCGTAGTTATAGCCGATGACCGGCGTGACAGCGATGTTGTACCCGAAGAAGACGGCGGCGAAGATGTAGCCGTAATACAGAAGGACCGAATAGGCCGCGACGCCGTTCTCGCCCATCATCCGGAGTAACTGGAGGTTATAACTGATGGCGAGGACATTCCAGGAAATATTGCCCACATACTCGGAAAGGCCGTTGCTGGAGGCCTGCAGGAGGGGTTCCCGCTCGAAACGGGCGTGGACCATCCTGAGCGAACTGCGGTTGTGGCGGGAGGAGAAATACCACAGCGGGAAGAAACCGCCCACGCAGCACGCAAGCATCGATGCGGCCGCCGCGCCGGCGAGGCCCCATCTGAAAACCACGATGAAGAGCGCGTCCAGCGCCATGTTCGTCACCGCGCACACGATGGACAGGATGGTTCCGAGTTGCGGCCGCTCCGCCGTCATGAAGAACGACTGGAAGCACATCTGCAGCATGAATGCCGGAAGGCCGATGGTGCAGATGCTGCCGTAAACGACGCACAGCCGGGCCGTCTCCCCTTCCGCCCCCAGCAGCCGGGCGAGCGGTTCCATGAACGCCAGCAGCGGAACCATGAACACGAATGCCAGCAGGATTGTGAACCGGATGAGCATCGTGAAGATCTGGCTCGCCCGGTAATAGTCGCCCTCCCCCATCGTCTTGGAGACCAGCGCCGAACCGCCCGTTCCCACCATCAGTCCCAGTGCACCGACAAGCATCACCGCCGGCCAGATGATGTTTAGCGCGGCGAAGGCCGATGTCCCCACGAAATTGGACACGAACAGTCCGTCCACCACGCTGTATATGCTCCCCACGAGCATCATCAGGATGCTCGGGACCGAGGATACGACCAGTCTCCGGTATCCGTAATGTCCTTGCAGGGCGATTTCCATAAAGAGGTGCAAAGATACACGGTTTTTGGAAAAAGTACAAAAAGAGCCGCCCCGGAGGGCAAAATGTGCGAAAAAAAACGTATATTTGCATGATTCCGCAATTATACGTTACCAGATATGTACGACAACAAGCAACTCCAAGAGATCTCGACGCAGGTGCGGCGGGATATCCTGAGGATGGTGTGCAGCGCGAAGTCCGGGCATCCGGGCGGATCGATGTCCTCCACCGACATCCTCACAACCCTGTATTTCAACGTGATGAAGCAGGATCCGGCCACCTGGACCCGGGACGGCAAGGGACAGGACATGTTCATCCTCTCCGCCGGCCACATGACGCCCGTGTACTATTCCGTGCTGGCCCGCGCCGGTTATTTCCCGGTGAGCGAACTCGCCACCTTCCGTACGTTCGGCGCCCGCCTGCAGGGCCACCCGTCCATCCGCAAGAGCCTCCCCGGCATCTTCCAGGCCTCCGGTTCCCTGGGCCAGGGCCTGTCCGCCGCCTGCGGCCTCGCCCTCGGCAAGAAACTGGACAAGGAGGACAACTTCGTGTTCTGCCTGTGCGGTGACGGCGAATCCGAGGAAGGCCAGATCTGGGAAGCCGGCATGTTCGCCGTGTTCCACAAACTGGACAACCTCATTGCCATGACCGACTGGAACGGCAAGCAGATCGACGGCCCCGTCTCCGAGGTTTCCGGCGAAGGCGACCTCGCCGAGAAGTGGGAAGCCTGGGGCTGGAACACCATCGTCGCCGAAGGCCACGATTTCGATTCCATCGCCAAGGCCTTCGAACTGGCCAAGGCCGGCAAGGGCAGCGGCAAGCCTACGATGATCCTCTTCAAGACCGAGATGGGTCACGGCGTGGACTTCATGGCCGGCACCCACAAGTGGCACGGTTCCGTTCCCAAGCCCGAGCAACTCGAGGACGCGCTCAAGCAGTTAGGTGAAACCTCCCTTGGAGACTTTTAAACCATTGACATCATGAAAAAGTACATCGATACAGGCAAGAAGGACACCCGCAGCGGATTCGGCGTGGGTCTTCTCGAAGCGGGCCGCGCGGACAGCCGCGTCGTCGCCCTCACCGCGGACCTCAAGGGCTCCCTCAAGATGGATGCCTTCGCCGCGGAGTTCCCGGAGCGTTTCATCCAGTGCGGCATCGCCGAGGCCAACATGGTCGGCGCCGCCGCCGGTCTCGCCATCACCGGCAAGATCCCGTTCATCGGCTCCTTCGCCGAGTTCGTGACCGGCCGCGTCTATGACCAGGTCCGCCAGGAAGTCTCCTACGGTAAGGCCAATGTGAAGATCGCCTCCTCCCATGCCGGCATCACCCTCGGCGAGGACGGTGCCACCCACCAGACGATGGAGGACATGGCCCTCATGCGCGCCCTCCCGGAAATGGTCGTGATCAACCCCTGCGACTTCAACCAGACGAAGAACGCCACCATCGCCGCCGCGAAGTACGTCGGCCCCGTGTACCTGCGTTTCGGCCGTCCGAGCGTCCCGAACTTCACCCCGGAGAACGAGGAGTTCGTGATCGGCAAGGCCCAGGTCCTCAATGAGGGCAAGGATGTGACCATCATCGCCTGCGGCCACCTCGTGTGGGAATCCCTCCTGGCCGCCGAGGCCCTCGAGGCCGAAGGCATCAGCGCCGAGGTCATCAACATGGCCACCGTCAAGCCGCTGGACGAGGATGCCATCCTCGCCTCCGCCGCGAAGACGAAGGCGATCGTCGTGGCCGAGGAGCACAACATGGCGGGCGGCCTCGGCGAGGCTGTCGCCTCCCTCCTCGCCCGCACCGTCCCGACTCCCGTCGAATTCGTGAACGGCAAGGACCTGTTCGGCCAGAGTGGCACGCCTTCTGCATTGATGGCGGCGTATGGCCTGGACGCCCAGCATGTCGCTGAAGCCGCCAAGAAGGTCATCGCACGGAAGTAATGGACAATGCCGAGCGGCTCTTCAATGAGATTGTAAGGGACTTCAGCGAACGTGTTTACTGGCACGTCCGCCGGTTCGTGAACAACCACGAAGACGCCGACGACCTCGTCCAGGAGATCTTCCTGAAGATTTGGACTGCGCTTCCCTCCTTCCGGGGGGATGCGCAGTTGTTTACTTGGGTGTACCGCATCGCCACGAACGAGACGCTGAACTGGCTACGCCGCGAGAAGGTCCGGGCCACGCTCCGCTTTACCTCCATCGACGCGGAAATGGAGCGGCGCATCGACAGCGACCCCTTCTTCGACGGGGATGCCGCCGACCGCGCCCTCTCGAAGGCCGTGGCGAAACTCCCGGAAAAACAACGCCAGGTGTTCATCATGCGCTACTACGACGAACTCCCCTACGAGGAGATGTCCGCGGTGCTGGGCACTTCGGTGGGCGCGCTCAAGGCCTCCTATCATATCGCGCAGGAGAAAGTACGCGCAGCGCTGGGAAAAGACATTTTCGTCGGATCGGATTAAACCTTTGGATAATACCCGTGTCTAAACCACTGTCTATGAGCAAAAGGAACGACATAACCACGCCGGAAGGATACTTCGGAAACCTGCAGATGAGGCTCTCCGAAATCCCCGCGCAGCCCGCCCGCGTCAGCACGGTCCACCGCCTGGCACCGTACGCGGCCATCGCCGCCAGTTTCCTGGTGGCCGTCATGCTGGGTAACTTCGTCCTGAAACGGACCGCGGCTCCCGTGGAGGACGACACCTGGACCTACGTCTCCTACCTGGCCGATGCCCTCGACCCCGACGGCGCCACGATGATGGACCTGTACGACGGATGGGAGGAGGAGCAGCAGGAAGGTCTTTCCGCCGAGGATATCGTCAACTATCTGCTCGCAGACGGCATTTCCGTCGAACATTTGAATTATCTCAGTTATGAAGAAGGTTATTAGTGTATTGTGCTCCCTCGCACTGGTCGCGGCCAGCGCCATCGCCCAGCCCCCGCAGGGCCCGCAGGGTCCGCGCCGGGGCGGCGACAACGGCTGGCGCGAGCGCGTCCGGGCCGAGAAGGTCGCTTTCCTGACCGAACAGATCGACCTCACCGAAAGCGAAGCCCAGGTTTTCTGGCCCATCTACAACGAAATCCAGAAAGCCCAGCGTGAATCCTTCGACGCCGTTCAGAAAGCCTACGCCGCCATGGCGAAAGGCGTGGAAGACGGCAAGACCGGCAAGGACATGGAGAAACTCGTCCATGCCTACATCGATGCCAAGGACAAGAGCGACGGCATTGAGACCAAGTACATGAACAAACTCCTCAAGGCGCTCCCCGCCGAGAAGGTCGCCCGCTACTACGTGGCCGAGGAGAGATTCCGTCACCAGCAGATCGGCCGCCTCGGAAACGGCAACTTCCCCAACCTCCGCATGAGCGAGGAACAGAAGCAGCAGTGGAAGGAGCGCGGCGAGCAGATGCGGGAACAGTTCCGCAACTGGACCGGACAGCAGAAGAAAGAAAACGACTGAGTCGTTCGATAAACGTTGTTTTTTTGGTTGGTTAGAAAAAGTCCCCGGAAGCGGTTCCGGGGACTTTTTCTTTACAGGCTTTCTACGAACTGCCCGTCCTTCATCACGAGCGTCCGGTCGCAGAGTTGCGCCAGGGACGGGTCGTGGGTGACGATGACGACCGTCTGGCCCAGCCGGTCGCGGAGGTCGAAGAACAGGCGGTGGATCTCCTCCTTGGTCTTGCTGTCCAGGTTGCCCGAAGGTTCATCGGCAAACAGGATGGCCGGGTCGTTGACGAGGGCACGGGCGATGGCCACACGCTGCTGTTCGCCGCCGGAAAGTTCGGAAGGCTTGTGCGTGAGGCGCTCGGACAGTCCCACCTCGCCGAGCAGGCGGGTGGCTTTCTCCCGGGCAGCGCGCATCGGAATACCGCCGATGAGCGCCGGGATGGTCACGTTTTCCAGGGCGTCGAACTCCGGCAGGAGGTGGTGCGCCTGGAAGACGAAGCCGATCCGGCGGTTCCGGAAGGCCGACAGTTCGCGCTGGCCCAGGTGCAGGACATCCGTCCCGTCCACCGTGAGGGTCCCCGCATCCGGCGTGGACAGGGTGCCCAGGATCTGCAGGAGCGTGGACTTCCCCGCTCCCGACGCACCCATGATGGCGACGACTTCGCCGCGGTCCGCCTGAAAATCTACGCCTCTCAGCACCTTCAGCGTGCCAAAACTCTTCTCGATTCCTTTTGCTTCGATGATCATGCGACAAAAATAAGGAAAAATCGCCGAATAGGCGTGGTATTCGGAAAAAAAGTCTTATCTTTGCCGTCCGCAATCTCGAGAAGGTTGCATAACGCATTATTTAACAAAACAAAACAGATTCACAATGGCTGTTAAAATCAGACTCCAGCGCCACGGTAAGAAGAATTTCGCATTCTTCCACATTGTTGTGGCCGATTCCCGTTCCCCGCGTGACGGACGTTTCATCGAGCAACTCGGCTCCTACAACCCGAACACCAACCCTGCCACCATCATCCTTGACAGCGACAAGGCCCTGAAGTGGCTCAACGTCGGTGCCCAGCCCACGCTGACGGCCCGCCGTATCCTCTCCTACGAAGGTGTCCTGCTTCGCAAGCACCTCCAGGAAGGTGTCGCCAAGGGTGCCCTCACCCAGGCTCAGGCCGACGAGAAATTCGCCGCCTGGAAGGCCGGTCAGGACCAGAAGATCGCCGACAAGAAGGTCGGTCTGAAGAACGAGGCCATCGCCAAGGCGAAGGAAGCCAAGGCCGCCGAGGCCAAGGTCAACGAGGCCCGCGCCGAAGCCATCGCCAAGAAGAAGGCCGAGGCTGAGGAAGCCGCCCGCAAGGCTGCCGAAGAGGCTGCCGCCGAGGCCGCCGAGGCCGTCGAGACCCCTGCCGAATAATGCAGCGGATCGGGCAGGTACTGAAATCCAACGGCCGGGACGGCGAACTCCTTGTAGGATTTACCGGCATCGCGCCCGAGGAAATCGACCTTGAGGAACCGGTGTTCATCGAATTCGATGGACTTCCGGTTCCCTTTTATTTTGAATCTTTCTCCCAGCGGGGCAACACCCGCGCCCTCGTCCGCCTGACCGGCGTGCACAACCTCACGGATGCCGACGAACTCGCCGGCGCCGTCCTCTACGCCGAGGACGATCTCTACGAAGACGAGGATGAAGACCTCACCGGCTGGACCGTCCTGGATGCGGACGGCAACCGGGTAGGTACCGTATCGGCCCACGAAGACATTCCCGGCAACCCCTGCATCTGGGTGGAAACCGGCCATGGCGAGAGCCTCCTCCCCCTGCGCGAGGAACTCGTCCTGGACGTGGACGAAACGGAAAAGACCCTCCGGATGGAGATTCCGGAAGGTCTTCTGGATTTGTAAATCAATTGATTACTTCGTGTAACCGGCCAGTTTCGCAATCAGCGGGGCGATTTCGGTGTTGTCCTTGACGGTGCCGAATTCCTCCGCGCAGGCACCCGTGACGTACAGGCCCACCGGCGAGCCGGAGTGGGAGCCGAAACTCCACTGGTAGCCGGCGGCGCGGTCCAGTGCGCGGACCACGTCGGCGACAATCTGGAAGTTCACGGAGTACAGATTGGACTCGCTCAGGTTGCGGTTACCGCCCTTGCCGAAGGTCTGGTCGTAGATGTCCTTCAGTTCCTTTTCGACACGCTCGCTCACCTCGACGTCGCCCCACATGCCCGTTTCCTCGGCGAAGAAAGCCTTTACGGCATCCCAGGTAGGCGTCTTGAAGGGCTGGCCTTCCGGGAAGAACTTCGCCCGGAACTGATCCGTCAGCGCGTCCACGGAGGCGTGCTGGCGGGCGAGCCGGTCGGGGTGCATCTCATAGCGTCCGCTGCCTAGCATGAGGCCGCCGGTCTCGTGGTCGGCCGTGATCACGATGAGGGTCTCCTTCGGATAGCGGGCCAGGAAAGCGAGCGCCAGGTCCACGGACACGGCCATGTCGTTCACTTCCTGGAAACAGGTCGCGGCGTCATTGCCATGGCCGGCGTAGTCGATCTTGCCGCCCTCGATCATGAAGAAGAAGCCCTTCTTGCCGAAGCGGGACTCCAGATAGCGGATGCCGGCGTCCGTGAAGTCGGCCAGTTGGGTGTCATCCTCTTTCCGGTCGATGGCGTACGGGATGGAGTCCTCCGCCTTGGCGCTCAGGCACAGGATGCGCGGCTTGAGGAAATCGATCTCATCCATCTTCCCCATGGCGCCGGGGCCCTTGAAGATGGCGATGCCGGCGGAATCGGCCTTGTGCTCGAAGTAGGCGGCGTCATGCCCGGACCCCCGGTTCGTGAGGAAGGTCGCGCCTGCCATGAAATCAACGGGGGAATCAATCATCTGGAGCGAGATCTCTTCATAGCCGTTGCGGCTCGAGGTGTGCGCCACGAAACTCGCCGGCGTGGCGTGGTTCACACCCACGCTGGTGGCGACGCCCGTGCCATAGCCGGCCGCATGGGCCCATTCCGTCAGGTTGGGGGTGGGGTTGCCGTCCGGGTCAACACCCACGACGCTGTTGTTGATCTTCACACCCGTCGCCAGCGCGGTGCCGGCGGCGGAGGAGTCGGTGACCAGGGAATTGGCGGAAACCGTCGTGATGAAGTTCACCACCGGGAACTGGGTGAAATTGACGGGCTCCAGGCCGTTCGCCTGGTTGTAGAGGTTCGTGCCGATGACTTCGTTGACGCCCATTCCGTCACCGATGAAATAGAACACATACTTCACCTGCGGCTTGGAAGCGCATCCCGCCACGAGCAGGGAAAGGACGAGCAATTGGCAAATCCGTTTCATATACAAGGTTTTAGCGTATTAGTAAATCAAGATTTCATCGATGAACAGCCACTCCTTCGTCCGGAAGGCGTGGTAGCGGACATAGCGGGCATCGGCTCCGACGGAAGTGCCGTAAGGGATGTATTTTCCGTTCGGATTCTCATTCAGGAGCATGCCGGCCAGCGTATAGTGCTCGCCGTCCACGGAGTATTCGACGCTTACGCGGTCTGGCAGATAGATCCAGGCGCCCGGGTCAGCCAGGAACGTGGCGGTCACGTAACTCACTTTCTGCACGCGGCCCAGGTCGATGGTGACATCGACATCGCTCTGGAAGCCCTGCCAACGGCCGTCGCCGTAGGACCAGCCACCAAGGTTTCCGTCCGTGAGGGTTGCTTCACGGGAGGCCGGATAGTTCCGGTGCCAGGGTGCCGCGTAAGAGACCTTGGCGCCGCGCGCCAGATGGTTCTCCCGGACGCGGGAAGCCGGCCGGTTGCCTACCTCGTCTTCCAGTTTGAACGTCGTGTAGCCGTTCTCGCGCAGCGCTGCGGCATGCGCCGTCGCCCGTTCGCGGAAATCTGCCGCGTCCTTTACCTTCACCGGCGTCCAGCCGATCTCCGCTATCGCGAACGCGCGCGGATAAAGCATGTATTCCGTATGGGACGGCTCGGGAATCATTTCGTGCCAGAGGTTGCCCTGCACGCCCAGCAGGTGGCCCAGCGACTCCGCCGGGATGCCGGCCGCCGGATCATAGACATAGATGCTGTCGAGGGGCAGATAGCCGCCGAAGCCCTCCGGCTCACGGACCGGCGCGTCCTGGACCTTGTCCAGGTAGCAGCGGTTGCCGGGAGTCATCACGGCGTCGTGCCCCTGGCGGATGGCCTCGCGACCGCCTTCGGTTCCCCGCCATGACATCACCGTCGCGTTCGGGGACAGGCCGCCTTCCAGGATCTCGTCCCAGCCGATAAGCCGGCGGCCATGAGCGTTCAGGAACGCCTCCACCCGGCGTACCAGATAACTCTGGAGTTCCTCCACACTGTGCAGACCCTTTTCCTCCATCCGTCGCCGGCAGTCCGGACAGTCGTGCCAGTCACGCTTCCCTGCTTCGTCCCCGCCGATATGGATGTACTCCGACGGGAACAGGTCCATCACCTCGGTGAGGATCTCCTCAAGCAGTTTGAACGTGTCCTCCTTGCCGGGGCACAGGTCGTCCGAGGTTTCCTTGCAGCCCACGCCGGGAATGGCATAGACCGTCTCGCGGGAATGGCCGGGCATCTCGATCTCCGGGACGATGGTCATGTGGTGCGCCGCCGCATAGGCGACGATTTCACGGACGTCCTCCTGGGACAGATAGCCGCCATAGGTTCCTTCATACCGGTTCCCGGAAGCATTCCACTGCTTCCAGGTATCCCCTGCCCGCCAGGCAGCCTTCGCCGTGAGTTCGGGGTGGGACTTGACTTCCAGCCGCCAGCCGGCGGCATCGGTCAGATGGAGGTGCAGCACATTGAGTTTCACCGCTGACAGCGCGTCTATCTGCTTGAGGATGAAATCCTTGTCCCGGAAATGGCGGGAGATGTCCAGCATGATGCCGCGCCAGGGGAACCGGGGATAGTCGATGATGACGCCGCAGGGATACGGGTACTCGAGTTGCGCCAACGTGGTTTTGGCACGGTAAACGCCTTCGGGCGTATTCGCCTCGATGCGGACGCGCTTGGGGGTGATGGTCAGGCGATAGGCTTCCTTCCGGGCGAAATCCGGCAAGGACGCGCACCAGCGGGTGAAGGCCCGCTTGCCGACGACCACCTCTACCTCCGACGTGGTCGAAGTACCATCGGCCCGTTCGAACGAAACGGGCGCCGGGAGAATCCCAAGCGCCACGATCAACGTAAAGAGAATCTTCATCAGATCAGCCCTCCGTTCACTTCGTAATCGGCCTTGACGTCCTCATAGAAGGCGGAGACGGACGTATTCATGTACGGGATGAGCCAGAGGTAACCGATTCCGAACGTGAACAGGCACAGGAAACCCCAGCCGATGAAACTGAGCAGCAGCCAGAACAGGTCGAACTTGTGGCCTTTCATCATGGCGCGGCTGTGGTCGATAGCATCGTTCGCGCCCAGTTCCGGATGCTCTTCCAGGATGAACGGCGTCATCGAATAGGAGAAGGCCTTGACGATACCGGGGATGATGAACAGCAGGCTCCACAGGAAGGTGAACAGCATCAGCAGGAACATGCCCCAGACCTTGTGCCAGTAATTGCCGGTAGCCATCTTGTACATGTTTCCGGGCAGTTCGTTATCACCTTGGAGCAGCAATTTCCGGAAGGCATTGATAAAGCCCACGCCCAATGGCAGGACGACAAAGAAGAGCAGCAGGTAATACAGGCCCATGGATCCGCTCACTTTCGACTGCATGGAAATGTATTCGGGATCCTGCGCCATCGAGAGGCTCGCCTCCATCGCCTGGCGGATGGCGGAACCGAAACTGACGGAGGAGGACACCTGCGGCAAGTTCTCACGGACATAGGTCTGGACCTTGACCGTCTGATACACATACGGTCCCAGGGCGAAATAGGTGACGGCCATGAAAATGACCGCGGCCAGCACGGCCTTTCCCCAGTTGCCCTTCAGGGCCGCCAGGGCGGCGTTCTTGTAGTCGGTGTTCCGTTTCATAGGGTGGGGATTATCGGTAGAGTACGAAATAATGGTAACTCATGTCGTCCACGGCGCAGTACAGCGGAAGATCCGGCCGGCTGGAGGTGAGGTGGAACTGGAGGTTGTCGATGTGGCCGATACCGCTCAGGTCCACTTCCGTCCATTCCTTGATGGCGTTGGTCCCGTCCACCAGTTTCACGTCTTTATGACCGGTCTCGGTCGTTCCGTTGTAACCCGTGACGGTGAGGGTGAGATAGTCCTGCTCGCCGAAGGGGCCGTCCGCGAGACCGACGCCGTATTTGACAGCCTGATACACAGCCTGCACGTTATGCACCATCATGAACTTGGGCTCGCAGTAGGAATCCACGTTGGGGATGGCGATTTCGATCAGATGCTTAGGCATCAGTGCGGCGGTGGTGTCGTGGAAAACAGCGTACGCCTTGGTGCCCTTGTTGCCACCCTTCTCGTCATAGACGGCGAAGCGGGAAGGCTTCCGCCCGACGGATGCATCGGCATCCTTGCCGCGGGAGATGACGAGTCCGCCGCGGAAGTAAACGGTGTCCGGTTTTGCATGATGACCGGAGTCCCATTTGACGGTGTCCAATCTGGCATAATGATAAATCGGCTCCAAGGCGAAACTCCCGTGGAATCCCACGGTATCCTTCCCGCCATTGAAGAATTCGTCCACGAAATTATCCCACTGATAATCCGCGTCGGGTTCGAAACGAATCAGTACCTGGGTATCATATTGGGTATTAAAGTCTTGCTTGGAGAAGCAGGCGGCCGCCAGGAAGGCCGCGGCGCCCAGGAGGGCGCATCTAACCATTTTTTTCATCATAATGCAAAACTACATATTTTTTCGTAAATTTGTTCGATTGGAAAACCATAAACACTGTTATATTATGTTCACCACCCTCATTATCATCCTGGCCATCGCCGCCGCGCTCGTTCTCTGGGGCATCTCCGTGCAGAACAAACTCGTCCAGGCCGACGAACTTTGCAACAATGCCCTGAAGCAGATCAACGTCCAGCAGGTCAGCCGTTACGACGCCCTCCAGGCGCTCATCAAACTCACCCGCGAATACGCTTCCTACGAGGCGGACACCTTGGAGAAGGTAATCGCCCAGCGCAAGATCTCCGCTTCCGCGAATCCGACCGTGGATGAGGTCAATGCGAACGAGAAGACCCTCCAGGAAGTGAGCGCCAAACTCATCGCCATCGCCGAGCAGTATCCCGACCTCAAGGCGAACCAGAACTACCAGCAGGCGATGCAGGACATCAAGCAGTACGAAGAGAATGTCCGGCTGGCCCGCATGACCTTCAACGACACCGTCACCCGGTTCAACAACCAGGTGCGGATGTTCCCGGGCTCCGTCGTTGCCGGTATCCTGGGCTTCAGCAAGCGGGAATACCTCGCCGAGGACGCCTCCAAGAAAGACTATCCCGTCATCTAGGCGATGCGGAAAGTTTTCCTCGCTTTGCTGGCGGTCCTCGCCGGCAATTTGGCCGTGTATGCCCAGTCTCTCCGGGACATCGACATACGCGCCGTCCTCCGCGAAGACGGATCGGCCCGTATCACCCAGGTCTGGGACGCCACCGTCGCGGACGGAACGGAAATGTACATCCCCATCTCCAATCTCGGCAAGATGACCGTGCAGGACCTCACCGTCAGCGAGAACGGACTGGCATACTACAACGAAGGCCGACGCTGGGACGTGGACCGCACCCTGTCCGAAAAGGCAGGGCGCTGTGGCATCATCGACAAGCATGACGGCGTGGAACTGTGCTGGGGAAAGACTTCCTACGGCCCCCATGTCTGGACGGTGGAGTACACGGTCACGGGTCTCGTACAGTCCTTTTCCGATGCCGACGGATTCAACTTCATGTTCGTGAATCCCGGCTTCGACGCCCCCGCGCAGCATGTGAAGGTCACCCTCGTCAATGAGACCGGCGGCCCCCAGTGGACCTATGACAACACCCGTGTCTGGGGTTTCGGTTCCTACGGCGACATCGACGTGACCGACGGCCGGATCGTGTACGAATCCTCGGAACCGTTCTCCCACGACAGTTCGGTCATCACCCTCGTCCGTTTCGAGAAAGGCCTGTTCTCCCCGGCGGTGAGCCGGGACATGTCCTTCGATGAACTCAAGGACAAGGCCATGAAAGGCAGTTCCTATGGGCAGAAGGATCCCTTCGAGAAACTCATCCTCGGGCTCTTCGCCCTGCTGTTCGGCGGATCCATCCTCGCCCTCCTCCGGGCGGCGGTCCTCCAGGCCTTGGGCTACAAGTACAAGAAATCCATGTACGGAAAGACCAAGATTACGGAGTGGTGGCGGGAAGCGCCCCTGGACGGCAACCTGTTCGCCTCCAGTTTCGTGCTGGACCACGGCTGGCGGTTCCCCGCCGGCCAGAATTCCTCCCATGGACTGATCGGCGCCTTCTTCCTCCGGTGGATCCTGGACGGAAAGGTGAAGGTCCTCCCGGACACGAACAACACCAAGCGCGTGAACCTGGACTTCACGCACCAGCCTGACATCCAGGACGACGTGGAACTGGCCCTGTACAACATGGCCCGGGAAGCCGCCGGATCGAATCTCCTGCTGGAATCCGGGGAGTTCGAGAAATGGTCCGAGCGGAACTTCAAGCGGGTGACCGCCTGGCCCACCCGGGCGCAGGCCCGCGGACGCGGCTACATGCAGGACAAGCACTACTTCATCCACGGGACCACGACCAACGCCGACGGTGCCCGGGAGGCCAGCCATGTGGTGGAATTCAAGAACTTCCTGAACGACTTCACCCTTTCCAAGGAGCGCGGAGCCGTCGAGGTGGGCATGTGGAAGGACTATCTCGTGTTCGCCCAGTTGTACGGCATCGCCGACAAGGTGGCGACCCAGTTCCAGAAACTCTTCCCGAAAGAATTCCAGGAGATGGCCCAGACCGTGGGCGTGGACCCGAACGTGATGATGCGGACCATCCGCCTCAACAACAACATGTCCGCCTCCGCGATCAACCACGCCGTGGCCAAGCAGCAGGCCGGCAGCATCAAGGGAATGGGCGGCCACACCTCCTTCGGCGGAGGAGGCGGCTTCTCAGGCGGCGGCTTCGGAGGAGGCGGCCGGTAGCGAAAGAGGAGGGAACTATTCGGTTCCCTCTTTTTTTCTGCGGTCGTGGAATTCCGCGACGGCGGTGAAGAAGGCGTCGCTGGAGGAGTTGAGGGCGGTTTCCACGGAGTCCTGGACCACGCCGATGATGAAGCCGACGGCGACCGCCTGCATGGCGATGTCGTTGCCGATGCCGAAGAAGGAGCAGGCCATGGGGACGAGGAGGAGGGAGCCGCCGGCCACTCCGGAGGCGCCGCAGGCGCCGAGGGTGGCGATCAGCGACAGGAAGAGCGCGGAGGCAAAACTCACTTCCACGCCTACCGTATGGGCTACCGCCAGGGAGAGGACGGTGATGGTGACGGCGGCGCCGTTCATATTGACTGTCGATCCCAGCGGAATGCTCACGCTGTAGAACTCCTCATCCAGGCCGAGCCGCTTGCACAGGTCCATGTTAATGGGGATGTTCGCGGCGGAGGAACGGGTGAAGAATGCATTCAGCCCGCTCTCCTTCAAGCATTTCCAGTATAGCGGATAGGGATTCTTCCGGATGTGCAGCCAGGCGATGAAGGGATTGACGATGAAGGCGGTGCCGCACATGCAGCCTACCAGCAGGAGCAGCAGTTTCCCATAGTCCGTGAAGATTTCCAGGCCGCTCTCGGACACCGAGGAAAACACGAGGCCCAGGATGCCGAAGGGGGCGAACTGGATGACCCAGCGCACCACCTGCGAGACCACGTCGGCCAGATCCCCGATTACCCGGACGGTATGCTCCGAGGCCAGCATCTTCAGGCCCAGGCCGACGACGATGGCCCAGAAGAGGATGCCGATGTAATTGGCCTGCGCGAGCGCCTGGACCGGGTTCATCACCATGTTCGTGAGCAGTGTCAGGAAGACGTCGGCCAGGCCGCCCGGGGCACTGCCGCCGCTCTCGGCACCCTGCAGTTTGATCGTCACGGGGAACAGGAAACTCGCCACCACGGCCAAGACTGCCGCGCAGAACGTGGACACGAGATACAACGTGATGACGGTCCGGAAGCGCGGGCCCAGGCCACCCTTCGCCTTGGCGATGGAGGAAGCCACCAGCAGCGCCACCAGCACCGGCGCAATCGCCTTGAGGGCGCTCACGAACACTTGTCCCAAGATGCCGATGCCCGTCCACTGCGGGCAGACCAGCCCCAGCACGGCACCGATTACCAGGCCGATCACGATCCGCAGCACCAGCGACGTCCCGGACCACTTTTTCAGTACGTTGGAAAACTTGCTCATTGACCGCAAGGTACGAAAAAAGGTCCGGAATGTCAAGAAATCACTATATTTGTGAAAAGCACTAAAACGGTATGAGACGTTTTCTTCTTGCCGTCGCGGCGATTGCCGCGGGGGTGACGGCCTGGGGGCAGGCTGCGATCCATGTACAGGCCGGGAAACCGGCCGGGAACATCGACCCGATGCTGTACGGGCAACTGTTCGAACACATCTATTTTTCCGCGAACAACGGGGTGTGGCAGGAACTCATCTATGAGCGGTCGTTCGAGCCGGAGCATTATCCGGGGATTCCGCCCCGGGACGGATACTTCGACGGATGGTTCATGGACGAGGAGGCGGTGCTGCACTCCCCTACCCGGTACGAGCAGCCGCTGCCGATAACGACCCTGGATACGGACGATTATGAGATCACGGCCGATATCAACTGGCGGGCGTACCGGCTCGCGCGGCGGGCCTGGAGCGGCGGCCTGCTGGACATCCGGTTCGCGTTCCGGAACCAGCAGGGCGGAGAGCCGTATTACTTCCGCGTGCACAATCCTTACTACGAGGCCCGTGCCCTGAATCCGGGACAGACCGAATCGCAGATCCAGGCGGCCCAACAGGCCCGCCTGCGGGAAGCCGCAACGAAACAGGTGACGGAGCCGAACTTCTCCATCGCCACGATGGTGGAGAAGGAAGTGGAGAACTTCGGCCGTACCCGCCGGGTGAAGACGCTGGATCCGCTGGTCCAGAAAATCGCCGCCGCGAACCAGATCAACGAGAACCAGGACTGGCACAAACTCCGCATCCGCTGCAAGGGCGCGAAGGCCGAGGTCTTCTGGGACGGGAAGAGAATATTGACATACAACAAGTTGGATGCGACGGGACGGAATGACATCGTCCTCTGGGTCAATTACACCGAGACGCTGTACCGCGATCTCCGCGTCACGTCCCTGGACGGGAAGACCGTCTATTTCGAGGGTACGCCGGAACCGGTGCGGATTCCGGACGTGGCACCGCAGTGGAAGGCCTTCGGCGACGGCGAATACCGCCTCGTGAAAGGGGATGCCGTCAATATGGACTATGCGCAGGAAATCACCGCCGGGGCTTCGGCGGCCGGCATCTGCCAGGGACCGCAGAACGTAATCACGGGCGAAACCTTCGTCGGGTCGATTTATGCCAAGGGCGGCGGACGGCTTTCCGTCGCTCTGGTCCGTGACGGCCGGATCCTGCGGGAACAGGTGCTCGGCTTCCCCGGCTCCTCCTGGAAGAAGTTCGACATCTCCCTCCCCGCCGGCGAACTCTCCGGCGATGCCGATTTCGCCATCCTGGGTACCAACGGGACGGTCCTGGTGGACCAGGTGACCCTGTCCACCGCCACCGGGCAGGCGCTCGGCGGTTTCCGGCCGGACATCCTCCAGGCCGTGAAGGACCTGCATCCGACCTGCCTCCGCTGGCCGGGCGGCGGTTACGTCGCCCAGTACTATTGGCAGTGGGGAATCGGCCCGCAGGAGCAGCGCTACCGCTGGCCGCACTGGATGTGGATGGATTACGACCAGAACTGCTTCGGCACGGACGAGTTCATCAAGTTCTGCCGGGAGGTGAATACGGAACCGGTGATCGTGGTGTCCGTCCACTTCGAGCGTCCGGCCGAAGAGTACGAATCCATCCTGGCCGACGCCGTGAACTGGGTGCGGTACTGCAACGCCCCCGCCACGGACGAATGGGGCGCCAAGCGCGCTGCGAACGGCCATCCGGAGCCCTACAACGTGAAATACTGGGAGATCGACAACGAGATGTGGGAGATGGGCATCGAGCGCTATGAAAAATGCGTCCGGGACTTCTCCACGGCCATGCGCGAGGTGGATCCGTCCATCAAGATCATCGCCTGCGGCGGCTTCCGCGAGGACGGGGAATTCCTCCAGCGGTCGGCCAACTACTTCGACTATCTGAGCCTTCACCACTATGAGCAGGCCGGAGGATACGCCACCGGACCCGTCCGCCTCGGCGAACAGTACGACCACTACGCGGAGATGATCGCCGCCTGCCCGAACCCGAACGTGAAACTGTTCATCTCGGAATGGAACCTGAACAGCACCGACTGGCGTACCGGCCTGTTCGCCGGCGGATTCCTCAATGCCTGCGAGCAGCGCGACGTGGTGGCGATGGGCGCCGCGGCCCTGTTCATCCGCCGTACCGACGCCCCCGACTGGAACAACGCATTCATCAACTTCGACTACAAGGGACTCTTCGTGGCGCCCAACTACCTCGTGACCGAACTCTGGTACGACCACTTCTCGCGGTATCGGCTTGATTATTCGGGAGATACGAAGGACCTGAGCATCGTCACCACCCTCTCCGAGAACGGCCGCGACGTGATTGTCAAGATCGTGAACCCGACGGAATCGGCCTGCGAACTGACCGTCTCCGGTGACTGGAAGGGCCTCGGTGGTGCCGTCTTCGACTACTATGCGCCCGGCTCCCTGACCGCAGCGAACACGATGGCCGACAAGCATGCCATCAGCCTCTGCCACGCCACGCCCGAGACCCGCGGGACCACCGTCCTCCTAAACGTCCCCGCCCTCTCGGCCGGGGTGCTTACCCTTACGAAATCTTTCTGACCGGGAAAAGCCCGCGGCTAGTTCCGTGACTTGGGCGGGGCGACGCCGGGGCCGAAGACCATGATCTTGCCGCCGGACTGCTCGAAGGCTTTGCGGGCGTCGCGGATGGAGGCTTCGAGCATGCCGGAGGCATCGTCCAGGAAGCCGACCATCTGGCGGCGGTTCACGCTGACGCCCAGGTCTGAAATCGCGAGGGCCCGGATCATGGCCAGGACGGCCTGCTCATTCCCGCCCCACAGGGTGGTCATCATGGCCATGGCCAGTTCGGTAACCGTCTGGTGGATGGTGTTCGGATCCTCGAGCGGATCGATGTCCGTGTGGAACCGGATGTCATTCTCTCCGTAGCGGAGAACTTCAAGGATTTTCTTCATACGCACAAATCTTACTGTTTCTCCAGCAAACATCGGAAAAAGAACCGTTTCAAAAAAAGATTAAGCGTTTAAGTTCCAAAAAGGCCTCCCAGCGCACTGGGAGGCCGATTATTTGAGGCGTGGGCTGGCTAATGGAAGGGCTTTTCACGCAAAAATCCTGCATTTTACTTAAAAAGCATCACGATAAGGCCTTCCAGAGCCGATTTCTGAAATGGGGCATAAAACGGATATCGGCCGCAATCGTCAAGGCTGTTCCTGGTCGTCGGGACCGGCGGCGCTTTCGGCCGTTTTGCGGGCTTCCGCGGCTTCGGCGAACTTCTTCGTCATCGTCTCATTGCCCTTGGTAAGTTTCTTGATGGTAAGGGCGTCCGCCTTGTCGTTCGCCAGGCGGAGGTTGTTTTCGGAACCGATCAACGCGTCCTTGATCTTCTGCAGGTGCGCGATGGATTTGTCGATTTCGTCGATGGCAGCCTTGAACTTTTCACTGGCCAGGCGGTAGTTGCGACCGAAGGCCTCCTTGAACGCGTCCAACTGGCTTTCGAAATGGGTCACGTCCACACTCTGGCTGAGGGCAATCTCCAGTTCCTTCTTGATACCGACCGTCTTCTTGGCGGCATTGACCAGCAGGGTGATGATCGGCCGGAAGAACTGCGGACGGATGACGTACATCTTGGGGTAGCGGTAGGAGACATCGACGATGCCGCCATTATATAGTTCGCTGTCCGGCTCCAGGAGGGAGACCAGTACGGCATATTCGCAACCTTTTATCCTGCGGTCCGCGTCGAGTTTGCGGAAGAAGTCCTCGTTCTTGTGCTTGGTAGCCGTCTCGTCCATCTCGTTCTTCATCTCGAACATGATGGAGATATACTCGGTGCCGTCCTCGAAATCGCGGAAAATGAAGTCGCCCTTGCTGCCGAGCGAGGCATCGTTATCCTTTTCGAAGTAGGCATTCGGAAACATGGGACGCATCTCTCCATTGAATACGTTGCTGCAGTGCGCCTCTAGGGTCTCGCCGACCATCTTGGTTGACAGGCGGGTCTTCAGGTCCTTGTAGTAGTCGACCTGCTCCTGCGCCATCTTCAACTTGGCCTCATAGTCTTTGCGGATATTGTCCTCGTGGAGCGCGGCTTCCTTGGCGGCCAACATAGCCGAGGAGCGGAGTTGCAGGATGGAGGCGTTCAGGTTCGCGATTTCCTCGTTCTTAGCGGCCACGGCAGTCCCGACGGCCAGTTTCTGCCGGTCGCCCTGTGCGGCCATCTGCTCTTTAAGGCGGGAAATCTCCCCGTCCTTAGCCAGGATCGCCTGGTCCTTCTTGAACAACGCCGTCTGGTACGCCTGCTCCGCCGTAACCGCCTTCGCCTTCTGTTCAGCCTCGTACTGCGAATGCAGTTCGGCCAACCGGCGCCGGATCTCGGTGTCGAATTCAATCCCGCGGACCTGGGATACGATGGAAGCGTAGTCAGCCTCGTCGACCGAGAAGACACTTCCGCACTTGGGGCATTTCAGTTCGTGCATATTTGAGTAGTCAATTTCGTAATCACAGATAATCCTTCGTCACCGACCCCACACAGTCCCGGACGCCGGCCGGGGGGCCGGCGTAGATGAGCCGGCCGCCGTCCTCGCCGGCGCCGGGGCCGAGTTCGACGAGCCAGTCGGCGCTGCGGATGACGTCCAGGTTGTGCTCGATGAGCCAGACGGTGTTGCCCCGGTCCACGAGCGAGTCGAACAGGCGGATGATGTGCCGGATGTCCTTGGTATGCAGGCCGTCAGTGGGTTCGTCGATAATGAAGATCTTCCCCTCCACTCCCAGGTACGAGGCCAGTTTCAATCGCTGGAGTTCGCCGCCCGAGAGGGTCGAAAGTGCCTGATTCAGATGCAGATACTGCAGTCCCACGTCCACGAGGGGCCGCAGTTTCTGTTCGATGACCGTCCCCTTGAAGAAGGCCGATGCCAGGCGGACGGAAAGGTCCATGACTTCGGCGATGTTGAGCGTCTCGCCGGTGGCGCCGGTCACGGTATAGGCCAGGGCCTCGGGCGCGTAGCGCAGGCCGCCACAGGCCTCGCAGGTGGTCTCGATTGCATCCATGAAAGCCATTTCCGACACGATGACACCTTTGCCGCCGCACACGGGACAGGCGCCCTTGCCGTTGAAGGTGAAGTACTCTTCCTTCATCTTATGGGCCTTCGCGAACGCCTTCCGGATGTCACCAGCAACTTCCATGTACGTAGCCGGGGTGGAACGCAGGCTCACGCCGATGTTCTCCTGGCTGATGTACACCACCTCGTCCGGGTTCGGGTATGCGCGCCGGAAGCACTCCATCAGCGAACTCTTGCCGGAGCCCGCAACGCCTGCGACGACGCCGAAAACACCCAGGGGCATGTCGATGGAAACGCCCTTGAGGTTGTGCAGGGTAGCGTTTTCGAGATGGAATGAGGAGACTACCGGCCGGGGTGAGTCCTTGAACGGAACCGGCTCCCCAAGCATCGAGCCGGTGGCCGTGCCGGAGTGGAGAAGTTCGTCGTAGGAGCCCTCGAAGACGATGCGGCCGCCGTCGATGCCCGGGCCGGGGCCCAGGTCCACGACATGGTCGGCAATCCGGATCATCTCGGGATGGTGCTCCACGAGGAGGACGGTGTTCCCTGCGTCGCGAAGGCGCTGGACCGAGCGCTTCATCCGTTCGATGTCCCGGTTGTGCAGGCCCACGCTGGGCTCGTCCAGGATGTACAGCACGTCGGCGAGGGAGGAATTGATGTATTTCGCGATCTTGCACCGCTGGGCCTCGCCGCCGGAAAGCGTGCCGACGGGACGGTCCAGGCTCAGGTAGCCGAGGCCGATTTCCTCGAGGGCGGTGAGCCGTGCCCCGATCGCCTCCTTCAAGTCCGCAGCCAGCGGATCGGACAGGTTCCGAATCCAGGCATTGAGCCGGGAAATCGGGAGGGCGCACGCCTCGGCGATGTTCAGCCCTTCGATCTTGCAGGTCAACACCTTGGGATTCAGGCGCGTACCGCCGCAGTCGGGGCAGGTGCCCATCACCAGCATCGGGTTCAGGACGGCGGCATGCAGGAGGCCCTCCTCGGAATTGATGATGGACCGGTACATTCGCGGGATGATGCCTTCGTACTTGGCCGACTTGGGCCAGTTGGAAGGCGGGTTCTTGAGCCGGATCTGGGGACTGTTCAGGAACAGGTCCAACTCCTCCGGGGAATAGTCCTTGATCTTCTTGTCCAGGTCGAACAGGCCGCTGTGGGCATAACGGATCCAGCGCCAGCCGCCCTTGCCGAAGGCGATGTAGTGGATGGTATCCTCGTCATTGAGGCTTTTGTCGAAGTCCACCAGTTTGTGGATGTCCAACTCACGGATCTCCCCGAGGCCAGAGCAACGCGGGCAACTCCCTTGCGGATGGTTGAAACTGAACGAATCGGAGTAGCCCACGAACGGCTTTCCCACGCGGGAGAAAAGCAGCCGCATCAGTGCGTAGATGTCGGTATAGGTGCCCACCGTAGACCGGGAGTTCTTGGCGGGTTTCTTCTGGTCGATGACGACGGCGATGGGCAGGCCCTCGATCTCATCGACATGCGGCCGCCCGTACTTGGGCAGATACTGCTGCACGAAGGTCGGGAAAGTGTCGTTGAGTTCGCGCCGCGACTTGGCCGCAATCGTATCCAGCACCAGCGAACTCTTCCCGGAACCGGAAACACCGGTGAAGACGGTGATCTTGTATTTGGGAATATCCAGGGAGACGTCCTTGAGGTTGTTCTCCCGCGCGCCCCGGATGCGGATGGTATCGGTCGTCATTTACTTCATCCCCCGTTGTTTCTTGATGGTCTCGTAGGCTTCGGATATCTGCTGGAAGCGCTCCACCGCAGCCTTCTGCACGTCAGGGCCCAAGGTCGATACCCGGTCCGGATGGTTCTTCATCGCCATCCGCCGGTACGCGGCCCGCACCTCGTCGTCCGTCGCATTCGGGGAAATCTCCAGTACGGTATAGGCCGACTGCTCCTCCTTGTAATACATCGCGATGAGGGAGGAGACGTCCGTCGATGTGAGCCGGATCACGGAGCCGATGGCCTCCAGGACGCTCTTTTCGGACTTGGCGAAGTTCCCGTCGGCAATGGCGATCTGCACGAGATACTGGAACAGTTGCATCCGCTGCGAATAGTTCATGTTCGACGCGATCTGGTCGCCTACCGCATAGATGTTCACCTGCTGGGTTTCCAGTTGCCGGAGCATCTGAATCGCCTGCTGCGACGCCTGCTCTCCAAAATTGCTGCGGAAGAAGTTCCGCACGCATTCGAGTTCCGCCTGCAGCGTCTTCCCATCGGCCTTGATCACGGCCGATGACAAGACCAACAGACTCACGAAGAAACTGTTACGCTGCTCGTCGGCGGTGTAGCGACGGGAGGACTGACCGCCGTAACCGGTGCCTTGGCGCTGGTATTGACCCTGGTTCTGGCGCTGGTATTGACCTTGATTCTGGCCTTGGTACTGGCCCCGGCCTTGACCCTGGTACGAACCGCCGTCACCGCCCGGAAGTTGGTGCGAACCATCGATATATGTGTCCACGGCCTTCCCCAGGAGGTAGCCAATGAGTGCCCCGATGGGCCCCCATGCGACCCATCCCAGAAAACCGCCGATCCATTTTGCCTTTGACATATCCTTTCTCTTTCGCGCTGGTTAACGTGCTTTTCCCCGCACCTTTTTCGCGTCCCCTACCGCCCGCAAATATCGGTCCACAACGGCCTGTCCTGCCATTCTGGCGGACGCCCGGCTGGAACCTGGCGCCGATAATTGTCTATCAACCTGTTCCATTTCACGGGCGCAAAAAAGGGGAAAACTGCCAAAATTGTAAATTTTATTTGGATATATGTAAATTATACTTTACATTTGTTGCGTTAAACTTTACGTTATTTGCGTATGAAAAAGAAAGTATTCCTGATGCCCCACCAGGTTCAGATTGCAGGATGGGTCCTGGCCGGCGTGTCTCTGCTGGTCTTTGTGGGGAGTTGTATCTTCACACCCGCATATCAGGCCAAAGCCGATCCGGTTACCTGGTTTTCACTGATGTTCGTCGGCCTTTTCCTCGTCGGACTGTCCAAGGAGAAGGTGGAAGACGAGTTCACGGTCTTCATGCGGACGCGATCGGCACTCACGGCGATTGCGCTGATGTTCGCGATCAGGATTGTCATCGCACTTACTCTGGCCATGGCCCTGACGGGTACGTGGGTGACATCAGCAGCCTCCCATGAACGCTTCATAGCCTGGTACGATACGGAGAGCCACGCCCGGATGCTGAAGGTCTTCAAGGAGATAACCGGCTACGGCGGTGCCTTCATGCTTTATCTGATCATCTACAAAATCCGTCTGATCCGCTATCGCAAGGAGAGCCGGATCGAAGAATAATCCCGTACGCCATGACTAAGACTTCTTCTCTTCTCCCCCACTCCTTCCAGCGGATCGGCTGGGCGCTGCTGATTGCGTGCCCCGTCGTGTTCGCCCTGCAACTCTGGCTGTTCAACGGACTTGAACTTATCCCTCAGAAATACAGTCAGTTCGGGACTTTGGCCCTGTATGTGACGGCAGCGCTGTCCGCCTTGTTCGTCGGCCTGTCCGAAGAGAAACAGGAGAATGAATTCATCCAGACGCTCCGCCTCCGCTCCATCGCCAACACGGCGTGGATCTGCTTTGTGCTGGCCATCGTATCCGGCCTGATCGTGGACATATTGACCGCCTTCAGAACGAAGGGCGTTTTCAGCCTCCTGTCTTACCACAGACTGTTCGACAGCATCATCTTCGCCTTCTTCGTCTATATCATCCTCTTCCGTTTCAGGCTGTACAAATACAGGAAGGAGGCCGGCCATGAAGAATAGCATCCGGGTCGAGCGGGCCCGCCTCCGCATCTCGCAGCAGGAACTGGCCGATGCCATCGGCGTCACCCGCCAGACCATCTACGCCATCGAAAACGACAAGTTCATCCCCTCCACCGAACTCGCCCTCAAAATGTCCGCCTACTTTGGCAAGACGGTCAATGAGATCTTCTCCCTGGATTGACGCTGGGCTCGTGGAACGGTCTGCCACGTTTTAGCGTTGGTGGCCGTTTCTGTGCCAGACCGATATCGGTTCCAAGAAGGGAGGGAGTCTGAGGGTCTTCCCTCAGTCGCCCCCTCGGGGGCAGCCGCGTAGCGGCGGGGGGGAAGCACAGGTATCTGCACAAATAAAGGTCATCGACTCGCGTCGGTGACCTTTATTTGTGGAGATAGTCGGATTCGAACCGGCGACCCCATGCTTGCAAAGCATGTGCTCTACCAGCTGAGCTATACCCCCGGGGGTTGTGCCCGGCCGCCGGTAAAGGTGGCCGGAT
>JAEEGI010005070.1_pt1 | contig 30489 bp, 18 predicted proteins | sample 8958751 | NCBI WGS metagenome assembly JAEEGI01 (sample SAMN16246545, study PRJNA631951) | gut metagenome | biome: gut microbiome; feature: rumen; material: KS-attached | host: Bos | place: Iran: Karaj | collected 2018-10 | reverse complement strand
AATTTCATAATACCAATTTCGGTTTGTCGGTTCGAAGTTAGTGATATTCACGCATTTCTCCAAGAAGTGTCTATTGGTTCGGGGTACAAGGAACCGACACGGGGTCGTATTAAAGGGAATTTAGGCGACTTCATCCGAAAAATGCGTAAATTTGAGCCATGGAATATCTGTCAAAGCAACGATACGACGAGATTGCGACCGAGTTGAAGCATCTGATCAATGTGGTTTACCCCAAGGTGCAGGACGAGCTCGCGGAGGCCAGCGCCCAGGGGGACCGGAGCGATAATGCCGGATACCGTGAGGCCAGGCGCATGCAGGCGAAGACCATCAGCCGTATCCGCTTCCTGCAGAAGATCCTGGAGCATTCGCGCGTGATCGACACCGACATCCTCCCCAAAGACAGAGTTTGCCTTTTGAGCCGGGTCGAGTTTACGAACCTATCGACCAATACCCGCATGACTTTCGAGATCGTCAGCCCTCACGAGATGGACCTCGAGGCAGGCAAGATTTCGCTGAAGTCCCCGATCGGCGCTGCCTTGATGGGCAAGAAGGTCGGCGAAATCGCCGAGGCCCAGGTCCCCTCCGGAACTCTGCGTCTGAGAATCGAAAGCATCACGCTCGACTGAGAGCGGTGCTTGGATCTTCGTCTGTGAAGATCGGCACATTTCTCCGCTTCTCCAAGGGGAGTCTTTAAAGGAAGAACGGGATAATTGCGGAAGATTCGTTATTTTAGCGAAAAGTTTTGACCTGTAATGAAAAGGGCTGTTATCGTAATTGTATCCGCGCTGCTGTTTGTTTCCTGCCGGCATGGTGAGTTACCGCATACGGACAGGACCGGAGGGCTGGTGTCGGAACTGCTCTCCAAACTGGACAGCACGGACGTCTATGCGGCTAAGAAGGAGAAGGAAATAGAGGCTCTGAAGCAATGTTTTCCCAAAGAAACCGTCGCTGACAGCGTTGAATTGTATTACGACATAGCGATGGGATTCTCCAACAGCGTGGCTGACTCCGCCTTGGTGTACATGGAAAAGGCCGCTCTGCTTGCGCAGGAGTCCGGCTGTGATTCTTTGATGTTCATGACACAGGTCGCCCTGGCAACCCTGCTGTCGGAATACGGGTATTATATGGAGGCCCATGATGCCATTTCATCCGTGCCGAGGGAAAAGCTTACCGGAGATCTGCTGTTCCGATACTATCATTCCATTGCGCTGCTTAATCAGAACTTATATACGGATTTTAACGTTCCCGCCTCCTTCAGGAAGAAGTATCGTCAGCAGTTCAACATCTATAGGGATTCCCTTATGATGGTTGCGGACACGATGAGCATGGAGTATCTGCGCAGCATTGAGAGAAAGGAGGCAAGAGCCGGGCATATCGCGGAGGCCAGAAAATACAATGACTTGCGTCTGTCAATCATTGAGGACAAGCATTCGGCCGCGTACGCCACATGCCTCTATGACCGTTTTGCGATAGCATATCTATATGAACGGAAACTCACGGGCGAGGCGGTGGACAATCTCCTGGAATCTGCCATAATCGAGGTGGAGAACAGCAATCAGGACATCGCATCCCTGCTGAGAGTGGAATCGCTGCTTAACGGCAACAATGAAGTAGCGGCGGCGAAAAAGATTTCGGATTACTATTTCTCCTCCCTCCAGCGGCTGGGCTCCAAAAAGCGTGTGGTGGACGGCGTGGAGCAGACCATCAAGATCAATGACAGCAACACGAGGCTCATCCAGAAGAGGAATAAGGAGCTCTGGATTGCCATAACGCTGATCTCCCTTCTGCTGGCCGCCATCGTCTGCGCCCTTTTGCAGATTTATCGTTCTCGCTTGAAAATCATTGCGCTGAAGAATAATCTGGAACGTTCTGACAAGATATCGAAAAGCTATATAGGTGTGGCCTTCCAGCTTTACTCGTCGTATATAAAACGTCTGGAATCATTCCGCACGAAGATCAACTCCAGCCTCAGGAAAGGACATGTCGAACAGGCCCTTGAGCTGACAAATCCGTCAGGAGAGACGGCTTCTGAAGAGAGGCGGGAACTGTTCCATAATTTTGACCGCGCTTTCGTGGACATCTTCCCCGACTATATTGATGTCGTCAACTCTTGCCTGAAGCCGGAGCAGAAGATTGTTCCCAAGCGCACGGAGATTCTCAGCAATGAGCTTCGCATACTTGCGCTGATAAAACTGGGCATAGAAGATAATACTGAGATTGCAGGGATGTTGCATTGCTCGGTAAAGACCGTCCAGAACCTGCGGTCCCTGCTCAAAGCCCGTCTCGCCATTCCGGAAGAGGAGTTCAATAGGCGGATTTCTGAGATTTAGTCGATATATAGGTTTCCCGAAATTTCTTGGTAAGAATAATTAGTTTATTGATATTCAGTGATTTATATATCCCGAAACGCAAAGCGCTTTCCCGTTTTTTCCGGAGCCTCAAACGCTCCGGTTTTTTTTTATAGCTTTGTGCAAAGGCGATACTTTATGCGACTGACCACTCATATCCTAAGACTCTTGATCTCTAAAAAGAAATGAACGCCATATGAAAGAAATGATGACTAAAATGTTTGTCTGGTCGACCGTCATGTTACACCTTATACTCGTGTGCGCATGCGGGAAAGAAGAGAACCCGGGAGATGGAAAAGATCCGGGCGGTTCCCAGAATCCGGACGAAGAAGTAACCATTACCGTGGCCACCTGCAATGTTCTCAAGCCATCGACCCGGTGCACGGAAATGTCCATGGACAACCAGAAAGTGCGCAGCGCCCTGGCCGGTACGATTGCGGCGGCCCAAGCGGACATCATCGGTTTTAACGAGCTGGAAGAAACCCATATCAGCGGAGGAAAGTATTCCCTGCAGGCCATGTGCACTTCCATCAAGGACTACCAGTGGAAACTCCAGTGGCCGAACAGAATGAATGCTGCGGGAAACCTTTCGTACTACTTCGCTGAAGGCTTTGCCTACAACAGCGCAAAGCTGAAACTGGAAGAATGCGGATACGTGTGGCTTTCGAAAGAAGAAGACACCTGGTACACAAATCCTTCTGATGCATACAAGAAATGCGGGAATCCGGAACGAACATGCATCTGGGTGAAATTCAAGCACATTGCTACCGGAAAGGAATTCTGGGTGTTCCCGACTCATCTTCCCCATCCCGACCATGGCGGGGCTTTGAACATGGCAAGAGTAGTGAACCGCTTTGCCGAACAAAAGGCCGGATCGGCTCCTGCGATCATGATGGGAGACATGAACTGCTCGCCCGGATCGGAACCGGATGTGTACAAGGCCCTCACCAGCTACTGGAAAGACGGCAATGTGAACGCCAACTGGGGAACCCTGAGCGGCAGCTCTAATAAGTATTACTATACGTGGGAGAGCTTCTCGGGAGGTCATCCGGAACGCCGGATCGACCATGTCCTGACAAGAGGCTGCACGGCCTCCGATTATCGCCGCGTCGTCGTAACCTACACGCTTGACGGCAGCCAATGGTGTCCGTCAGACCATCTGACCGTTGCGGCTAAGGTCAAGTTCTGAAACAGACGAATCATATCATTAATAATCACTGAAACGCATTATGAAAAGGTTTTATCTTTTGTTGACGCTTTCCCTGTCAGCAATGGCCTTTCCGGCCTGCCGGAAAGAGCCGGATGGTGGTGGGAGTTCCGGAAAGGTGATTTTCACCGCCACTGCCGAAAACCTTGAATCGGCAGCTGGTGCCGATTCCTTCTGGCTGTTGGGCGAGCAGATCAAGATCGTATTGGACGACGGCAATTCCGCCATTGCGACCTTGGTCGATGGCGAAGGCTCTTCTACCGGTATTTTTGTGGGTACGGTTCCCGACGGAAAGACAGCCTTGTATGCCGTTTATCCTGTGTCTGCGCTGGATTCTGCCGAGGGCAATGCCGCCAATGTCAGCATTCCTGATTCACAGCCCGGCTATTCTGCTCCGGAAACGATATCGGTCGGCAAGATCGAATCCGGCAATAAGATCGAATTCAAGAATATGAATGCCGTTCTGGGGGTTCAGCTCGGGGTCGGCTCCGAAGTGAGCAAAATAGAAGTCACAAGCGTTGACGGAAGCGCCCTTGCGGGTACGATGGCCATCGACTGCTCCGGTTCCATTCCCGTGATCGGTGCCGTCAAGGATCCTGCCTCCACCGTCTCGATGACGACCTTCGGGAGCGGAACTTATTATCTGCCTGTCTTCCCCGGCACCCACGCCCAGGGGTTGAAGATAAAGACTTATACCGGCATCGATCCTTACACCGAGTCCGGCGAATATGATCTTGACATTGACATTCTGTCCGCCAACAACGTGTATGTCTATGAAATCAAGGAGGTTATTGCGGGCAAGACGCTGTATGTGACGATCGATGGCGCCGGCACCAAGGACGGCAAGAGCTGGGAAAACGCCATGAGCGCCGCCCAGATGCGGAGTTTCCTCCGTTTGGAAGATAAGACGGTGGCAGACCTCAGCGGAGCCGTCTTCAATCTCGGCAGCGGCACCTATGACTGGGGCGAAGAGCTTGCGTTGTCTTACGACGAGGGTGTCCGTTTCAGCATTGTGGGCCAGAAGGGGGAAACCATTTTCTCCGGCAACAACGCGCATCGTATTCTTCGGGTGAACGGCGAGGTCGATGTTGAAATCGAGGGAATCAGTTTCGTCAACGGCCAGGTCACTGTCGCCGCGGAAGGTGGTGAGGATGGGGGAGCGCTGTTTATATCCTCGGGCACATGGGCCTTCAAGGACTGCTCTTTCTCCGGCAACAAGGCCACAAACGGCGGCGCAATTGCAATGACAGGAGGTTCCGTAACGATTACGGACTGTACCTTCAATGATAATGAGGCGTTGAATGACGATCCGGAGAGGAAGGATGGTACCGGTTACGGCGGAGCCATCGACTGCGACACCGCGTCCGGATCCATCTCCATTTCCGGATGTGCTTTCTCCCGGAACGTGGCCTGGTGCGGCGGAGCCGTGGACATCTACAAAACGGGCTCCGAAGCGACGATCACGGATTCGTCTTTCTCCGATAACGGCAATGATAACACCCGCAACGGCGGTGCCCTCCATCTGGCCGCCAGTACAGCTATGCGGAACTGCACGCTGACCGGCAACCGAGCTAAATTTGGCGGGGCCATGAGAGTCAGGGACCATCACGTCTCTATCGACGGAGGCAGTTTCAATGACAATGCCGCTTCCGGAAACGCCGGCGCCATCAGCGTGGGCGAGAAAGGAAAACTTGAGATAGGTAATGAGGAACCGGTCACCTTCCAGGGCAACTCCGCGGCCTTATACGGAGGAGCGCTTGAGGTGGAGAGCTGCAGGGAGAGTGTCGGCAATAATATCCACAATTCCGTTTTCAAGGGAAACCATGCCCAATGGGGTGGCGCCGTGGCTGTGTATGGAAAGAGTGGCAAATCGACAAATATGTATTTCAAGGACTGTACGGTAGAAGGGAACTATGCGACCGCGGACGGCGGTGCCTTCTATGTGGAGGATGAATCACTTATCGACCTGACAAGAACAGCCCTTGTGGAAAACCATGCCGATAATGTGGGCGGTGCCGTATGCATCCATGGATGGAAGGGCGTCCAGGCATTCCGGAGTTCCTTCACCGGCAATTACGCCGGTTCCGGAGGGGCCGTCTATGCCGAAGGTTCCGGGAACAAGTATTCCTATCTTTTCATCGATGAGTGCTCTTTCGATGCCAACTACATCACGAATCGGTATGGCTGTACGATCAACGTCAACGGACTGGACACGTTCTGCATGAACAACAGTTCCGTGAGGGGTTCCTATACGGCAACCGGTAAGTCGTCCTATAAGAAAGGACTGAACGCGTCCTGGATAGCCATCGACGTGATACAGACTTGTTCCAGCATCAGCAATTGTACCATTGTCGGCGATACCCGGAATGGCGCGGACGGCGGCGCGTTGACCGACAATACCGCCCTGGTCGGCGTGATGGGTTCGGCTACGCATTATTTCACCAACAACATCATCGTCCCCGAGTCCGACGGAGTCGCCTCCATCGGCGGCGAGGCCGACAGTGAAGTCATCGACCTCAGCTATACCCATTACAATAAGCTTGTCAAGGTCGGCATCAATACCGACAGCGGTGGCAATGCAAGCGGCGTCTTGGCCTCGGCGATCGGAGGTCTCAGTTGGAGTAGCGACATGAACTGCTGGCTGTGGAATGGCCAGATCGGCGGTTCCGCACCTTCCATGATTACACAGGCTGCCATCTATGACCGGCTTAACGGACTTTGCCCGGAGTTCGTCAAGTGGTGTGGCAATGATTTCAACACGGATCAGCGGAATGTGGCCCGTGGCGACTCCTGGTGGCCCGGATCTTATCAGAATTAACATAATTATCTCAAAATAGGCATTTTATGAGAAGGATTCTTCTTAACGCTCTTTTGATGATCATCTGTTTTGCGGCTCCGATGACCGTTTCGGCGCAGACGGTGCAGCTTGGCGGCGTCATCAAAGACGCCGAAACAGGTGAGAGTGTAATCGGCGCTTCGGTGATGGTGAAGGGAACCACCACCGGAACAATTACCGACCTTGAAGGTATCTTTTCCCTTCGTGCGCCATCCGGGGGTGAAATCCTCGTCAGCGCCATGGGATATGAAGATTACTCTTTTGTCGCGGGCACAGGAATGACTGCGCTTAACATCCTGTTAAGACCGTCCTCCCAGTTCCTGGACGAGGTGGTGTTTGTCGGATACGGCACCCAGAAAAAAGTCAATCTGACCGGAGCTGTCTCCACCGTCAATTTTGAGGATATGGCTGAATCCCGTCCGGTAACCTCGGTCGCATCGGCCCTTGCCGGCATGAGCGCGGGTCTTTCAGTGCGAACGACCTCTTCCGATCCCGGCAACGAGTCCAACACGATCAGAATCAGGGGTACGGGAACGCTCAACTCCGCATCACCGCTTTATATCGTAGACGGAGTGGAGAACAACATGAGTTATGTCAATCCGCACGACATCGCCACGATAACGATCCTGAAGGATGCGGCATCCTGCGCTATCTATGGTAACAGGGGAGCCAATGGCGTCGTCCTCATCACGACTAAACAAGGCAAGGAAGGCTCCGTCAACGTAACCTATTCGGGAAGCGTCTCCTTCAACAGCCCGATGCACCGGCTCTCGTATCTGACGGATTATGCCGATTATATGGAGATCATCAATGAATCTCTGTACAACATCGGCCAGGCTGAAAACTTCCTGCCGTCTACGATCGAGACCTGGCGCAATGCCAAGATGGATCCCAATGCGATCTCCGAATCCGGCTATCCCAACTATGTGGCCTATCCCAATATTGATTGGCAGGACTATATGTACCGCCATGTGGCCTCCCAGGATCATAATATTTCCATTACCGGCAGGGATAAGAAAACAAGTTACCTGGTTTCCGCGAACTTCGTGGACAATCCCGGTCTTATCTCCAATACCGGCGCCAAGAAATACCAGGTCCGGGCCAATGTAGACGTGAAGCCTGTTCAATGGCTCACCGTCGGCATGCAGGCCTATGGTTCCGTCATGGACAAGCAGGCCGGAGATTATTCCACGGCGGTCAAATACATCAACCAATCAACCCCGGGCGTTTATCCCTATTACGACGGATACTATGGATTTCCTGCCGCGAATGAGGAAAGTGCGACAGCCTGTAATCCTCTATATACCGTCAATGAGGAAGACGCAATGAGGACCTATTCGAGAATCAAGGTGTCGGGCTATGCGACTGTCGTCTTCCTGAAGGACTTCTCCTTCAAGTCCCTTGTCAATTACGGACGTAACTGGTATGACTACCAATACACGCCCGTCGTTCCCCAGCCGGTCAAGATGAACTTCGCGACAGGCGTGCAGATGACCACCCCGGAGCTTCCGGAGAACATGGAGACCTGGTTCAGGGCCAACGGAGATTGGGACTATACCATCCAGGAAACCCTCAACTGGGGCCACGCATTCGGCCGGCACGAGTTAAGCGCGCTTGCCGGATATGAGGAGTTCTACAGCTTCGAATACAATCACAACGGCACCAAGAAGGGGCTTGTCGATCCCAGCCTGTGGACTGCCGATACGGCCGTCGAACCGTTGAACGTGGGCGGCTCGGCCTCCGACTATTCTTCCCGCTCTTTCTTCGGAAGAATGAATTATGTGTTTGCGAACAGGTATCTCTTCGAGGCCAACCTCCGGTGTGACGGCTCCTCCAGATTCGCGTCGAATGTGCGTTGGGGCTTCTTCCCGTCCTTCTCCGCCGGCTGGCGCATCGAACAGGAAGGCTTCATGAGAAACGCGGGGTTCGACCTGCTCAAGCTCAGGGTTTCCTGGGGAAGACTTGGCAACAACAGTATCGGAAACTACGATTACCAGTCGACCTATAAAGCCCACAACTACAGTTTCAACAATGCGCTGACCAACGGCCTTGCCGTCAGCGTCCATGCCAATGACGCGCTCCGTTGGGAAACCACCACTTCTGCCGACCTTGGCCTGGACATCGGTGTGCTGGATAACCGGCTCACGGCTGAGATTGACCTTTACAACAGGGTCACGGACGGCATTCTCTACAGACCGACCGTCTATCAGACGGCCGGACTGGCCACTGCGCCCATGGAAAACATCGCGGAGGTCACGAACAAGGGTATCGAACTGACACTGGGATGGCGCAGCCATGTCAATGATTTCAGTTACGGTGTGAGCGGCAACTTCTCCTACAACCATAACAGGGTGTCCAAGTACAAGGGCGCGCTGGAAGAAGGCTGGAAGGAGGATGCCAGCGGGTTCCGTACCTATGTTTCCAATCTCGGAGACGTGTCGACCGGTTCGTCGACCCGTATCCTTGAAGGGCATACCATCAACGAGTATTATATGCTCATCCCTTATTCGGGCGACGGAAGCTACTTCGGCGATGACGGTACCGTGATTGCCGGCGGCGGCCCCCGGGACGGTATGATACGGACGGAATTGGACAGGCTGTGGCTGAAGGCCATGATCACCGCCGGATACAGTTTCCGGCCGCAGCAGGGAATCGGCAAGGACAAGATCTGGTACGGCGACTACATTTATGCCGATATCGACGGTGACGGAATATACGGGAATACGTATGACAACGTCTTCACGGGCAAATCGTCGACGCCGAAGTATACCTTTGGCTTCCAGGCCAACGCCTCGTGGAAAGGGTTCGACGTCCAGATGAGCTTTGCGGGCGCCGCCGGCTTCTGGCTCTATTGGAACACGACCGGAGCCTACAGTACCGGAACCCGTATCGGCTACAACATCCTTTCCGGCATTGCGAACGATCACTATTACTATGATCCGGACAATCCTTCGGATCCAAGGACCAATACCACCAGCAAGAACGCCCGTCTGACGGCCAATGAAGGGAACAACCAGCAGGGAGAGACGAGCACGTTGCACCTCTTTAAGGGGGATTACCTGAAACTGAAGAACCTGACGATAGGCTATACGCTTCCCGAGCGTATTGCCGGAAAAGCCTTCATGAAAGGGCTTAGACTGTACCTGTCAGGAGAAAACCTGTTCAATATTACCTCTTATCCCGGACAGGACCCTGAGATGGGAGCCGGTCTCGGATATGCGACGATGCGTCAGATCTCCCTCGGAGCGAACCTGACATTCTGAAAATCTTCAGTAAACGGATTTTATCATGAAAGCAATCAAATATCTTGCATTCGTATCACTGCTTATTCTGGGCGTTACCGGCTGTCGGAAGGATTTGCTGGATACCACGCCTTACAATGCAGTCAGCTCAAACAGCATCTGGACTTCGTCCAACCTGGCCACTCTGGCCGTCAACGGCATATACAATACGTTGCTGCACAGTTCCGGAGAAGACTTCCAGAACTCTGTCTCCCAGGGTAACTATCTGGGCCTGGATGCCCATACCCTTTCCGCCCTTGACCCCACGGTGAGCCCCCGGAACAACTGGTCCAGCACCCACACTTTGCTGAACGGAAACGCTTCGTCGAGCGACAAGATCTTCAGCCGTGCCTGGCAGCAGCTTTATGAAGGGATCTCCAGGGCGAACGACGTCATCGACCATATCGAAAGCGTCCCGGATATGGCGCCCGAGCTTTGCGCGCAGTACAAGGCCGAAGCGAAGTTCCTCAGGGCATATTTCTATTATAGGCTGAACTGCTACTTCCGCGGCGTGCCCCTTTATCTGAAAAGCACACCTGTCAATGAGTTCACAAAACCCCGCAGCAGCGAGTCTGAAGTATGGGAGGCCATCGTCAATGACCTGACGGATGTGATCAATGAGCCCAATATTCCCGGCAGATACGAAGCCGGCGACCCGAATTATGGCCGCGCGACCAAGGGCGCCGCTTTCGCGCTCCGCGGGAAGACATACCTTTGGATGAAGGAGTACGCAAATGCCGAATCCGACTTCAGGAAAGTAGGAGAACTGGGCTTCAGCCTTTTCCAGGGCGAGTATAAGCAGCTGTTCAAGGAGAAGAACGAACAGTGCCCGGAGATGGTCTTTTCCATCCAGTGCTTCGAGAAGGATACCTATGGTAACCAGATGAGTTTCAAGTATGGCTCCCGGGTTACCAGCGGAAGCTGCTGGAATGACTTCTATGGTGACGCCGATTTCATCGACACCTATGAAACGGTGGAGGGAAAGCCGTTCAAATGGGACGACTATATTCCCGGGTATTCCGGCATGACTCCCGTCGCGCGTTCCGTTTACTTCCTGCGTGACGGTCTGAACTCCGGTGAAGGCAACTTCGGAAGCGGGAACTACAAGAGCCTCAAGAGCAAGATGGTCGATTACGGCTCCGACTTCTCCAAGTATCTGGACCAGGGCAACGAAGCCCGCATCAAGGCTGTGTACGAGAGCCGTGACCCCAGGCTCATGCAGACTTACATCACGCCTTATTCGGAGTATCTGGGCTCTCCTAAGGGAATTGAGTATACATACACGTTACGCTGGCCCTTCGTCCAGAATGACATCAGCGAGCCGTTCGACCTTCGTTCGGATTCGTCAAAATACCTGTATTATCTGGTCCGCAAGTTCGTCTCCGAAGGAAACGAGCTCCTCTATCGTGAATATTCGCCCATCGATGTCCCTATCATCCGTTATGCCGATGTGCTGCTTTCTCTCGCGGAGGCCCTCAATGAACAGGGAAAGACGGATGAGGCCATTCCCTATGTGAACATGGTCCGCGAGCGCGCCGGCGTGGCTTTGCTGAACAGCAATTCTTACACGACGGTCGCGGGTCAGGACGATCTCAGGAACCGCATCCGTCGTGAAAAGAGATGGGAACTCGCCTGCGAAGGGACCCTTTATTTCGAAGAGCTCCGCTGGGGCACGTGGTACGATTCAAAGCTGTATGACGGAGCCGGCCTGAAACAGTGCTGGGGTGAAACGAGCATATCATGGACCCATAATGGAGATTATTACACCAAATGGCCCATCCCGGCCACGGAGCGTCAGCTCAACACGGCGCTGACGCAGAATGAAGGGTGGATTGATTGATTCGGGGCATTGGATGGAGAATTAATAACCGATAAGACAAAATGACCAAGATGAGAGAGAATTACATTCCTCCACAGATTGAGGTTATCCGGATGAGCCGCTATTCGGAAGCGATATGCATCTCCGGAGAGAGTTATGAAATAGAGTCCGGGGATTTTGATGCGGATTCAGACTTAGACATGTTTGCATTATGAAAAGCCACAATATGAAATCCGGCCTATGGATCGCATTGATGCTATGCATCGCCCTCAGCTGTGCAAAGACTCGTCTCCGTGAGGGAGAACCTCAGGAAGGAACAATGATTCTCAGCGCCTCCGTCACCGATCAGGAGACCAAGACCATGCTAAGCGCTCCGAGCGACGGCGTATGCGAAGTGCTCTGGAAAACCGGGGACAGGGTATCCGTAAACGGAACGCTGTCGGACAATGCGGTAACGGAAGAAGAGAATGGCACCAAGGACGTTGACTTTACCTTCGGCGCATCCCTGTCTGAACCCTATAAAGTGCTGTATCCCGGCACGACGTCCGTCAATGTGATCAGTCTGCCGTCCACTCAGAACTACGTGGCGGACAGCTTTGACGGAGCTGCCGCGGCATCTTACGGCAATGCCCGGAAATACGGAGACAGATACTCCGTCAAGCTCAATAACTTCTGCGGGCTCATCTGCTTTGCCGTCAAGGGAAATGTGACGCTTGACCGCATTGAGCTTAAAACCCTGGGAAGCGAGAAGCTTCACGGTGATTTCACCCTTGCTGCCGATGCGGATGGCTTTATAGGGGCATTCTCGGGGGGAACTGCCGGCATCCTGACGTATGACTGCGACGTAACGCTCAGTAACACCGATACTTATTTCTATATCGCGATTCCGGCGCAGACCTATGCCGCGGGCATCGAGGCATTGGTCTATCAGGCCGACGGCGCCTTCATGCGTTTGAAGTTCTGGGGGAATGGCTATACGCTTTCTTCGGACAGACTGGTCCGGTTCACCAGTTTCACCTATGCCGCAGGCCGGTCGGAGAATCTTCTCTCCATCAATGACCTCACGGCCGAAGACGGTGGTGAGCCCACCGCGGCGCCTCCAGGAATCACGGTGGCGGTATACAATGTATATCAGGAAGAATCCCGTGAAACCAGCGGTAAGACGTATATGTACCTCTACAATGCGAACGTACGGGAAGCATTGGGTACGGCCATCGCCAATACCGCCGCCGACATCATCGGATTCAATGAACTGGACCCCAATTTCCAGAATGGGGGAGATTATTCGCTGAAAACGCTGGCGGAGGCCCGGGGCTTTACGGGCTACACCTGGGAACTGTCTCATCCGGATGACATCAAAGACGAGGGCATCCTTACGCACAGTTACAAGACCTATAACAAGTATGCCGACGGATTTGCCTATAAGACATCGATGTTTGACATTTCGGACCACAATTATGTCTGGCTCTCCCATAAGGTGGATAATACCTATTATGACTCAAGATCTGACGCGCACGACCATTCCGGCAATCCGGAAACGACCTGTGCCTATGCCAAATTCACGCACAAGGTGTCCGGAAAGCAGTTCTATCTGTTCGTGACCCATCTCCCCACGCTCACCCACGCTTATGCGGAGGTCGGAGCGACGAAGGATGCGAATGGCAATTACAGCGCCGAAGACCAGGCAGCGGCGGCGGCCCGGCGCATGAGGGTCGTCAACAATCTCAAGTATTTCGTGGCGGCCAAGGCGGGATCCCTGCCCTGCATCGTCGTCGGGGACTTTAATTTCGGCCCCTATATGGACACCAAGAAGACGCAGGTTCAGCCTCTGTATGCGGCAATGACCTCCGGGAATTTCATCAATGCCTACGACGAGGTGAATGATTCCGGCAGCATGTCCGGCTTCTACATCAATTATCCTGGCACGCAGACAGGCAGCAACTGGGGTGCGGACTATCTTAAGAACTTGATTTACCCTCAGTTCCGCCTGGACCATATCTTCCTTCGCGACGGGGCCTCGCAGGCCGTTACGGCGCAGTCCTACAAGACCGTCCGTACCACTTATGATGTCGATGAAGATACCTGGTGCCCTTCGGACCACTTCCCGGTCGTCTCTTACATAACCTTTGACTGATCACGCTGCCTTATGAAAAAGAAACATACATTCATTCCGATATTCGCACTGCTCCTTCTGGCCGCAGGCTGCGCCAAGGAAACCGATTATCCCGTCGGGGGAGAAGTCTCCGGCAAGAATGTCGGCATAATGACCGTGACACTCTCTGTCCCTGAGCGTCCGGATACCAGAACCAGTCTCGGCACCAAGGAGGGCAATTCATATCCTGTGCTCTGGAACGCTTCCGATATGATTACGCTGAACGGTACCGCGGCCACGTCGTTCACCTGTGGTGACGACAATACCACCGCCACTGCGACATTCAGGCTGGCCAATCTTTCGGCTCCGTACAATTTCCTGTACGGCGGAGTTCCCGGCCAGGGCAATCAGGTCAGTTTCCCCTCCACGCAGAACTACGTGGCCGATGGATTTGACCCGACGGCCATGCCGATGTACGCATCGCTGGCATCCAGGAGCGACAATGTCACCTTCAGTCATGTCGCTTCCTTGCTGAAGTTCTCCTTCACGGGCGACAGGAAGATCGATTCCGTCACCCTCACGGCTGCCGACGGCTCCATGTCGCTTTCCGGCAACTTCACCATCGGCGCCACGGCCGGAATCCTGAACGGCAGTCTTACTCCGGCTTCCGGCGGGGCGCCGCTCATTTACAGCTTCGGCTCCCACAAGCAGCTTTCCGACGATCCGTTCGTGTTCTATATCGCCATTCCGGCCGGTACATATGAAGGGGGCATTACCCTGGAAGTCGTGGACAATGCTTCCGGTCATATGACGGTGAAAGTGATGGACAGCGATGCCACCAAGACCATTGCAGCGGGCAAGGTGCGCGAGTTTGACAACGTGGTGTATTCCCCTGACAAGGTGACTAACCTCAAGCAGATCTATGACGTCAATACTTTCCGGCAGTTTGTCGAGGCCGTGGCCGGCGGCAACAAGACGCTCAATGCCCGTCTTACCCAGAATGCCGAAACCCTCAACCTCTCGTCCATCGCCGACAGCTTCGAGCCGATAGAGGACTACAAGGGTGTCTTCGACGGCAACGGCAAGACCATCAGCGGGCTTACCAAGCCCCTGTTCGCCGATCTGATGGGCGTGGTGAAGAATCTCACGCTGAATTCCACGATAGCGACCACTTCTGCCGATGACTTGAATTGGGGCATCTTTGCCCAACGCGTCGTTCCTTCGACGGAGATAGATGACATCGCCGGTCTGCAGAACTGCACTGCACAGGGCTCCATCATCTGGACACCGGCCTCCGCCGTTGAAGCAGACTGTAAGTTGGGCGGCCTTGTCGGAAACAATAGGGGAGGCACGTTCATCAACTGTACGAACTATGCTTCGGTGACGTTTGCCGGCAATGGCGCTATCAATGCCTGCCAGCCTGCCATCGGCGGAGTCGTCGGACGCTCACAGAAAGGCGGTGACCTCAACACCCAGGGCGACATCTCCAACTGTGCCAACTATGGGACCGTGGTGTGCTCGGCCGATTTCGCCCAGGGCGTTTATATCGGCGGTGTCCTTGGCTATCAGGTCGATAAGGGCGAAAACATGCGTGGCTGTGTCAACCATGGACTGGTCAAGGCGACCGCGGATTTCTCAACCTCGGGACCTCTCCATATCGGCGGCGTCGCAGGATTGGCCAAGGGCTTCGTCGAGGAATGTACCAACGCAAGCGACGGCGTAGTCACTACCGAGGCCTGTTCAGTCGGGACCTATCTCTGCCAGGGTGGTGTCATCGGCCGTATCAATAATACGTCCGAAACATACTCGAGCCTTTCCAATGCCGGGAGAATCAACGTTGCTGCGACAGGCGCTTCCTCCGGCGCATATATCGGCGGAACGGTGGGCCGATGCAACGAGGGTGCTTCCATCTCGGCCTGCACGAATACCGGCGGAACCATTGAATACACCGGAGATGCCGCCACCGGCGAAATCAGCATCGGCGGCATTGTGGGCAATACGAATCAAAGCGTCTCTTCGTGTACCAACGCTACCGCCATCATTGCCGGCGGTGATTATCCCGTTGACGCAAGCGGCAAGTATTACTCTGTCGGCGGAATTGTCGGCTTTCTGAAGAGCGATGTCGAACTGAGCGACAATACCAATACGGCGGCCATCACTTTCTCCGGAACGACCGGCGGATATATGGCCCTGGGCGGAATCTGCGGCTATTCCAACGGCCCCATTTCCGGTGGCGGCAACTCCGGAACCCTCACTTTCTCGGGAAGCACCACGAAACAGAGTGTTCCTTTTGGAGGCATTGTCGGAAGGACGCCCAAGAATCTGAGTGGAAACCGTGTTACCGGGGTGACCAACAGTGGCGCCATTGTCGTCAATACTTCCGCGCAATCCGGAAAAGTCTTTTATGTCGGCGGCATCGTCGGAGACCATCAGTCCGGCAACCTCAACGCCACCAACAGCGGAACCGTCACCGTGGCGCGGCTGTCCTGCAATCAATTGTTCCTGGGCGGCCTGACGGGCCAGAATGGGGGAGACATCACAGCGGGTTCCGCCAACATGGCCTCCGGCGACATCTCTGTCTCCGGCCTGACAGTCACCAGTCTGGCGTTCATCGCCGGTATTACCGGGCAGAATGACGCCGCGGTGACCGCAAGCAATTCGGGCGATGTGGTCCTGACCTCAGGTTCCACCACTTCTTACGATATGTTCGTAGGCGGCATTGTCGGACGTGGCAAGGCGGATATCACCTCCTGCACAAACAGCGGACTTGTCTCCAACGCCTGCCCTCTGACCAAAGCCGGTCAGTTCCTGGAGATCGGCGGCATTGTCGGCTATAGCATGTCATCTTCCTTGCTCCGCAATTGTGTGAATACGGGCAAGGTCGAGAATACGGCCGATTCCAAAGGACGGATCTATGTGGGTGGCATTGTGGCGGAAGCGGAAAGCGACATTACCTCCTGTGTGAACTCCGGAGATGTTTCCAACAGCGGTAAGGCGACGACGGCTTATGCCGATGGAAAGGTTTACCATGTTGAAATCGGCGGTATTGCCGGCCATGATGACGATATGACCCTTACATCTTGCTCCAACGAAGGCGCCGTTTCCAACAGCGGCGATTCCGGCGCGGGTATCTTTGTGGGCGGCGTAAGCGGCCATTCCATCGCCGCCACTTTTGTGACCTGCTCCAACTCGGGAGCCGTCTCCAACTCGGGAGCTGCCAATAATTCGGGTCTTCCAGTGGATGCATCTGTCGGTGGATTAATCGGTTATATCGACGGAAACAATATGCTCGCCGGCACGGCTTCCGCATTCAATTCCAATTCCGGCACCGTTGAGGAAACATCGACGAACCAATATGTCGGAATGGGCGGCATTGTCGGAATGGTCGATGGCGACGGCGCCGACTTAAGCTATGTCAGGAATCTGGCTGACGGCGACATCACTTATTCGGGCAATATCCGTAAGCAGAGTTATATCGGCGGAGTCGTCGGTTGTGCCATCACGGCGTTTACGATGAACCATGCATCCAATGCCGGTGACTTGAATTTCGAGGACCTGACCATCAATTTTGCCATCTGGATCGGAGGCGTGATCGGAGGATTCCACGAGAGCATGAAAGAGACGGCCTGCTCCTTCACCGGGCTCGACAACAGCGGAAAGATCAACTGCCCCAACGGCGATTCGGGTTCGAATATGGCCCCGGACAAGAAATCCCGGACGGCCTACAGCTACATCGGCGGTGTCAGCGGCGTCGGAGAGAGTTCCGCCAAGGAATTCCTCAATTGCTCTAATTCCGGAGCGATAGCCGTTTACAACCAGATGAGGACGCGCGTGGGAGGCATTCTGGGTTACTCCGAGGTCAATCCTGCCGGCAGCGTCAATACGGGCCCCATCAACTATTGCCGGTATAATACGATCGGTATGAGCGGCGACTATAAGAGCGAGGTGGGCGGCGTCGTGGGCTATATGGACATCGCCACTCCGACCGGCCTGACCAATGATGCGACGGTAAGAACCACGGGTTCGTCTCCCAACACATACACGGGCGGCATCATCGGCCTGGTCGGTGATACGACCACCGGCTTTCTCAACTGTCATGTGGGCTCCAGCACGGGTACGCAAAAGGGTATCTCCGGAGCGGGAGAAGGCAGCTTCGGCAGCACTGCCGCAGGTCTGTTCAGCGCTGACGACAGCGCGAATGACTGGGATTTCACCGGCTGTAAAGTCCTGAGCGGAACGAAATGCCAGAATATGGAGGTGACGGCCGATAATCTGGCCGATGCGGTGGTCGGACGCAATCATCCGACTTCCATCACCAACGCTCCTTCCATCGTCACGAGCTTCTGATCGACATGAGAAAGCCGCAGCTTCCGGTCTTTGTCCTTCTCTTATATCTTGTGTGCTGTCCGCTGGCGGGCGCACCAAGATATGAGAGAAGCATAAACGATGGCTGGGCTTTCCGGAAAGAGGGCGAAACGGTCACGCGGGCGGTCTCGCTCCCGCATACGTGGAACGCGGAAGATGCCGTGGATGATGAACCGGGGTACTTCAGGGGCATAGGATGGTATGAGCGGACAATCCAAATCAATGATGTCCTCTCCGACAAGAAAGTCTTCGTGCGCTTCGAAGGAGCCAACCAGGTTGTCGATCTTTTCGTAAACGGTTCTCACGCAGGCACTCACAAGGGAGGCTATACAGCCTTCGTCTTTGATGTCAGCGAATTCGTTCACGCCGGCGCCAACTGCTTTAGGATAAAGGTGGATAACTCGCACGACGAGGGAATTCCTCCGCTGGGGGCCGATTATACCTTCTTCGGGGGCATCTACCGCGACGTGTCGCTGGTCTTTGTGCCGGAGAATCATATTAGCATTGACCATTATGCAAGCGACGGAGTCTATGTCACTGCGAAGCCCGATGTCTCGGCGGCGAACGCTTCCGTGCAGATAGAAACGCATCTGAGCATCAACCGCCCGGAAAAGATACTGTTCCTGGAACATTCTGTCCTGAGTCCCGACGGAAAGCAGGTGACAGCGGTCCGCAAGCAGATCCGGAAGCCGTCAGGCAAGATGGTCGTGGACGCAGCCGTCGTCGTCCCCGACCCGATATTATGGAATGTCGATTCTCCCGAGTCGTATTCTGTCGTAACCCGCCTTTTGGACAAGGAGGGGGAGGTGGTGGATTCCCGTAGGAGTTCGTTCGGCATCCGGTCTTTCCGCTTCGACCCTGATAAAGGATTCTTCCTGAACGGCAGGCACCTTAAGCTCATGGGAACCAACCGGCATCAGGATTTTCGGGGGAAGGGGAATGCGCTTCGGGACGAAATGCACCTTCGTGACATCCGTCTTCTCAAGGAGATGGGCGGCAATTTCCTCCGGATTTCGCATTACCCTCAGGATGACCTGATTCCGGAGGAATGCGACCGCCTGGGAATCCTTGCCTGCGTGGAGATTCCGGTCGTCAACCGCATCGGTCTTGCCGATGATTTCAGTCAGAACTGCGTGAACATGGCCAGGGAGATGCTGTACCAGAATTTTAACCATCCATCCATCGTGGCCTGGGCATACATGAACGAAGTGCTTCTTGACGATTCCCCTTTGCAAGAACTGGATAAGGAGGAGTATTATAAAAGAGTGAAGGACTGCGCCAAGGCTATCGACAGTGCCCTGCGCGAGGCAGATCTTACCAGGCCCACAATGATTCCCTGTGACGGTGACAGGATAAGGTACAAGGAAAGCGGGCTTGGAGACATCCCGGACATCCTGGGATTCAATCTCTACCACGGTTGGTATTACGGCACATTCGACAAACTGGGCCCTGCCCTTGACAAGATACACGAGACATTCCCCGGAAAGGCCTTGATCGTTTCCGAATATGGCGCCGACGCGGATTCGCGTCTGCATACTCTCAACCCGGAATGTCAGGATTATACCTGCGATTATGCTCTCCTCTTCCACAAGAGCTATATCCCGGTTATCCTGGAGAAGGAGTATCTTTCCGGCGGGGCGGTCTGGAATCTGAACGACTTCTGCTCGGAGGCCAGGGGATTTGCCGTTCCTCATTTCAATTGCAAGGGAATTACCACCGCGGCCAGGACTCCCAAGGACAGTTATTGGCTGTACAAGGCACTTCTCGGCAAGGATCCGTTCATCCGGATCGGGGGCGCGGACTGGAAGATCCGGGGCGGACAGGAAGCCGGCGGTGTGTGCATACAGCCGGTGGAGGTCTTCGCGACGGCTCCCCAGGTTGAATTGTCCCTGAATGGACAATCTCTGGGTACAAAGGCGGTCAGGGAAGGTTCTGCCCTGTTTGAAGTGCCGTTCAAAGGGGGAGAGAACGTCCTGGAAGCCCATGGCTCAGACGGTGCGGCTGACCTTCAGCGCATAGAATTCCGCCTGGTCCCGGAGGATATGGCCCATTTCAGGGAAATAAACGTTTTGATGGGCACAAACCGGTATTTTGAAGACCGGGAAGGCGCCCAGATCTGGATTCCGGAGCAGCCTTACCGTCCCGGTTCGTGGGGCTATGTGGGCGGAGAACGGATGTATCAGCAAAACAGTGGCGGCCCCCGGCCGGCTTTTGAGGCCGATATCGCCTGTACGGATTTGGATCCTTTGTTTCAGACCCAGAGGGCGGGTCTGGAGGCTTTCAAGGCCGATGTCCCGGACGGGAAATACTACGTTTACCTGTATTTCGCCGACCTGACGGGACCCTCCCGTGGAAAACCCATGCTGTATGACATCGGAAACGAGGCCCTGTCTTTCGGTGAAACCGAGCGCGTTTTCTCTGTTTCCATCAATGGAGTCACCGTCCTCAGTGATTTCAACATTGCGGGGGAATATGGATATGATACGGCCGTCGTCCAGCGCTTTTCCGCGGAGTCGGAGGACGGAAAAGGCCTGAGCATTAATTTCATTCAGTCTCAGGGCCTTCCTGTATTAAACGCTATCAGAATAATGAGAGTTCAATGAATAAAGTCTTTTTTTGCGTATTGCTTACGTGTGCATCGTTATCCTGTACGGATAAGGTGTCGATAACGGACTTTGGTGCCAGGGGTGATGGCGTTACGCTTGACACCGAAGCCATCCAGACCGCGATCGACCATGCCGCCGAAAAAGGCGGCGGGGTGGTTACCGTGCCTGCCGGAACATATGTCTCCGGTTCGATCTGGCTCAGGGACAATATTGAACTGCACTTGGAGGCCGGTGCCGTCATCAAGGGCAGTCCTGACATCAATGACTATTGCAGCGCTGACTGCTGCCCGCAGAACGAGGCGGAGAACGGCTTCGGCGATTACACGACGGGCGGTCATCTGATTCTCGGCGTGGGTGTCCAGAATGTCACGCTCAGCGGCCCGGGAAAGATAGACGGCAATTCGGATGCTTTCCTGCTCGATTCAGAGGGCATCGCCTACTCGCACAAGTCAGAGGTCCTGGCGCGGCCGTCCCAGATGGTATGGTTCGTGGACAGCCAGGACATTACGATCAAGGATATCGAACTGGCCGATTCTCCCTACTGGAGCTGCTTCATCCTGAATTGCGAAAGGGTAAGTATCGACGGATGCTATGTCCACACCCGCAGAAGGGACTATCATACTTTCAACGGCGACGGAATCGATATCGACCGCAGCCTCGACGTGACCATTTCCAACTGCCGGGTCGATACTTCCGATGACAGCATCACCCTGAGGGCTTCAGGGACCCATCTTCTGGAGAATCCTCACGACTGCGCCAGGGTGTCCATCCATGATTGCGAGTTATCATCCAGTTGCAATGCCATTCGTGTCGGAGTCGGAGAGGGGCATATCCATGACGCGGTCATATCAAATGTGACGGTTACCGACACGGAAACCGCCTTCAATATCGTATGCTCCTATGGCAAAGGAGTCCGTGGTACCGATATCGACAACATCCTGTTCAAGAACATCAGGGTTGAGGCCAATGAGTTGTTGCGCCTCCATCATATGTATTCCAAGGATGCCATCGTCAAGGATATCACCTTTGAGCGTATAGGAGGAAGGGCGCCCAATACTTCCCATATATGGGCCAGGGCTGCAGCTCCGTTCAAGAATATCGTTTTCCGCCAGGTGAATGTCCCGGCGTATTATGAATGCGTCAATGCCCAAGTGGAAACGGAAGGCGGATCGTTCAAGCAGAAAGAGCTGTCCCCGGAACAGCTCGAGAGGCGTTATGATTACATTGAGAATGAGACAAAACTCCTGTATTGAGATGAAGCGGCTGTTCTTGCCCTTCCTGCTGGCTGTCATCAGTTTTACCGCATGGGCCCAGGCCGGTATTCCGCTGCCGGAGTATCCGCGTCCCCAAATGGTGAGATCCGCCTGGAGTAACCTGAACGGGGAGTGGAACTATGCCATCCTGGACAAGGATGAAGAGTACGCTGTCGCTCAGGGACAGATTGTGGTTCCCTTCCCGGCGGAATCACGGCTTTCCGGTGTTCAGAAGCAAGTGGGGCCGGAGAAAGCCCTGTGGTATGAGCGGACTTTTACGGTTCCAAGACAGTGGAAAGGGAAGCGCACGCTGCTTCACTTCGGCGCCGTGGACTGGCAGGCGGAAGTATGGGTGAACGGGAAGAAAGCCGGCGTCCATACCGGCGGTTATGCGCCGTTCTCCTTCGATATCACGGACCTGTTGAACAAGAATGGGAAGCAGGCCCTGAAGGTAAAGGTGCTGGACGCCTCGGACCAGGGCTGGCAGCCGCGCGGAAAACAAGTGTCCCATCCCCGGTCTGTCTGGTACACTCCGGTTACCGGCATCTGGCAGACGGTCTGGCTGGAGTCCGCGCCCCGGACAAGGGTGGTCTCCTATCTGGCCGATGCCGATGTGGACAAGTCGTCCCTCAGCGTTCACGTGGATACGGAAGGCCTTGATTCTGATGATGTCGTAAGGGTCGGACTCCGGGAAGGGGGCATCGGCTACAGTGCCGAGAAACCGGCGGGAGCGGTCATTGCCGAGGCTGACGGTGTGGATGTGATCCTTCCCATCGCGGAACCGGAACTTTGGTCGCCCGCTCATCCTTATCTGTACGGACTGGACATTTCCATCGTCCGGAAGGGCAAGGCAGTGGACCGGGTGAACGGTTATACGGCCCTCCGGAAGATATCGGCCAAGATGGATACGGATACCTTTGAAAAGGACAGGGCGGGCACCCCTCAAGGCTCTCTGCGACTGGCGCTGAACAATGAGATCCTGTTCCAGTTCGGCCCTCTGGACCAAGGCTGGTGGCCGGACGGACTCTATACGGCACCCAGCGATGAAGCGCTTCGTTTCGACATTGAGAAGACCAGGGAATGGGGATTCAACATGATTCGCAAGCACATCAAGGTGGAACCCGCCCGCTGGTATTACTGGTGCGACGCCCTGGGCGTTCTGGTGTGGCAGGATATGCCCTGCATAGCCGATCACAGTGACGTGAACAACGAAACCCGTCCCAAGGACATCCGTGATGCGCAGAGTAACATATGGGCCCTGAATTCCTTCTCCGGGGGAACGGATTGCCGGGTTCCGGAATACTGGAAGAAGAACTTCTACAAGGAATGGGGAGAGATCATGGACTGCCTGAAAGGCTTCCCGTGCATTGTGGTATGGGTGCCCTTCAACGAGGGCTGGGGGCAGTTTGACACGGAGGAAGTCGTCCGTTTTACCAAGGAAAAAGATCCGTCACGCCTTGTCAATGAGGCTTCCGGAGGCAATTACCGCCTGGCCGGAGACATCCTGGACGTCCACCATTATCCGGAGCCCAGGATGAACGTCTTCGACAGGACCAAGATCAATGTCCTTGGGGAATACGGTGGTATCGGCTACCTGGTGGAAGGCCACATCTGGAAGCCGGAAGGCAGGAACTGGGGCTATTCGGGCCTGTGCAAGAGCCCGGAAGAGCTGCTGGAGCGTTACAGACTGTACGCGGAGCGGCTCAAGGCCTTGATCGACATCGGCTGCGCCGCCGCCGTCTATACCCAGACGACGGACGTCGAACTGGAACTCAACGGCCTGATGACCTATGACCGGTTGGAAAAGGTCGATGCATCCGCCATCCGGGCGATCAACCGGGAGGTGATAGAGAGTCAGAATGACAATTGGATTACAAATATCGGAAAGAAATGAAACGTTTTCTCACCACTTTGTTCCTTCTTGGGCTGACGCTGGTCTCCTATGCCCAGCTGTCACCCCAGATGGACGCTTACATACGCGCATATCCGCAGCGGGCGGCAGGGGTTATCCATTCCTATGAGTTTCTTCCCATCAAGGATACTCCGGCTCCCGGCGGCTTCAAGCCTTTCTATATCAGCCACTACGGCAGGCACGGCTCCCGTTCGCATTCGACGGACAAGCCTTATGTGCTGCTGCGGGACTGCCTGCAGGCCGCGGCCGATGAAGGAATCATAACGCCGTCCGGCGATTCTCTCCTTGCCTGCGCCAAGGAGATGATCCTGCTTCACAACGGCATGGACGGTCGCCTGACCCCCAGGGGAGCGCGTGAGCATGAACTCATCGCCCGAAGGATGTATGAGCGTTATCCCCGCGTGTTCAGAAAAGGGGAAGTGCACGTCATTTCCTCGGATGTGCCGCGCTGTCTGGTGAGCATGGCGGCGTTTACCTCCTCTCTGCGGGCCTGCAAGAGCGACCTCGTCATTACCTGGGACTGCGGCGCCGTGTACCAGCGCATCATTACCCTCAACAGCCCCCAGTCCATCAAGCAAAAGGCCAAAGCCGATGCGCACAGCGCCCTGACGGACATTCCCATCGACACGACGGCCGTCTATTCCCGATTCTTCACGGATACGGCCAGGGGAAGGCAGCTGACCGGGAATCCGAAGGATTTCATCTCCGCCATTTTCAACGTCGCCCGGTTCTCCGAGGCCTACGATATCGAGGAGAACCGCTACAGCTTCCTCCCTTGGGAGGCCGTCGTCACCACATATGCGCGCCACGCCCTCCAGAGCTACCTTGCGTATTGCAACTCGGTTCCTTATGGCGACGAGGCTTTGGAGAATGTCGCCGTCTTGGCCAAGGAAATGGTCAGGAAGGCCGATGAAGCCATTGCCGGAGCGCCGGTGGCCGCGGACCTTATCTTCGGGCACGATCTGCCCTTCATGTGCCTGTGCTCTTTCCTCGGCCTGGAAGGCTTCGGCTATCCCAGACTCACGGCGGAGGAAGCGTACAGCACCTGGCCGGGAGCAAAGCTATGCACATTCGCCTCCAACCTGCAAATGATTTTCTATAAGAACCGCAAGGGCGAGGTGCTGGTCAAGTTCCTCGCCAATGAGCAGGAAACCCTGATTCCCGAACTGAAATCCTTCTCCGGGCCTTACTACAGGTGGGAGGACGTCAAGAAATATCTTGAAATCTGACATTCCATGAAAAAGATTATACTCACGGCAGCGTCGCTTCTGTCTGCAACCCTCGCATTCACGCAGCCTTATATCATCACCCAGCGGGACAAGGACCGCGCGGCGGAAATCGTAAGCAGAATGACGTTGGACGAAAAGATCGCCCTCATCTCCGGAAAGGATGACGGGTTCCATACCTGTGCCATTCCCAGACTTGGCATCCCTTCAGTAAGAATGGCCGACGGCCCGCAGGGCGTACGTAACAAGACGAACAGTACGTACTACCCCTGCGGGATCGGCCTGGCCGCCAGTTTCGACCGCGAGGCGGCGAAAGGGGTGGGCGACGGCATCGGTTTCGACGCCACCGCCCGTGGTGTGCGGATCATGCTCTGCCCGGGAGTGAACATTTACCGTTCGCCCCTGTGCGGACGTAATTTCGAGTACTACGGAGAGGATCCTTATCTCACCTCCGAGATCGCTCTTAACTACATCCGGGGCATCCAGCAGCACAGAGTGATGGCTACCATCAAGCATTTTGCCCTCAACAACCAGGAGTACCAGCGACACCGCGTCGGTTCCGTGGCCGATGAGAGGACTCTGAACGAGATCTATTTCCCGGCTTTCCGCAAGGCGGTGGAGCAGGGCGATGTGGCCGCCGTAATGACCAGCTACAACCCCGTGAACGAAGTCCACGCGGCAGAGAATGCCTGGCTTATAAAGGAAAACCTCCGCGCCTGGGGCTTCGACGGCATCGTCATGTCCGACTGGAAATCGACCTACACGACGCTGGGCGTGCTTACCAGCGGACTGGATCTTGAGATGCCGGAGGACTTCACGACCAAGCCGGAGATGGTGAAGCCCCTCGTTGAGAACGGGGTCGTCCCGGAGACCAACCTGGACCAAATGTGCCGGCACATCCTCCAGGCGTTCATTGCCTACGGCCTCCTGGACCTTCCGGCGAAGGATGAGTCCATCCCGGAGGATTACGAGTACTCCCGGAAAATGGCCTATAACGCCGCGGTAGAGGCGCCCGTGCTTCTTGTCAATAACGGCCTGCTGCCCTTGAAGAAAGGCCGCATCGTCGTCCTGGGCCCCAATGCCAACACCGTGGCCTACGGCGGCGGTTCCGGCAGAATGGACCCCATCCCTGGCCGCAATATCACACCTTATGCCGGTCTGAAGGCTCTCGGGAAGAAGTATGATGTAGAACTCATTGAGAGTACGGAGTTTACCCTCGCTGAACGGAAAGCCATCGCAAAGGCCGATGCCGTGATCGCGGTGGTCGGGTTCAACCATGATACGGAGCTTGAAAACCACGACCGCACCTACGGATTGCCGGCCGGGCAGAACGAACTGATAGCGGCCGCGTCTTCCTTGAATAAGAACACGGTCGTCATCGTCAATTCCGGCGGCGAGGTGGACATCACCCCCTTCAAGGACAACGTGACGGCCATCATCATGGCCTGGTACGGGGGGCAGGAGGGCGGAAAGGCTCTTGCCGATATCATCTCCGGCAAGGTGTCGCCTTCGGGCAAGCTTCCTTTCACCTTCTGGGGGACCGAGGAGAAGAATCCTGCGGCGCCGTACTATCATGCGGACACGGCGGCCATTCACCGCTCGAGCAAGAGCCGTCCCGAATATCCGCACACCACCTATACGGAGGGTTTGTTCGTCGGATATCGCGGCGTGGAGAAGTTCGGAGTGGAACCGATGTTCCCGTTCGGATATGGGCTCAGCTATTCCGGCTTCGAGTATTCCGACGGTCGTATTGTCCCTACTGCCGATGGCTGCGAGGTCGTTTTCACCGTTTCCAATACCGGAAAGATGGATGCGATGGAGGCGGCTCAGGTCTATGTCGCCCCTCAGAATCCTTCCGTGATGCGTCCGGCCTATGAGCTGAAAGGCTTTGACAAGAAACGCATCGCGAAAGGCCAAAGTGCAGAGTTCAGGATTCCGTTGAGTTATCAGGCTTTCTCTTACTATGACACCGCTTCCCACAGCTGGAAAGTCGATGGGGGAGATTACAAAATCCTGGTGGGTTCATCGTCAAAGGACATCAGAATCATTCTGGATCATACAGTCAGGTAAGACGGGATATTTCATATTGTTGCCAAAGATTACTACCTTTGGGAAGGACATAATGACACTGCAATATGAAAAACAAGATCAATTTACTGCTCGGTATCGGCGTCGTTGCCATGGCGCTGTCCATGAGTTCTTCCGCCTATGCCCAGGATATCATTCGGACGAAGGCGGGGAAGGATATTGCTGCTAAGGTGCTGGAAATCAGCGACGAGGAGGTTTCGTATAAACTGTATGACAATCAGGATGGGCCGACCATCAGGATCTCGACGGAGAAGCTGTACAAGATATTCTTTGAGAACGGCTCTGAATATGCGTTCGTCGAGGAGGTCTTCTCCCATAACCTTCCTGCCGATGCTCCCTTGGGGGACCTGGTCGCGGATGGAAACAACGTGTATATCATGATGGACGATCCGACGAACAGTTTCTCCGAGAAGGACAAGTTTATCCGTGAGTATCTTCGCGAGTACACGCCGTGGAATGTGGTCGATTCCATCGATGACGCCGATTTCATCCTGTACGTGGAAGTCCATAAGACCGAGAGCTTCTCGCGCGTCCACTCGGCCACCCCGTCCATCCGCCGTCCTGACGGAACCGTGGTCTGGAAAGGCCGTAAGCAACGGGCCGCCCCCGTCATCCAGAACGGCTTCGTCGCCGTCCGCGGCGTCTCCAAGGACATTGTCCGCGAGGCCTTGATGGAAGACCTGTGGGATGCGATCCGCTGACGCTTCTACGGGTTAACTTACACCAAGAACATTCCCGTTGTCATCGACCTCAACATAATCGCCTTCCTGGACGGTGAGGAAGCCGTCGTCGGTGAGGACGGAGAGCATGGTGATGCCCATGCAGAAGTAGGGCGCCAGGAGCTTGTCGCCGAGGAGGGCCTTGAGTTCGTCGAAGTTGGTGCCGGTGTATTGGATGCGGGTCATAAGAGCTTGATTGCGTTGATGTTGCGGCCGCACTGGACGCCTTCGCGGCGGGCGGAGAAGAAGGTGGGGTCCCGGTAGGTGTCGATGGCATCGACACGGATGTTCCCGGGGCGGATGCCGCGCTCCTGCAGCAGCCACTCATTGGCCTGAAAGAGGTCGATGTGATGTCCGCCAGACATCGGGGTGCCGTCGCCGGGGCCGCGGAAACTCCAGATCTGGGACATGGGGAAGCCGGCGTCCTTGAACTTCTCGGCCACCTCCTCGCCGACCTGGAAACTGTCCGGGCCGATGCAAGGGCCGATGACCGCCCGCAGATCCTCCGGGTCCGTCCCGAAGACCTCCTCCATCATGTCGATAACCCCCTGCGAAATCTTCAGCACCGTCCCTTTCCAGCCCGAGTGCACGGCGGCGATGACGCGGCGGACGGGATCGTACAGGAGGATCGGCACACAGTCGGCCGTCCGGACCCCGATGGCCACCCCGGGGAGATTGGTAATGAACGCATCATACCCTTCCAGCTCCTCCCGCGTCATCCACGGACGGTCGATGATCGCTACCCTGGACCCATGGACCTGATGTCCCTGAATCACAGGGTAGGGCAGCACGGAGTCCCGCCGGGAGGTGAAGGCCTCGACGCCGGGGCCGAGGTCATAATAGAGGAGGTCTTGAAACATGGGGCGAAGATACGGATAATCTGAAAATCCCCCAAATACCAACATCTTGGGATTGCCGCCGGTGCAGATTCACCGTAACTTTGCCTTCGGTTAGACAGCATGCAGTTAAAGAGTATATAAATTCCTTTTAGTTAGTGTTAATGAGGGCCCTCCTGCCGCGAAGGTACGGGGGCTCGTTTCATTGGTGGCTTATTGTAAAAACGGCGGAATATGCCTAACTTTGATAAATTGATTTTTGAAATGAGAAATACTGTATTTGCTGCGATTGTATGCCTTCTGGCGCTGGTTTCCTGCGGGAAGAAGGTTCCGGCTTCCGTGCCGGCCGTGATCAGGAATGGGATGATTGAACTCAAGACTCCGCCGCGGGCGCCGGGGCAGGTGAGCGCGCTGGGGCTGAAGTGCGACCCCATCGACACGGTCCGGATCGCGTTCGTGGGCGTCGGGGGACGGGGGAGTGCCGCGGTGAGGCGGTATACCTTCCTGGACGGGGTCAAGATCGTGGCTTTTTGTGATTTGAAGCAGGAGAACCTGGACGCGTGCCAGGATATCCTGAAGGAGGCCGGGCTGCCGGAGGCCGATAACTACCTCGGCGACGAGGCCTACAAGGAGCTGTGCGACCGGGAGGACATCGACCTGGTGTATGTGTGCACGGACTGGCTGCCGCACGTGCCGATTTCGCTGTACGCGCTGGAACACGGGCATCACGTGGCCTGCGAGGTCCCGATGGCGATGACGATCGACGATTGCTGGAAGCTGGTCGATGCCTGCGAGCGCACCCGTCTGCACTGCATGATGCTCGAGAACTGCTGCTACGATTTCTTCGAGATGTCGGCCCTGAACATGGCCCAGCAGGGGCTGTTCGGCGAGGTCTATCACGTGGAAGGCGCTTATATTCACTTCCTTGCCGATCACTGGGACCGCAGCGAGCCCTGGCGGGTCGACTACAACATCGACCATCGCGGGGACAACTATCCCACCCACGGCCTCGGCCCGATCGCACAGGTGCTGAACATCCACCGCGGTGACAAGATGGACTATCTCGTTGCCATGGACACTCCCTCTTACAACGGTAAGGTGGCGGCCAAGACGTTCCGGAACAAGGACTATTGCAAGGACGGTGACCACACCATCAGCCTGATCCAGACGGAGAAGAAGAAACTCATCGAGATCCAGCACAACGTGTACGCCTACCGCCCCTACTCCCGCATGTACCAGCTCACCGGCTCCGAGGGCTTTGCCAACAAGTACCCGACTGAGGGCATTTCCGTGCGGAAAATGAATGGGCACAGCTACATCCCCGAGGCGGTCATGGACTCTCTCCTGACGGCCTACAGGCCCGATTTCGTGAAGGCGATCGAGGACAAGGCCCGCGAGGTCGGCGGCCACGGCGGCATGGACTTCATCATGGACTACCGCCTGATCTACTGCCTCCGCAACGGCCTTCCTCTAGACGAGGACGTCTATGACGCGGCCGAATGGTCCGCCGTCCAGGAACTCAGCCGCATCTCGCTGGAGAACGGCTCCATGCCCGTCCGCTTCCCGGATTTCACCCGCGGCGATTGGAACGTGGTGGACGGGTTCCATTACGCGCTGTAGCGGAAAGCGCGCTGATTATTCGCAGAACTTCTTTCCCGCGCCCCAGGCCTTGCCAACGACATCGCCGAGGGCGCGGTAAGTCATTGCCGCGGCGTCAAAGACGATGGGCTGGAGCTTGTCCAGGTCCACCTTGCCGTCGGTGAGGATGCTGTCATCGGCACTCATGTTGACGACTTCGCCGACGAGGATGCCGTCGGCCCAGGAGACGACCTTGCATTCCAGGGTGAGGGGGTATTGGTCGATGATGGGGGCGTCGACGTTCGGGCTGGGGGAGCAGGTGA
>JAEEGI010005068.1_pt1 | contig 30495 bp, 18 predicted proteins | sample 8958751 | NCBI WGS metagenome assembly JAEEGI01 (sample SAMN16246545, study PRJNA631951) | gut metagenome | biome: gut microbiome; feature: rumen; material: KS-attached | host: Bos | place: Iran: Karaj | collected 2018-10 | reverse complement strand
TACTACAATTTCACCGAGCTCATGGCCGAGACAGTGCTCAGATCGTTACACCATTCGTGCAGGTCGGAACTTACCCGACAAGGAATTTCGCTACCTTAGGACCGTTATAGTTACGGCCGCCGTTTACTGGGGCTTCGATTCAGTGCTTCACTTCATTGCTTCCGCTAACACCCCCTCTTAACCTTCCAGCACCGGGCAGGTGTCAGGCCTTATACCTATTCTTTCGAATTTGCAAAGCCATGTGTTTTTGGTAAACAGTCGCCTGAGCCATTTCTCTGCGCCCTGCTATGCAGGGTCCCCTTCTCCCGAAGTTACGGGGTCAATTTGCCGAGTTCCTTAGCCATGATTCACTCGAGCACCTGAGGATTCTCTCCTCACCCACCTGTGTCGGTTTACGGTACGGGCCAGTACACAATTAATGATCTGAAGATTTTCTCGGCAGTCTGCTTACCGCGACTATCGCCTCCCCCGAAGGGTCAGCGTACTGTCGGCCATCGCCACATCACAGCTCTTAACCGCAACGTATAGCTTCGACCTTCAACGTGCTATTCCGTCAGCACGCGCGCGTGTCACTTCTGCGTCTCTCCGTCTCTCATGCACTGGGTATCGGAATATTAACCGATTGTCCATCGTCTGCGCCTGTCGGCTTCGACTTAGGTCCCGACTTACCCTGATCCGATTAACGTTGTTCAGGAAACCTTGGGTTTTCGGTGTGCGGGTTTCCCGCCCGCATTATCGTTACTTATGCCTACATCTTCTTTTCCAACCGCTCCAACATACCTTACGGTACATCTTCTGCGCCGACTGGAATGCTCCCCTACCACTCTCTCGAGTCCATAGTTTCGGCAGTGGTCTTGATGCCCGGTTATCATCCATGCAACGCCGCTCGACTAGTGAGCTGTTACGCACTCTTTAAATGAATAGCTGCTTCCAAGCTAACATCCTAGCTGTCTCTGCGATGTCACTCCGTTCTCTCAACTTAAACCACGTTTAGGGGCCTTAACTGTTGGTCTGGGCTCTTTCCCTTTTGCCACCGGACATTAGCACCCGGCGACTCACTCCCACAAATCATTTGGCGGCATTCAGAGTTTGTCAGGATTTGATAGGCGATGAAGCCCTCGCATCCTATCAGTAGCTTTACCTCCGTCAAACTGTTGTGAGGCTGTCCCTAAAGACATTTCGGGGAGTACGAGCTATCTCCCAGTTTGATTAGCCTTTCACCCCTACCCTCAGCTCATCCAAATCCTTTTCAACGGAAACTGGTTCGGACCTCCAGTGCCTGTTACGGCACCTTCATCCTGGCCAAGGGTAGATCACTAGGTTTCGCGTCTGTTCCGTCCGACTTGACGCCCTGTTCAGACTCGCTCTCGCTTCGGCTGACGTGCCTTAAGCACTTAACCTCGCCGGACAGAAACAACTCGTAGGCTCATTATCCAAAAGGCACGCCGTCGCGCCTTGCAGCGCTCCGACCGCTTGTAAACGAACGGTTTCAGGTTCTATTGCACTCCCCTGTTCGGGGTTCTTTTCACCTTTCCCTCACGGTACTGTCCTCTATCGGTCTTCTATGAGTATTTAGCCTTGCGGGATGGTCCCCGCTAATTCAGACAGGATTCTTCGTGTCCCGCCCTACTCAGGATACCACTACTCAACAACATACTTACCAGTACGGGGCTGTCACCCTCTGCGGTGTATCTTTCCAGATACTTCCTGTTCGCTGCTGTCTCGTTCTGTGGTCCTATAACCCCGACATTGCCGTAACAACATCGGTTTGGGCTCTTCCCATTTCGCTCGCCACTACTTTGGGAATCGATCTTTCTTTCTCTTCCTCCGGGTACTAAGATGTTTCAGTTCCCCGGGTTCGCTCGCTTAACGCGTGATAGCTCTTCAAGCTATCGGGTTTCCCCATTCGGACATCCGCGGATCAATTCGTGTTTGCCAATCCCCGCGGCTTTTCGCAGCTTACCACGTCCTTCATCGCCTATAGAAGCCAAGGCATCCTCCGTTCGCTCTTTGTTCCTTCGTCTTGAATCATGCTTTCTTCTGACTGTTTTCAAGTCTTTCTTGCATGTCTTGATTGAAATTGTAGTCCCTTAACTGATCCAGAAAAACTCTTTCTCAATTAACAAACTATCTTATTGCTTTCAGTTTTTTACCTCGTTTTCTCTCTCCAATAAGTCAATGAACTTGTCGTTTCTTCCGAAACGGGCTGCAAAGGTAAGCAGTATTTTTTAAAAACAAAATTTTTTTTGATTTTTTTTCATCCTACCCCAAAAAAAGCCGGTAAAAACCGGCTCCTTTATATATATACCCCCGGTCAAGCCGGGGGTAATGCTGTTTTTACAGGTTCGAGACCACTTCGAAGTACAGGGCTCCGTCAAGGACGGTGGCTTTGTAGAGGGTGTTCTCCACCAGGTAGTAGGTCTTGCCTTCGAGTACGATCTCGTCGTAGTCGGTCGGGATCTCCGTCACCAGGGCGCCGATCGGAGCTTCGATCACGTAGTACTGGCCATTCTTGAGAATGTAGAACACACCATCCTGGTAGTAGTAGTCCTGGCCTGTCTGGTTCAGGAGGTTCGTCTGGTAGTAGTCGTCGCTCGTCCGGATCACGTAGCCCTTGTTGCTGGTGGAATAGACCCGGGAGAGTTCGGCTGCCCGCTGCGCACGTTCGATCTCGTTGCGGATGGTGTTGATCGCGATGGCGGTCAGCGCCACGTTGAACATCGTGGAGGCGATGGCGGTTCCGCGCGGAGGACGGCAGACGTAATAACCGCCGAGCAGGTAAGGCCGGTAGTAGATACCGTCGTAATAGAAGTAGTCGATTCCGCCGACACGGAGAGTTACATAGCCTCTCGGGAGGGCCCGCAGCCGATGTCCGAAGTAGTGGTCGCCGTAGCTGTAGGACGGCATCGGCCGGTGCTTCGGCTCGAGGTACGGACGGGCGAACTCAGGTCCGCGCGGACGAGGCGGCTGGTTGTGATACTGGACAGCGGCCGGACGATGCTCGCGCGGAGGCTGGTTGTATCGATGGCTGCTCTTGGTGTCGTTCTTCGGAGCGGCAGGTCTCACCTCGCGGTTAGACGGGATGTTCTGGCGTCCGACATTGCTGTTCTGGCGGCTGATCTGCGCGCTGTGGCTGTTGCTGTTGGGCGTGCTGGTACGCGCAGGACGACGGTCCTCGACCTGAGCCGGTGTGTTGTTCTGCTTCCGGGGCGCGGTGGTCTGGCTACCGCTGGCAGCAGGACGGCTCTGACGCTGCGTTTGTCCGGAAGGAGTCACCATCTTGGTCTGGGGCTGCTCCTTCTTGGTCTGCGTCTGCTCTTTCTGGGTCGCGTTGCCGGAGTTGCCGCCTCCGGTGCGACGGTTCTGGCTTTGTGCCTCAAAAGGGGTAGTACACATCATTGCGATGCAAAGCATCAGTACTACGCAGGTCATCTTCTTCATAATCTTAAAGTGTTAAGGTTGGTGTTGCAACAAAGATAGCAAATATGTTGCCGAAGCGCGAGTTTTTCCGTAATTTTACCTCAAATAAAAAAGAAAAAGCTATGGCGAAAACTGTATTGGTGACCGGGGGCACGGGTTATATCGGCTCCCATACCACCGTGGAGCTGCTTGAAGCGGGCTATGACGTGGTGATCGTGGACAACCTGTCCAACTCGGAACGTTTTGTTCTCAAAGGGATTCAAAAGATTACGGGACGCAGGGTACCCTTCCACAAAGTGGACTGCGGAGACCTGACGCGGCTGGGGCATATCTTTGCCCGCTACAAGTTTGACGCCGTCATCCACTTTGCGGCCAGCAAGGCCGTGGGCGAGAGCGTGGAGCAGCCACTGCTCTATTATCGGAACAATCTGGTTTCCCTGATGAACATCCTGCAGCTGATGCGGGAACATCAGGTACCGAACCTGGTCTTCTCCTCCTCCTGCACGGTGTATGGCCAGGCCGAGAAACTTCCCGTAAGCGAGCAGACCCCGCGCCGTGAAGCCACCTCCCCGTACGGCAATACAAAGCACATGTGTGAAGACATCATCCGCGATTCCGTGGCAGCGTATCCTGAAATCCGGAGCATTGCCCTGCGATACTTCAATCCGATCGGTGCCCACCCGAGTGCTGAGATTGGTGAACTGCCGCGCGGCGTGCCCAACAACCTTATCCCGTTCGTGACACAGACTGCGGCGGGCATCCGCCCGGTGCTCAGCGTCTTCGGCGACGATTACAACACGCCCGACGGATCCTGTATCCGCGACTATATCAACGTGACCGACCTGGCGAAAGCACACGTTGTGGCCGTCAACCGCATGACCGGCGACAAGATGAAAGCCCCGTTCGAAATCTTCAATATCGGCACGGGGCGGGGCGTCTCGACGCTGGAGGTGGTGCGTACCTTTGAAAAGGTAAACCACTTGAAACTGAACTACAAGATCGTCGGCCGTCGCGCCGGGGACATCGAAGCCGTGTGGGCCGATCCGACCTATGCCAACGAAGAGTTGGGATGGAAAGCCGAGAAGACACTGGAAGAGACCCTGCAGTCCGCCTGGAAATGGCAGAAGCATCTGGAAGAAAAACAACAGTAATCCTATATGGAAGAAGAGAAAAAACCAACCGCGCTTCCTGAGAACGCGTTCAGGAAGCTGGCGCCGGGCGAGCAATACGAACCCCTGCTCAAGCCCACTAAAAACTATCCGGAAATTACGGCCTGGTCGGTGACCCTCGGCCTGATCATGACCGTCATCTTCTCGGCCGCCGCTGCTTATCTCGGTCTTAAGGTGGGCCAGGTATTTGAAGCGGCCATCCCGATCGCCATCCTGGCCGTCGGTTTTTCCAGTGCTGCCAAGAAGAAAGGCGCGCTGGGACAGAACGTCATTATCCAGTCGATCGGCGCCTGCTCGGGCGTGATCGTGGCCGGTGCGGTCTTCACACTGCCTGCCATTTACATCCTGGGGCTGGACGTGAACTTCGTGCAGATGTTCCTCAGTTCGCTGCTCGGTGGCGTACTCGGCATCCTGTTCCTGATTCCTTTCAGGAAATACTTTGTGAAAGAGCAGCATGGCGAGTATCCGTTCCCCGAAGCAACGGCCACCACGCAAGTGCTGGTCAGCGGCGAAAGTGGCGGCAAGAGCCTCAAGACGTTGCTGACGGCAGGTCTGATCGGTGGTATCTACGACTTCGTGGTGTCGACCTTCGGCGCCTGGGCTGAGACGCTCTCCACGACGGTGATGCATTGGGGCCAGGTGGTTGCCGACAAAGCCAAGGTGGTGCTCAAGATCAATACCGGTGCTGCTGTGCTGGGTCTGGGCTACATCATCGGCCTCAAGTATGCTTTCGTGATCTGCTGCGGTTCGCTGCTGGTGTGGCTGGTTGCCATTCCGCTGATGGGGGCTTTTTGCGGCGGCGTGGATTTCCTGGGGATGAGTTTCTCCGACGCCATCGGTCAGATGTCGGCCGACGAAATCTTCCGTACTTATGCGCGGCAGATTGGTATCGGCGGCATCGCGACGGCCGGCATCATCGGCATCATCCGGCAGTCGAAAGTGATCAAGGACGCCGTGGGTATGGCTGTGCGAGAATTCGGCAAGAAGGGCGCAGGTATGCAGGTGGAGCAGGTGGAGCGCACGCAGCGCGACATCTCGATGAAGACCGTGGTCTTCGGTATCGTCATTGCGCTGTTGGCTGTCTTCGCTTTCTTCGCGCTGGGCGGCGTGGTCAACAATGTGTGGCAGGCGCTCGTTGGACTGCTGATCGTAGCCATCATCTCGTTCCTTTTCACAACGGTGGCGGCCAACGCCATTGCTATTGTGGGCACGAACCCGGTGAGTGGCATGACCATCATGACGCTGATCATTACAGCGCTCGTGCTGGTAGCCTGCGGGTTGAAGGGTGACGCCGGCATGGTGGCGGCATTGCTGATCGGCGGCGTGGTCTGTACAGCGCTTTCGACGGCGGGGGGCTTCATCACCGACCTGAAGATCGGTTACTGGATCGGCACGACGCCCGCGAAGCAGGAGTCCTGGAAGTTCCTGGGTGTTCTCGTAGCGGCAGCAACGGTAGCCGGCGTGGTGATCCTGCTCAACAAGACCTATGGCTTCACGGGTCCTGAGGCGCTTGTCGCTCCGCAGGCCAACGCCATGGCCGCCGTGATCCAGCCGATGATGGAAGGGGGCAGCGCTCCGTGGCTGATGTACGGCATCGGCGCCATCATCGCCATCCTGCTGACGATCTTCAAGGTGCCTGCCCTGGCTTTCTGCCTGGGTATGTTCATCCCGATCGACCTGAACCTTCCGCTGCTCGTCGGCGGTGCGATCTCCTGGTTCGTGAGCACCCGCAGCAAGGACAAAGCCGTCAACGCGGCCCGTCAGGAAAAAGGCACGCTCATCGCCTCGGGCTTCATCGCCGGCGGCGCCCTGATGGGTGTGGTGAGTGCCATCCTGAAGTTCGCCAAGGTCGACTGGTTCCTCTCCGACTGGAATGCCACCTACGGCGAAGCCATCGCCATCATCCCGTTCGTCGCGATCATTCTCTACATGATCCGCGCATCCATGAAAGTAGAAAAGAGATAATATGGAAACCGTAACCGATAAATTTTTACGTTATGTCTCGTTCGAGACGACGTCCGACGAGAACAGCACCACCCATCCTTCCAGCCTCAAGGAGTTGGACCTTTCGCGACAACTGGTTGCCGAAATGAAGGCCTTCGGCATTGCCGACGCTTCGCTCGATGAGAACGGCTATGTCATGGGTACGATTCCTTCAAACCTCGACCACGAGGTACCGGTGCTGGGCTTCATCGCCCATGTGGATACGTCACCCGACGCTTCGGGCAAGGATATCAAGCCCCAGTTCATCTACAACTACGACGGTAACGATATCCCGCTGCCAGGCGTACCCGGTTTGGCATTGCGTGTGGCCGACTTCCCCGAATTGCTCGACTACGAGGGTCAGACCCTCATCACTACCGATGGCACGACGCTCCTGGGCGCCGATGACAAAGCCGGTGTGGCAGAGATCATGACTGCGGCCGAATATCTGATAACCCATCCTGAAGTGAAGCACGGCACCCTCAAGATCGGATTCACACCCGACGAAGAGATCGGCTGCGGCGTGGACTACTTCGACGTACAGCGCTTCGGTGCGGACTATGCCTACACGATGGACGGCGGCGCCCTCGGCGAACTGGAGTACGAAAACTTCAATGCGGCCGGCGCGAAACTGCACATCCAAGGCTGCAACATCCATCCGGGCTACGCGAAAGACAAGATGCTCAACGCCATGTACGTGGGCATGGAACTCGCCGCCATGCTGCCCGTAGCCCAGCGTCCCGAATACACGACCGGTTACGAGGGGTTCTTCCACCTGACCGGTTTCAACGGTACCGTGGAGGAGGCCACGATGAGCTACATCATCCGTGACCATGACCGCACCCGCTTCGAGCAGAAGAAAGCCCTGATTCAGGAAGTGGTTGCCTTCTTGAATAAAAAGTATGGCGACATCGTAACGCTCGAACTGCGCGACCAGTATTACAACATGCGCGAGATGGTGGAGCCGCACTATCACATCATCGAGAAGGCGGTCCGGGCCATGGAGATGGCCGGGATCCAGCCGAAGGTGCAGCCCATCCGCGGCGGAACCGACGGCGCCCGGCTCTCGTTCATGGGACTGCCTTGCCCGAACATCTTTGCCGGCGGCCACAATTTCCACGGAAAACTGGAGTTTGTGCCCGTTGAAAGCATGGAAAAGGCGACCGAAGTCATCCTGAACCTGATTTCGCTCTTCGCGGAATAACCCCCGCACGGCAAAACCTCAGGCCCGCCCGAGAGATCGTAACCTGGAAGCCCCTTCACATCCGCTACGGCTATCCGCACAAGCCTCCCCGCAAAAACTCCGTGAAGGGGCTTCCAGGCTACGTAGACAGACTGGCTATTATTGCGCCCAATGGAAGAAAGTTTCCTCCATTGGGCGCACTCTTACTTGTAAAGATAGTATTTCTGCGAGAGTTCCTTGAAGGCATCGACATCTTTCATCCAGTAATCGTAGATGTCGGAGACAAGGAAGTTCTGGCCGAAGGTTTTGCGGATCCAGTCGGTGCCACAGACAATGTCGTTGGTCCGGTTCACGTTTCCATCGAACGGATTGTGATCGGGCCAGAGCTGGTGGATCGCCTGCATCACGTAGAAGTTGATGAGCGTCAGCGGGGCAACGTCATAATCGGTAAAGAAATACTGCACGCCATGGAGCAGTTTTCCCTGGTCGCCGCCGAAGAACGGCTTGTAGTGGATGGTCCGCCAGGCCACGCCCGGAATCGCATAGCCCTCGAGCTCTGCCTTGAACTTTTCAGCATCGACCCATTCCGCTGCAAAGACCTGGAACGGCAGCGTGTAGCCCACGCCGATGTTCAAGTAGAAACCGGAGAAGTCGCCGACAATGCCTGCGCAAGGATAGCCGACGGCATTGATGCCTTGCGGCACCTGCGGCGAAGGCAGGATCCAGGGAAGACCGGTCTGATCATAGGTCATGCTGCGATGCCAACCTTCCATCGGAACGACGGTCAGCTCACATTTCAGGGCGGGTTCATCGCCCTTTTCTCCGCAGTTGAGCCCCTCTTCGTTGATCAGTTGCGCCAACTCGCCCACCGTCAGTCCATAGACATAAGGAATGGCAAACTCGCCGATGTAGGAGAAGAAGCCCGGTTCTACCACGCAGCCCTCAACCTTCTCACCGCCGAGCGGATTGGGACGGTCGAGCACCATCACCGCAACGCCATTCTCGGCACAAGCGCGCATCATCAGGCCCAGAGCGCTGATGAACGTATAGGAACGGGCACCCACGTCCTGGATGTCATAGATCACCACGTCGAGTCCTTCGAGCATTTCAGGCGTCGGTTTGCGGTATTTGCCATAGATGGAGTACACTTTCAGGCCGGTCGCCTCGTCAAAGGTGTCTTCGGCATGACCGCCAGCGTAGATATCGCCGCGGACACCGTGCTCCGGCGCGAAGAGCCGCACGAGCTCAACGTTTTCAGCATGGAAGAGGATGTCGATGGTCGACTGGAGATTGCGGTCCACACCGCTGGGGTTGGTGAGCAGGCCCACTTTTTTACCTTCGAGACCTGCGAAGCCGCGGTCACGAAGTACTTCAATGCCCGGCTTGACAACCGGTGCGGGGCAGCAGGTCTGCGCCTGCGAACGGCAGCAGGCACAAAGTGCCAGCAAAGCCACAATTCCTAAAAAACACTTTTTCATGGTTTCCATCACTTATTTGCGTCCATATTCCGGATCGACCTTGCGGCGCGCCAGGATGGTGACCACCACCGTGGCGATGCAGCAGACCATCACCATCCAGAAGAAATTGACATAACCCAGGCTCTCCTGGATATAGCCGGCGAACATGCCGGGAATCATCATGCTCAGCGCCATGAAGGCCGTGCAGATGGCATAGTGGGCAGTCTTGAATTCGCCTTCGGAAAAATACATCATATAGAGCATGTAGGCCGTGAAGCCGAAACCGTAGCCGAACTGCTCGATAGCGACAGCGATGCTGATGGCCACCAGGCTGGTGGGCTGGACGACGGCCAGATAGACGAAGGTCAGACAAGGCAGCGTCATGCAGGCCGCCATGGGCCAGAGTGACTTCTTGAGGCCCCAGCGCGAAGCCATGACGCCGCCGATGATGCCGCCGAGTGTCAAGAAGATCACGCCGATCGTGCCATAGACGATGCCCACTTCGGCCGTCGGCAAGCCGAGGCCGCCGACATCCCGTGCCGCTACGAGGAAGGGCATGCACATCTTGATGAGGAACGCCTCGGGCAACCGGTACAACAACATGAACACGATGACCAGCAGCACGCCCGGCTTGGTGAAATACGTAGCAAACGTGCGGCCGAATTCTTTCAGAATCTCCTTGGCCTTGTTGCCGGCATCGGCCTTCAAGTGCGAAGTGTCATCGGCCGGCTTGGGAATGAAGAAAGTATGGTAAACCGTCACCACCGCGAACAGGATGGCAGAGATCATCAGTGTCAGACGCCAGGAACCGGGGATGTTGCCGGTCTTGGTCTCGATCAGACCCGCAATGGCCACCAGCACGCCCTGGCCGAAAATCGACGAAAGACGGTAGAAGGTGCTGCGGATGCCGACGAACGCCGCCTGGTTCTTCTGCGTCAGGGCAAGCATGTAGAAGCCGTCCGCAGCGATGTCATGCGTGGCAGAGGCGAAGGCAGTGATGATGAAGAGGATCAGCGTGAAGGTAAACATGCTCATCGGCGTCTCACCCGAAGCGATCAGGTCGGCGGAGGGTTTGGGCAGCGTCAGGGTCAGCAGGACCATAGCTGCCGTCATGAGCACCTGCATGGCGATGATCCACCAGCGTTTGGTCTTGATGATGTCCACGAAGGGGCTCCAAAGCGGCTTGACGGTCCAAGGAAGGTAGAGCAGGCTCGTGAAGAGGGCCATCTGGCCGTTGGGAACGCCCAGCTTGGCGAACATCATCACCGAGATGTTGTTGACCAGGAAGTAGGGAATACCTTCCGCAAAATAGAGCGTGGGCACCCACAACCAGGGAGAGAGGGTTTTGGTCTTATCCATGTCGTTTTCAGTATTTCTTTTCAATCGTGCTGCCGGGGAAGTAGTGCGCGAGGATCTCGTCGTACTTATAACCTTTGGCGCCCATCACGGCCGCGCCGATCTGGCAAAGGCCCACGCCATGACCCCAACCCGCGCCGCGGAGGATAAACTTACCGTCCTGCTTCTCCACCACAAAAGCGGAGCTGTAGAGGTGGCTCGGCGAAAGGGTCCGGCGGATTTCGAGTTCCTTGCCGATGACTTTGGTCTTTTTAGTACCCACGATCTTGAGTTTCCACAAGCGGCCGGATGTGCCACGGGCCAACGGCACCAGGTCGAGAATTTCGCCGTAGTCCTCGCCGCTGCGGAGCCGGACCAGTTCGGAGAGTTGCTCGACCGTGTATTCCACTTTCCAGCGGTAGAAATTCTTCGTCTCCTGGTCGAAATTGGTGAGTACCTGCGAGAGGATCTGCGGATCCTTCGTATTGCAGAACGCCTCAGGCTCCGAAAGGATCCATTGACGGGCGTTCTCCTCGACGGTCAGGTCGGGGAAGTCGTTTTCCGCAGCCGCATCGCGGCGTTTCACCAGATACGGGAACTGCTTGGGCTCCCAGCAGAACTTGAACTCCTCGAACACACCGCCGCAGCATTTGGAGAAGCGGGCGTCACAGATCTTGCCGTCGTAGGTCAGCACCTGGCCCCAGGTCTGTGCCACTGTTTCGCGGACAGCCGACGTGGAGGCGCGGCTCAAGCCATAGTAGCGCTGGCAGTGATCGTCGGCACAAACATCGAAACGGTCGTGGTCTTCGCGGTCATACCACTTGATCCGTTCGGTCTCCGTATCAGTGCAGGCCGAATACTGTTCTTGCGAAGCCTGGATCTCCCTGTTCTTCTGGATCTGTGCCAGAATCCACGAGCGGGAGATGATGCAGTGGGCCTTGAGCAATTCCGGTGAATTGGTGGCCGACATCTCGCTCGAGATGACGCTCACCAGATAGTTCTCGATGCCGACACAATTGATGGCGACGACTTTACCGTCAACCGCGATGAGCTTCAGGTCATCGGGAAACTCCTGGGTTTCCTGCCGGTTCCAATGGAAATCGACGCCGATAGTGACGTTCTGGAGTTCGAAGGATCCCTTGTCGCTTTCGCGCCGGAAATAGAGTTCTTCGTAGAGCTGGTCCTCAAAGAGGATGTGATTGCCGGAGGCCAGGGCTTTGTGCGTGCCGGTGTACTTCCGGCCATGACAGGTATAGACCGTCTTGAAATTGAAGACAAGTTCGGGCAGCGACACGATGCCGACCGTGAGGATTTCCTGCCTGCGGGTGATTTGTTCTTCCATGATTCGGGTTTTGGCTTCGTCAAAAGAAACTTCGCGGATGATTTCGCCCAACCGCGGGGCGTCGAGCCGTTCAAAACTGTCGCGTGAAGCGACGATGGCCACACCGGCCATCTCTACGGCACCGGGACTGATGAGGATCTGCTGTGCAGGATCTTCACTGAAAAAGCATTCCGGACGCGACTCGGCCCGGAAAAAGACCACCGTGGTCCAGCCGCCCGGACCGTACCAGGTGAGGATGTTCATCCGGGGCTCCCATTCAGCATCGGTCTGGATCTCGCCCGATGCGATCAGGTCGTAGAACAGTTTCTCCTGTGCGGACAAGTCGGTGGAACTCAGGACAAAAGCGCTGCCGACAAAGCGTTCCACGCGGCTGACGACCACTCCGCCCTGCTTGCCCAGCAAACGGATGCCTTCGCCCCGGCGCACCATCCGTTCCAACGGGAGATTACCCGCCGGAATGGCCTGGAAGTGCAGGTGGTCCGGCGCAGAAGCCCCGCACATCGGTCCGTTATAGAAAAAGAGGTATTCGGGCGCCTGTTCCGCGAGCGCCAGCATATCGGCATAATGGCCATCCATCTGCTGGCGGGCATGCCGGTTGATCGAGATGGTGAAATGACGGTCGAAAATCGGGAAAGGATTGACCCGGATCCACCAGCCATTCCCATAGGGCGCGGTCCAGTCAAGTGTGAGCTGCTCCGGTCCGATGCCCTCGGGACAGAGGAAGCAGGGACGATGGCGGAGGGTCTCCGCATCGACCTGGGCCATGACCGAGGCCACGCGGCCCGGATTGAAAAAAAGCACCGCGTCGAGCCCGTCCACGGGCATCGCGCGGTGTTCCACTCGCCGGAGAGCGGCGTAATTGACCGCAGCTCTCCCGCCGAGCGCCAGCTCGCGGGAGAACATCGCGTTCATATCGTCGGCTAATCTGCTCATTTCCGATTCCCGGTCAAGCCGGGAATGACGAAAGGTGTCATACCCGGAATGACGAAAGGTGTCATGCCCGACCGGATCGGGCATCTCATTCTTACTTTTTGTTCATCGCAATGCGGGCCTTGAGCTCCCACGTGCGGATGCGGTCTTTGTAGGTGTTGTTGGCGTTGACCTTGTCGATGTCGAGCGAAGCGTCGGAGTTGTCATCCCAGCGGCGGCAGTTATAGACCACATCATAGATGCGGCCGATCTGGTACTCGCGGCTGACGCGCAGGCCCACGGCATAATCCTCGCCGTACTTCGTCGTCGGGAAGTTGATGGTGCGCAGCATCGGGGTATAGAAGCCACGCGGGGCACCAAGGCCGTTGATGCGCAGGGCATTGTTCCGGCCGTTTTCAGGGGTCCATTCCTTGTGGTCGATGATTCCCGGAGGAATGGTCTCCATATGGAAGTTGGTCATCCGATAGGTACCTACCACCATGGCGCAGTTCTGGGCGTAGAAGGCATCCACGAACTTCTGGACAGTATTTTCGTCAGCATAGACATCGTCGGAGTCAAGCTGGATGGCGAACTTGCCGCACTTGGGATGGTGCAGTGCCACATTCCAATTGCCGCCGATGGCGTGCCAGCTTTTATCCTGGGCGATGTAGATGAGTTTCGGATCACCCACGAACTGCTTGATCACATCGACCGTTCCGTCTTCGGAATTGTCGTCCACCACGATCACGTTGTACGGGAAGTTGGTCTTCTGGCTGAGCGCCGACTTGATGGCGTCGCCGATCGTACGGACGCGGTTCTTGCACGGAATCACGACGGATGCCTCATATTCGAACGGGTCGTCGCTGAACTCGATATGCTTGAATTTCGGCTCCAGATAACCGCCGATGGCTTTCAGGTGCGCAGTGCACGCCTGCTCCATCTCGATCTGGACGGCGCGGTTCTTCGGATCCACGTAATCGAAGATCTTTTCGCCGCTCTTGCGGGTATCGGTCTCCACATCGTAGTACAGGAACTCATTGATATGCTCCAGGGCGCCTTTCTGCGAAACCTTGAGGCGAAGGTCGTACATGCCGGCGAACTTGTAGTCCACATCCATCCGGCCGACTGCCTCGACGACGGCGCTGCTGCGGTAGAAAAGTACCGAGCCGAAATCAAAATCGTCACGCAAGGCACCGAACTGGCAGTCAATCACCGGTGCATTGGTGCGCACATCCCCACTCTGGTTGAAATGGTCGGCATAGACCATGGCAGCACCCGCATCCTCGATGAGGCACTCCATGCGTTCGAGAGAGAAGAGCACGAGGCTCAAGGTAGTATATTTCGTAGAAATCAAGGTATACGGGGTGGTGGCATGCGCCGCGATGGCCTTCACGGCCGCCGTGCTGTTGAGTCCGGGCACCTTGAGCACCGGGCAGCCCAGCACCTGCGCCGGAGCCTCATCGCCGACGTGAAGAAGGAAAATCTCATTGACAAGTTCCTGCGCTTTCAGATTAGCGACCGTCTGCGCCACCTGCGCCTCGTCCTGGAAAGGAATGAAACAGTTGATGTTCTTCATGGATAATCTATTACGTTAATTTGTATTCTTGAACCAAACTACAATATTACGAAAAATTCGCGAGAGATGGCGCAACGACCCCGCGAATTCAAAACCCGCCGTGTGATCATTGTGAGCACTCCCACATCGTCGTCGCGGCGAAAAAAGCAACCGAGTTTGAATTATATAACTTATATTTCCAAAAAATCAATTATATTTGCAAATATATTTAATGTTATGAGTAAGTCAACCTACGCGAACAAGTTGCCTCGGGAGCTTGCGAAAGATATGGCGCTGGTCGGGGAACAGATCCGGCTAGCCAGGTTGCGCCGGAATCTGTCGTTGGAACAGGTGGCCGAGCGTGCCCAATGCTCCATCCCCACACTGACGAAAGTGGAGAAAGGTGTTGCCACCGTGTCCGTCGGCACTTATCTTCGTGTACTGTATGTCCTTGGGCTGCATAAGGATATCCTCTCTCTGGCGCAGGAAGACCTTTTGGGCCGCGCCTTGCAAGATGCCAGACTTCCGCACCGTGAACGTGCCACAAAGAAATAGCCTATGCGCAGCTTGTTCGTATATGCCGATTTTGATTTCCTGCCTGCACCTTGCCTGGTAGGAACTCTGAACTATGACCGCGTCCGGGGCAATGAAGTGTATTCCTTCTCCTATAGCCCCCAGTGGCTGTCGGACTATGGCGGCATCTCCCTAAGCAAGGATTTGTTTACGACATCGGGGCCGCAATACGCACAGGACGGCCTCTTCGGCTGCTTCTCTGACGCACTCCCGGACCGCTGGGGCAGGACATTGGCCGAAAAGCGGGAAGCCATTCAGGCCCAAAAAGAGAAACGCGCTCCCCGTTCTCTCGCATCATTCGACTACCTACTCTCCATCGATGACTATATGCGTATGGGCGGCCTGCGGTTCAAAGAAACCGAAAGTGGCCCGTATCTCAACGATGACGCAGGCCTCCGCGTTCCTCCCTTCACAACGCTCCGGGAACTTGCTGCGGCTGCAGACGCCGTAGAGAAGAGCGACGAGAAAGGAGAATTGCCCGAAGAGCGTTGGCTGTTCCAACTCCTGAATCCCGGAACTTCGTTGGGCGGCGCCCGGCCCAAATCGAACGTCCAAGATACAAACGGAAGCCTGCTCGTAGCGAAATATCCCTCTCGCAGCGACCGTTACGATGCTGAACTTTGGGAGCATTTCTGCCACCTGCTCGCCCGCAAGTGCGGCATTGATGCAGCAGAAACACGCTTGGCGGAAAGCGGAAAGAAATACCACATCCTGCTTTCCAAACGTTTCGACCGAGCTGCGGACGAAAAGCGCATCCATTTTGCTTCGGCCCTCACCCATTTGGGATTCAGGGACGGTGCTGGAGCGGCAGAAGGAAAAGGTTATCTGGACATTGTAGATTTCATCCTGCAAGCCTGCCCAGATACGGAAAAGAACCTGGAACAACTCTATCGGCGCGTGGCCTTCAACATCTGTATCGGCAATAGCGACGATCATTTCCGAAATCACGGCTTTCTGCTGGGACCCAGGGGTTGGACGCTCTCCCCCGCTTACGACATCAATCCCAGCCTGAGCCGGACCCAGAGCCTCATGATCAGCGAAACCACCAACGAATCCAGCCTGACGGCCCTTCTGGAAGCCCACGATGCTTATTTCATCTCCAAGGCCAAGGCCGAGGCCATCATCCGTGAAGTACGCACTGGCGTGGCTGCCTGGCCGACACTGGCCAAATACCTGCATCTGGCTATAGGCGAAGTATCGGTCTTCTCCGACAGATTGAATGCGTTTTTATAACACAAAGAGGCTCCGTTGCCCGCATATCGAATCCTTTTTAAGGGCCAATCGGGCAAGGTCCCGGGCATTTTTGGGCAAGGTCTGATTTCACTATGCGGACCTTGCCCATCACTTCATGGCCAGAAGCCCTCCCACGGTCATTCCAGCGGGCAAGGTCCCGAGCATGAAATCCGACCTTGCCCATACAACGACAGGATTCCACCATGAACATGGCCATAGACAATAGACAATCGCTGCCGCCAGTAGCACGCAACAACGCGAAAATCGCAGCAACTGTCACGAAAGAATCGATTGGTTGCTGCGACTTGCAGTTAGTTGTTCACACCTTATGGCCTATAGACGGGTCGAATATAAAAGACATTATGCCTTGGCTGATAACCAACATTATATTGCTCATCGTCATCACTATCTAGATAGAATCGCACAGTGCGGGCGTACTTATAGTTTTGTGCCGAATTATTGTAAATATACACCGTAGAAGTCCAAAGATAGAAACTGTCGTCGTCATTACTCTTGAAATACAGTTTATTGCCATTGAATCTACTTGTCAGCACAAATTGGCTGTTTTCGTATGACAAATCGCAGTTAGATAATAAATCTGTCCATTCCTCGTGGGTCGGAATATACCATTTCTTGGACGGAGAAGTTAGTTTTTTGTATGCTGCATCGTCAGAGGACTCCAATACGGTTTTTCCGTCGGAAGCGTTATATTTAGTCACGTTTCCGGAATTATCACTAAGAGAATAATAAGACCAGCCAGATTGAGTTGCCGCAGTCGTTTCTCCCCAGCGATAAGTATCACCCATCGGCTTACTTGACGTGTTGCCCAAATTCTCCGTTGCCCAATACACGCCCGTTCCCATATCGACGGATCCGGAAACTGCTGTTGATGTAACAACGGTAACGGCGCATGTCGCCGAAACACTTCCATCGCGCGTTGCCACAGTAATCGTGGCGGAACCGTTAGCAACTGCTGTCACTTGTCCATTCTGGTCAACCGTAGCGACAGAGGTATTTGAACTGGACCATCTGACAATCTTGTCAAATGAATTGGTGGGAGAAACCGAGGCAGTCAAGTTAAAATACGACCCGTTGGCAATCCTGATGCTGGTTTTGTTCAACGTAATGTCGGTGATGGCCACCGGTGTTTCCATGACTGCTCGAATAGGCAACCCCAAGGGCTTATATCTGCCTCCGACAGTGGGTGTATTGGGATTGTCAGAATCTACGCATAATGCATATGCATAATCCGTAGAATTAGCCATACCACTGATACCACATTGGGTTTTTGACCAAAGTCTCAACTGTCCAGTAAAACTATAATTGCCCAAAGCCCACCATCCACAAAGAGGTATATAAATAACATTTGAGTTTATTTTCGAGGTAACTTTATAGACACTTTGGCCATTCAGAGTAGTCTTTTCCCACTTGCAATTTGTCGTATTTACCAATTCTTCACACTCGGCTTGGGTCGGCATACGGATCCACTCTGACGCATAACGCTGGGATGCAGCATCCATGCTAAATGGCAATTCATAGTAACTCGAAGAATAATAATAATCATATTCACGACCTGTCTCATTAGCAGGCAAGTATGTCGCTTTCCCCATCATTCCCCAACTAAAGCTATCCCCCATTAATTCCGGAGAGGATGCGCCCAAGTTGCAGGTCGCCCATTTTACGCTCAATCCCATATCTACAAAGTCACTTGATGTGCGCTTAGACAAGGTCACGGAAGTGGTATAGTACTTTCCGTTGGTCAAGTTAACCTTCTTCGTGCCGATGTAAATATCAGAGCCGATGGTTGCGGTAAAAGTATAGGTATCCTGCGCTCCGCTTTCGTTTCTCATGGCAAGAACGAATGATGTTTGATAAACATTATTCGCCTTAAGCGAGATCATTCCATACTGCGGTGTCCCCGACTCGTATTTCGAGACCAACTTTCCGCTGGCAGCATTGATAGACAATGATGTCGGAGCCAGGGTGTTAGTTCCGTCGGTAAAAGTAAACTTGGTAATTGCCTGCTGATTTTTGAAAACGGCCGGTGAGGTTAACAAGAGTCCTCCGTTTGCACTTGTAATGCTTACTGTGGCGACGGCATAGTCACAATGGTCTGAAATATACGCCAAGGTACCATTTTGTTCGGAATAATCAGCACTCATGTATGACAAAACAATTTCGTCGTCAATCGACAAAGACATGGGACTACCCAACGTCCCTTCCAAAACGGTCTGAGTCCCGCTTGTTTTGGCCGTTAGTGTGCCCAGACTTGTACCATTCTTTGTCACATAAACCATGTCGCCGGCTGTCCATGCCGCACTGAGGGTAGACCCATTGTCTGTCAGTACTTTGGTTTCATCCGATCCCTTGACAGCCGTAATACTGACTTGCCAAGTCTGATCAACAGGAGAGAGCGTCATCGGCTCACTACATCCGATTACGATGATGGCAAGCAAAGAGCTTATAATAATTGATACTTGTTTCATAATCAGTTCGTCCATCCGTTATTATTTCCATTACCATAGCCCTCGCGAGAGCCATCCATTGCATTCACAGTAACAGTACAAGTGGCTTTTTTACTTCCATCTTGGGTTGTAACGGTAATCGTAGCCGTGCCAACAGCATTGGCATATATAACTCCGCCGCCATTAGCCCCACCACTAGAGACAGAAACAACAGACTGATTCGAAGTTTTCCACGAAACATTTTTATTCGTGGCGTTTTCAGGCAAAACGGTCGCCGTCAATGTTGCGGATGAGCCAACGACTAAAGTCAGCGTTGACTTGTCCAGAGAGACCCCTGTTACGGCAACATTCTGTACAGTGACTGTGCAACTGGCCGTTTTGCTTCCATCCTCAGTCGTTACGGTAATCGTCGCCGTACCGAGCGCCTTGGCAGTTACCAATCCTGTTGAAGAAACGGTTGCAACAGAGGTGTTGCTACTGGTCCAAGTCACGTTCTTATTCGTTGCGTTAGAAGGATATACCGTCGCCGTCAGTGTTCCCGTCGCGTTTGGAGCAAGTGTCATCGAAGTCTTGTTCAAACTCACACTGGTCACCGGTATTGTTACCGTAACCGAACACGTTGCCTTCTTGCTTCCATCCTCCGTCGTTACTGTAATCGTTGTCGTTCCGGCGCCTTTGGCGGTTACCAATCCCGATGCTGAAACCGTCGCAACGGAAGTACTGCTGCTGCTCCAAGTCACGTTCTTATTGGTTGCGTTAGAAGGAGATACCGTCGCCGTCAGTTGCTCGGTGGCATTCTTGGCAAGGGTAATAGAGGACTTGTTGAGCGTTACACCCGTTACCGGAATATTCACAGTCACGGCGCAAGTAGCCGACTTGCTGCCGGCGGTTGCCGTAATCGTCGCCGTACCGGATCCTTTAGAAGTTACCAGACCGGAAGAGGACACCGTGGCCACGTTCGTGTTGGACGAAGACCATGTTACTGTCTTGTTTGTTGCATTCGATGGAGTAACCGTAGCCGTCAGTTGCTGTGTCGCATTCAAACTACTGAAACTCAGGCTATTTTGATTAAGCGATATTCCAGTAACCTCAATGGGATTGACCGTCACGGTGCAAGATGCGGTTTTATTACCATCAGCTGTTGTGACCGTAATCGTCGCCGTTCCGACAGCTTTTGCCGTAATTGTGCCATTGTTGACGGTAGCCACACTCGTAGCGTTGCTGCTCCAAGTCACGTTTTTGTTCGTAGCATTGGATGGCGTAATGGTAGCCGTCAATGTCTCTGTCGCTCCAACCAATAGGCTTGTTGAAGTTTTATTGAGGCTTACTCCAGTTACCGGCACCGTTACCGTAACTGCGCAGGTCGCCGTTTTGCTGCCGTCCGCCGTCGTTACCGTAATCGTTGCCGTTCCGGATGCCACGGCAGTGACTTTTCCGGAGGTTGAAACGGTGGCAACGTTAGTGTTGTTACTGCTCCAGGTGACGTTCTTGTTCGTCGCATTGCTGGGAGCAACCGTAGCGGTCAGTGTCTCCGTGGCGTTCGGTGCCAACGTCAGTGTGGTCTTGTTCAGGCTGACCCCCGTCACAGGTACTGTAACGGTTACTGAACATGTTGCCGTTTTATTGCCATCCGCTGTCGTTACAGTGATCGTTGCCGTTCCGGCCGCAATGGCGGTTACCAAACCGGATGTCGAAACCGTCGCAACGGACGTGTTGTTACTACTCCATGTAACGCTCTTGTTCGTAGCATTGCTCGGCGAAACTGTAGCGGTCAGCGTCTCGGTGGCATTCGGTGCCAATGTCAGCGTAGTCTTGTTAAGGCTCACGCCTGTAACAGGAACAGTCACGGTTACCGCACAGGTGGCCGTCTTGCTGCCGTCCTCCGTCGTTACAGTGATCGTTGCCGTTCCGGCCGCAATGGCGGTTACCAAACCGGATGTCGAAACCGTCGCAACTGATGTGTTGCTGCTGTTCCAAGTAACATTTTTGTTCGTAGCACTGGAAGGTGAGACTGTGGCCGTCAGCGTTTCCGTAGCGTTAGGAGCAAGGGTCAGAGAAGTTTTGTTCAAACTTACTCCTGTTACCGGAATGTTTACTGTCACGGCGCAAGTGGCCGACTTGCTGCTTGCAGTAGCCGTAATCGTTGCGGTACCTGAGCCTACAGATGTTACCAGACCGGAAGAAGATACAGTTGCCACATTCGTATTAGAAGAAGCCCATGTAATACTCTGATCGGTAGCATTGGCTGGAGTAATTGTTGCCGTCAACTGTTGCGTAGTGTTCAAACTGCTGAAAGTCAAGCTGGTCTGATTGAGCGTGATACTGGTTACCTCGATGGGAGTGACTGTCACAGTGCAGGATGCTGTCTTGTTACCGTCGGCAGTAGTGACGGTAATCGTCGCCGTACCAACAGCCAGCGCTGTAATTGTACCGTTATTGACACTAGCTATGTTCGCGTTGCTGCTGCTCCAAGAGATGTTCTTGTTCGTTGCCTCGGAAGGCGTAACAGTTGCCGTCAATGTTTCTGTTCCGCCAACTGAGAGCGTAGTCGAGGTCTTATTGAGACTCACTCCTGTCACGGGAACCGTTACCGTCACAGCACAAGTAGCCGACTTACTGCCCGCCGTAGCCGTAATCGTGGCCGAGCCACCAGCAACGGCCGTCACCTTGCCGTTTGCATCTACTGTGGCGACGGCATCATTGCTGCTATTCCAAGTAACCGTCTTATCCGTGGCATTGGAAGGAGACACCGTGGCCGTCAGAGTTTCCGTTGCACCTTTCGTCAAAGATAGTGTCTGCTTATTCAAGGTAACACTGGATACCTCTATCGCATTGACCGAAACCGTACATTGCGCCGTTTTGCCTCCATCTTCCGTGATAACTGTGATTGTGGCAGTACCAACTCCTTGTGCAGTAACCTGTCCATTGGCATCTACCGACGCGACAGACGTATTGTTGCTGCTCCAGGAGACATTCTTGTTGCCAGCATTATCCGGATTGACGGTTGCGACAAGCGTTTCCGTCTGTCCGGGAAGCAAGGAAAGTTCGGTCTTGTTCAGCGTTACCGAAGAAACGGAGACCTGACTGACTGTCACGGCGCATGTGGCGGTAAGATTGCCCTCAACCGTCGTGACGGTAATCGTCGTCGTGCCGGGAGTAAGGGCCGTCACCAGGCCCGTCTCACTGACCGTGGCCACGGAAGGATTGCTGCTTGTCCAGGTTACGTTTTTGTTTGCCGCATTCTCCGGCAGGACAGTCGCAGTCAGCTGTTGTGTCTCGTCAACCACCAGACTAAGTTCTGCCGGACTAACGGAAACGGAGCCGATGGCAAAAGAAACCGGCGATATGATTTTCTTTATCTTGCTTGCAGCGTAGACCTCTTCCGGAGCAACATCATAAGAGAACAAGCGGCCTTGGTCATTCAGGATTTTAACCGAAAGTGTTTTCCCTCGCAGATCCACGGGCGCACTCATCACGCTTACAATCAATTGACCAGCTTCGGCAAGCGTGATATCCAATGCCATCGAGTAATCTTTTGTGAACGTTATGCCCGAAATTGCCGGCGCACTGGATGTCAAATCGAAACTCCCCGTTAAAGCGAACAGATCTTCACTCACGGACAAAGTAAGATTTGTATAATGTCCGGCAGGAAGATCAACAATCGGCCTTAGAATGGAACTCAGGTGTTTATAATTAAAATGAAGACTTCCACTCTCGGCTGAGACTGCGGGTGTATACATGAAGTCGTATCTGCCAATGTGATCCGTATTGTCATTTCCCGTTTGTTTCTGCCCAATATAATTAACTGGTATTTCATTGGTGTTCAAATAGAAATCCCCGATGAACGGATAATAACTCCGATATACTGCACCATTCTTGAACTCCCATCCGCCACCGTCAAAAGAAGCCGTACCGGATCCAGCATTTGCATCTACAACAAAATAAACTTGTGCACCGCTATTCGGAAATATTCCCACAGTGTCATTTGGTGACCAAGCAAATTTGTTTTTGCCATCAACGACATAAATGTTCGTCTTCGTACTCACAACATCGTCTTCTTCAAAAGGCGGTGCCGTGAAAACAACAGACCTGACCGGAGAGCCGTCCTCATGTGTTTCGGGTGGCTGGCATGCTAAAACGCCTGTTAATATGGCTATTAACAGGAAAAGAACCTTCGCTCTATTCATAGTTGTAACCTTAATTAATCCCAGTCATCGCCAGATCCACTACCTGATGCCATTAATACCTTACGGGTGCTCAGTTCAAAAACTTCTGAAGTCGGGGATTCATAATTACTCTTTTTCATACTGACTTAAATATGTGGCGGGACTCCGACCGGCCGATTCAATAAAAACAAAAGTGTGGAGCCACTTCCGTTATGAAACGAAAGACACTTTCGCTTTTAATCTTTTTCCCGAAGGATTTGCGAATTTAGCAAAGACCGCCCGTTCGGAGCTGGTCCTTTTTGATCCTTTTGCGGGAAAGGGAGAGAACAGGGCGGGACTACCGGTCCTGGACCAGGCGGACGGAGAGGCCGTCGCCGCGGTGGCCGCGGGCGTCGATCTGGAGGTGGTTGGCAACCAGCAAATGCCAAGCATCGGAACTAGCGGCTTCAGACGTATAATAGCCGCCATACGAGGAGAAGATGGAATCGATGGTGCGGATGCCGGCGTTGGGCAGGAAGACGGCGCCGGCGCTTTCGACCAGCGTCCAGTCGGTAAGTGGAATCTTGTTGGAAGTGTAGTCCGCATCCGTCTGATTGACGGAATTCAAGGGATAGACGGAGGTTCTCCAGTTGTCAGGGAGCAGGAGCAGTCCATCCTGTCCGGCGATTTGGACAAGGGCAAAGCGGACGCCAGACGCCGTGTTCCGGTTGAACAGGAGATAAAGCCATTCCAAGAGACGCGGCGTACGCCACAGATGCTCTTCGTTGCCGCCATTGACAATCCGGTTGTAACCCCAGTCTGCTCTTCCATCCCCTTCATACAGACCGAAATCGGGCTTCCCGTATGCATAGTGCAACGCATCGCTGTGTGTATCTACGTTGGCGCTCCAAGGCTGATAGTTCACCGCGCCATGGTCGTACCCGCTGGTTCCCCAGCCGAACAGGTCGATCCAACCATCGTAGGTAGGCGAAATCTTCTTGTTGTCACAACCTACAAAATCGAACTGGCGATCGGCGAAGCGCCAGATTCCCGTAGAGGCCCGGTACTGCAGGTTGCCCTGGGAGAAAAACACTTGCCGGCCCTCGGCCACCGAGAACAGGCCTTTGACGGCCCCTTCGGGTGCGATCCATGTGCTGTCGGCCGTCGAAAAAGACACTTCCGTGCCGTAGGTAATTCCAGCGCCGGTTTCGATATAGGCCCTGGCGAAATATGTGGAGTTGGGCGTAAGTCCGGTCATGACGATGCTTCCCCACCCTTCTGCATGCGCGCCTTTCACCGTGGGATTGTGGCAGGGGCTCCAGCAAAGGCCTGTCCGGGCACCGACGGCGAAGATATCGTCAGGCAAACCAACGCCACCGACAGCAGCCGATGCCAAGACATTTGAAACCGATATCGTCGTAACGGCAGGTGCTACCACCCATTTCAGGCTATCGTACGCACTTGGAGAGATGCGACCTTTCGCGTATTCCTCCTCAAACGATGGGCAGCGGGCATCAATGGTTTTCATAACCTTGAGCTCCGATTCCTTTTGCACACGGTCAAACCCCGCAATGAAATGCAGCAACTCGGGACTGCCCGGGGCGTAGAGGCGGCTCCTTTCGGCACTGTTCAGGCTGATGACCGTATGCAGTTTCGCGAGTTTTGCCATCATCACTTCTTTGTAGTCCTTCTCGTTGTTCAATTCCTCGAGAAAAGCCTGCAAGGATTTGCTGCTGTACCATTCAGCCTCCTCCAACCAGGCCTTCTGATCAGTCGAGACATTCTCTGTCATGATGTCGGCATTCCCTTGAGAAGCAGATGATTGTCCTAGCCAAAACAATAGTGCCAGGATAAGGGCAGCAAAAGTAGCCAGGAAAGGCAACTGTTGCCTCAACTTGTCGCTCCGCACCAGGGCTTTCCGCACAGCCCACATATCCTCGTATCGACGGGCGGGGTCTTTACGCATACATTTGCCGGCAATCCGGCGATAGCGGTGCGGAAAAACATCCCGTAGCACTTGCCCAAAAGCATATATGTCTGATTTACAGGTTATTGCACCCCCCCCCGTAACACATTCGGGCGCCATATATTCCCGTGTACCGGCCGATTGCTTGAAGACGGCGTATTCATCGGCATCGGAAAGCCCAAAATCGATGATTTTCACGTTGCCGCCGTTGCGCGTGACAAGGATGTTGGCGGGCTTCAGGTCGCGATGCAGGATTTGTTTGCTATGGATATAAGAAAGCGCATCGGCGAGCTGATCCACCACCTTGCGGCGGGCTTCCGTGGAGGGATTTCCGGCCAGAAAAGCATCCAGCTGCACACCGTCAACATACTCCATGACAATGCACGGACCGATCGTGTCGTTCACCTCTTTGGCATAGGCCTTCACGATGTTGGGATGGTCGAGCTGCACCATCAGCACATACTCTTTCTTGAGCAGCTCCAAGTAAACGGCCTCATCTGCGTACTTCGGTTTTAGGCCCTTGAGCATAAACCATCTCCCCTGCCGCTTGGCTTTGACCAGACGGTTGAAGTTGCGACCCGGCACTTCCTCAAAAGTGATGGGGCTGTCGTTTTCCAGGATAAACTGACCGTCAAGGGGGCCTGATGTACTAACGTCCTTCATGAAACGAGTTTCCTGGCGCAAAGATACCGCTTTTTTTGCACGCATCAGGAAAAGGACCAATTTGGATCAAGTGTTTTCGGGAAAGAAACGTAACTTTGAAAGCCTCTATGAATCTTATTTGACAGACATGACGAAAACCGCTCCCGAAATCCACGAACTCAGGAAACGCCTGGAAGAGCAGGTCCGACGCAAGATGAAAACGCCCAATGATTTCATCTTCCTCAGTGGCGTCGTTTGGGACCGCACCCATGAAACCCTCAGCCCCACCACACTCAAGCGGTTGTGGGGTTATATCGATGGCGCCGACCAGACGCGGGCCAGCACGCTGGACATCCTTTCCCGGGCGCTCGGATTTCAGGATTGGGAGGGTTTTCTGAGAGAAATCGGGCAGGACAACGGCTCCGATGCCATCTTGTCCCCGCATCTCTATGCCAAACAGTTAAGCATTGGCGACAAGGTATACGTATCCTGGAAGCCCAATCGCCGTTGCACCTTCCGCTATCTCGGGGAGACACGGTTCACCGTCGAGAAGGCTGAAAACTCCAAATTAAAAGAAGGAGACTCCTTCAGCACTTCTCTTTTCATCCTTGGCGAGCCACTCTACTTGAACAATCTGATACAAGGCAACAACCCGCCAGTTGCTTTTGTCGTGGGCAACAAGGACGGCCTTTGCGAATTGAAAGTCGTTACGGAGTAGCGCATCACAGCCGGACGGTTTCGTCGCAGAGGGCGCTGACGGTGGGGCGATGGGTGATGAAAATCATGGTGCGCTCGGGAAAAGCCGCGAAAAGGCGGGTATAGAGTTCGCGCTCGGTCGCCTCGTCAAGCGAAGCGCTGATCTCGTCGAGCAGCAGGATTGAACCGGGACGCAGCAAGCCGCGGGCAATGGCCACACGCTGGGCTTGTCCCTCGCTCAAACCAATACCCCGCTCCCCCAGTTCTGTGTCAAGGCCCTCTGGCAGCTCAAACACAAAATCTGCCGCAGCCGTATGCAGGACCGCGCGCAACTCCTCGTCCGTGGCGGCCGGTTTGGCCAGTTGCAGGTTGAATCGTACCGTACCGCTCATCAGCGTATTGCCCTGCGGCACAAAGACGAATTCCGGCCGGGTGTCCGGCGAGACAGGCTTCTCCCGCATAGCATTATAGAGCGTCAGCCGGCCTGCATCCGGTTTGATCAAAGCCAGCATCAGGCGGAAAAGCGTGGTCTTGCCCACGCCCGTCGGCCCCATCAGGGCCGTCTTGGAACCAGGACGGAAATCATGGGAAAAGCCAGAAAAGACCGGCTGGTCACCCGAGGCATAGCAGAACGAAAGATTCTCGACCCGGATACCGGCCACAGGCTGAGAGACCGATTCAGCAGCCGTGCCACCTTCTTTTTCAGGCACCTGCTGCAGGATTTCATCGAGCCGGTCAATGCTGGCCGTGGAATGGATGAGCTGCGGCACCATGTTGAGCAGTGTAAGGATTGGATTCTGGATCTGGCTGACCAACTGCAGGAACGAGGTCATCACACCAAAGGTGATGGCTCCCGCGCGAAGTTGCAGGCCGCCCCATACGAAGGCCAACAGATAACCCAAGCCGAAGCATGAGGCCAGAACCACGCGTGTGGCCACCGTGAAACGGGCGCGCCGTTTCACCCAGCCCATGAGGGAATCCTGCGTGTCGTCGAGCCGGTCGGTGACCCATTGCTCGCTGCCCAGGGAACGAAGCACGGCATTGTGCTCCACACCCTCCTGCACCTGCATCTGGATGCGGCTCTCCTTGTCGCGGATCTCCAGCGTCATCTTCCGAAGGGGGCGGGCGATAAGCTTGCCGAAAATAATGGCTAGCGGTGTGAGAATCAGGAGCATCCAGGCCAGTCGCTGGTCCATCGAGTACATCAGGAAAAAGGCACCCAACAGCTGGACCAGCATCACCAGCATCCGGGGCAGGACGGAGGTCGAAACATCGCCCACCACTTCGACATCTTTCGAAAGACGGGAGGAGACATCACCGGAATGTAAGTTTCTTTCGGTAAAGAGCTGGCGGTCGAAAAGCCGGCTGAAGGCCTCAAGCCGGAGAGAATTGGTCTGCCGCGTATTGGCCGTGATGGTCATGTAGTAGTAAAGCTGGCGAAGCACCACGCCACCCAGGACCGTCAGGATGAGCCAGAGGATCATCAGGCTGACTTCCTGCGGCGTTCCCGTGCGGATCGTCACGTCGATGAAGCGGCGGCAAAGCCAGACCATCAGCAGCCCGAGCCCCACTTGGGCGATGCCGACCAGAACCCGGATCAAGGTGTTCCACCGGATTCCCCGCATCGCACGCCATATCCAACGAAGATACTTCATTGTCAAACCAATTCAACTGCAAAGGTATCAAAAATCCCTATCTTTGCAGTGAAAAACCTGAACCGCTGAACTGATGAACCTTTTTTTGACTGTTGTCATCATCCTGTTTTACCTGCTGGTTCCCGCCGCCGTCGTGTGGCTTTGCCGCCACGCCCACTGGGCGGAGAAAGTGGGCGCGATCCTGATCCTCTATTTCCTGGGTATCATCCTGGCCAACCTACTGGTGTTTCCTTTCGACGGTGCATCCGAATGGATCTATCCGATCCAGGATGCCCTCACGTCGGTTACCATTCCGCTGGCCCTGCCGCTGATTCTCTTCGCGTGCGACTTCAGGGAATGGCCAGTCAAAAAAGCCCTGGGCTCCCTGCTCATCGGACTATTTTCCGTCCTGGCCATCACGACCTCCGGCTATTTCCTATTCCGGGAGCATTTGGGAGAACAGGCTCCGTCCATCGCCGGCATGATCGTCGGGGTTTACACCGGCGGCACGCCCAACCTGGCCGCTCTCAAGATGATGCTCGGCGTGGATGAAGGCACCTACGTGCTCGTGAACTCGTTCGACATGCTGGTCAGTTTCATCTACCTGATCATGCTCATGTCTTTCGGCATCCGGTTGGTCCGGAAATTCCTGCCGAATGACAGCCTTTCCGCTGGTCAAGAACAAGGGAAGCTGGAAACGGATCAGAAAATGGCCCAGAGCGAAACGGAGATGTACCGCGGCATTTTCACCCGAAAGCATTTCCTACCCACGCTCAAGGCGCTGGGCCTCGCCGTCCTGATTGCCGGCATCGGGCTCGGACTTTCGCTGCTGATCACCGGCGGCATCAATATGATCATACTCATCCTGACGCTGACCACGCTCGCCATCGCCGCCTCTTTCCTGCCCGCCGTCAAGAAATGGGAGAAATGTTATGATGCAGGTATGTACTTGGTGCTGATCTTCAGCCTTGTGGTCGCCTCGATGGTCGATATCCGCAGCCTCAATTTCCACGAAGGACTCTGGCTGCTGATCTACATCGCCTTTGCCATCTTCGGCTCCTTCACCCTCCAAATCCTGCTGGGCAAAATCTTCAAGATTGACGCCGATACCTCCGTCATTACCTCAGTGGCCATGATCAATTCGCCCCTCTTCGTCCCGATGATCGCCGACTCGATGAAAAACCGCCGCGTCATCCTCACCGGCATCTCCATCGGCATCATCGGCTATGCCGTCGGCAACTACATCGGCGTCATTCTGTCGAAATTGCTTTAATCTTATACCATGAAAAAGCGCCTTCTTCAATCTTTCGTTTTCATCCTGACCCTTTTCCCCGCAGGGGCCTGCCATAAAGAGATCCCCATCGACTCGATTGAGCTCAACCCCACAAGCATGACCCTGTTCGTCGGGGAAACCCAGCCCGTCACCCTCCGATGGTTACCGGAAGAAGCCACCAATACCGACGAACTGCAGGTCTACAGTACCAACGAAACGATTGCCAAGTACCACGACGGCGCCGTAACGGGCGTGGGCAAAGGTGATGCTGCCGTGACTGCATCCTGCGGAAACGTGATGGCTCAATGCCGCCTCAAAGTCTATAAGGACAAATTCCTGAAAAACGGCAAGCCCTACGGGATCGACTATGCGACCGGCTACCAGTATTTCTGCAGTGAGCCGACGGTTCAGGAAATAGAAATCATTCTGGTGCACAGTGCGCCGCACGGTGATTTTCAGAAATTCGACGTCTGGGTACAAGTCAGTCAGTTGGGCAAGGAACTCGACTTCACGAAACCCATCGAAGGCTGGTCCTACGTCGGCGTATATCTTAACAACAACGAAGACGGCTATCTGGTGTTTGCATCGGAAGACGGAACACCGAGCATCCATCTTGCCGACTGGAGCGATCCCGGCAACGTGACCCTCACCCGCGGCATCCTGAAAGTCGAACATCTCGGTTTCACCAAATACCGCATCCACGCCGACTTCGAACTCTCCAACGGCTACCGTTTCTCCACCGACTGGGAAGACTCCGCCAGCCTGAAAGACGCCTGACGGCTGGAGCCCAAATAACTGAAACTCAATCGATAACGTAATCCTGCCTGCTCGATTTCAAGCAGGCAGAAACAAGCTTTTTCGCTGATTATCAGAAAGATAGCCTCCAGCAACCAAACACCGCGCCAAAGGCGCCCGCGGCTTCTGCCGCGGCCCCTCCCTCCGGGAGGGGTCAGGGGTGGGGTAAAGGAAAAGCAGCGGCTTTGCCGCTGCTAATCTCCACAAAATAAAAGAGAGCCCGAAGGCTCTCTTTTATTTTGTGGAGATAGTCGGATTCGAACCGGCGACCCCAACATTGCAAATGTTGTGCTCTACCAACTGAGCTATACCCCCGTACTGTACGGACACAAAAAAAGTAGTCCCTACTGGAGTTGAACCAGTGACCTCTACATTATCAGTGTAGCGCTCTAACCAACTGAGCTAAGAGACTATTTATATATTTAAAGGAAGACTTGTACAAGCAAGTTGAGCAAAGCTCGTCGCAGTGTCCAACTCCAAAAAGGAGGTGTTCCAGCCACACCTTCCGGTACGGCTACCTTGTTACGACTTAGCCCCAATTACCAGTTTTGCCCTAGGCCGCTCCTTTCGGTCACGGACTTCAAGCACCCCCAGCTTTCATGGCTTGACGGGCGGTGTGTACAAGGCCCGGGAACGTATTCACCGCGCCATGGCTGATGCGCGATTACTAGCGAATCCAACTTCACGGAGTCGAGTTGCAGACTCCGATCCGAACTGAGA
>JAEEGI010005067.1_pt1 | contig 30496 bp, 28 predicted proteins | sample 8958751 | NCBI WGS metagenome assembly JAEEGI01 (sample SAMN16246545, study PRJNA631951) | gut metagenome | biome: gut microbiome; feature: rumen; material: KS-attached | host: Bos | place: Iran: Karaj | collected 2018-10 | reverse complement strand
TCATCGACTCGATGATCCCTATCGGCAAAGGCCAGAGAGAGCTGATCATCGGCGACCGTCAGACAGGAAAGACGGCGATCGCGATCGATACGATCATCAATCAGAAGGGCCGCAATATCAAATGCATCTATGTGGCGATCGGTCAGAAGAACTCGACGGTCGCGCAGATCATAGAAAAACTCAACAGTTTCGGTTCCATGGCTTATACGACTGTCGTCGTGGCCGGAGCCAGTGAATTAGCCTCCTTACAATACATAGCACCATATGCCGGTTGTTCGATCGGCGAATATTGGATGAATAAAGGGGAAGATGTCCTGATCGTCTATGACGACCTCTCCAAGCATGCGGTCGCTTACAGGACCCTGTCCCTGCTGCTCAGAAGGCCTCCAGGAAGAGAGGCTTTCCCGGGCGATGTCTTCTATCTGCATTCCAGACTGCTTGAAAGGAGCGGCAAGCTTTCCGAGCGTCTGGGCAAAGGCTCTCTGACGGCTTTACCGATCATCGAGACGCAGGCCGGCGATATCTCTGCTTATATCCCGACCAATGTCATTTCGATCACGGATGGTCAGATCTTCCTGCAGACGGAGATGTTCAACAGCGGCATCAGACCGGCGATCGACTACGGTCTTTCCGTTTCGCGTGTCGGTTCCGCTGCTCAGATCAAGGCGATGAAGAAGGTCTCTTCTTCTTTGAAGCTTGATCTTTCCCAGTATCAGGAAGTTCTGGATTTTGCCCAGTTCGGTTCGGATCTGGATCCTTCGACCAGAGCGAGGATCAATCACGGTTCTCATCTCGTCGAGATGCTCAAGCAGCCGCAGTATCAGCCGATGGCGACGACAGATCAGGTCATCATGCTGATGGCGGCAAAGCTCGGCCTGCTGGATGATATTCCGATCGCCGAGATGAAACAATATGAAAAAGAGCTCCTGATGGAGATGCACAGCGTGCATCCGGATCTGCTCAGACAGATCGAGGAGAAGAAGGATCTCGATGATGAGCTGAACGAGAAACTCACTTCGCTCATCACGATCTTTACGACACAGTTTAAATTGATGGATTAAAATGCCCGGACAGATAAGTGCGATCAAGAAAAGACTGCAGACGGTCAATTCGACCAAGAAACTGACGAATGCCACGGAGCTGGTCGCGACCGTCAAGCTGCAGAAGTATAACACCAAGACACAGCTGAATGAGGAGTATGCGAAGAACCTCAGGCGTTTTATCGTGCATGCGATGAAAGGCAGCAGGCCGGAAGTCGAGGACAATCCTTTCCTGGTCGAGCATGAGATCCACAACCCTTTATACATCGTGATCACTTCCAATTCGGGATTGTGCGGAAGCTACAATCTGGAAGTGCTGAAGTTCGTTCAGGAGAATGTCAGCAAGGATGTGCCGATCTTTGCGATCGGCACGATCGGATACAACTGGCTGATGAAGAACGATTACCTGGTCGTCAAACGCTATGACGAGCTGGAGGATCTGCAGCCGACGATCCTGAACACTCTGATCGACAACATCCTGACGCTTTTCTCGAAATTCGAGATGAACGAGATCAATGTCGTCTATACCAAGTACATCAACACGCTGACTTACACGCCGACGCTGATGAAACTGCTGCCTGTGCAGCTGGATGACGAGGAAGAGGTCGAGGAGATCCTGATGGAACCAAGCAGGAACGAGGTCCTCAACCAGCTGATCCCGATGTATGTCTCATCGCAGATCTATGTCGCCTTCCTGGAGGCCAAGACTTCCGAGAATGCGGCGAGAAGGAATGCGATGAATCTTGCCAACAAGAACGCGGAGGAACTCATCGATGAGCTTCGTCTGTATTACAACAAGGCCAGACAGGCTGCTATCACGCAGGAGATGAACGAGATCGTCGCTTCCGTGCGTGAAAAAGGAAAGGAAGAATCATGAACGAAAATGTAGGAGAAGTCGTATCGGTCATCGGTCCAGTCGTGGACATGCGTTTCGTAGACCGTCTGCCGAAACTTTACAATGCGATCATCATTCCTTTCGGCGATGGCAGCATCACCTGTGAAGTCGAACAGGATATCGGTGATGACAAGGTCAGATGTATCGCTCTGGCTCAGACCAACGGTCTGACCAGGGGCATGAAGTGCATCGATACAGGCAAGGCCATTCAGGTACCGGTCGGAAAGGCGATCCTGGGAAGGATGTTCAATCTGCTGGGCGAGGCGATCGATGGCTTCGATCAGCTGCCGGAGGATGTCGAAAAGGACATCATCCACAAGCCTGCTCCGTCTTTTGAGCAGCAGCAGACCAAGGTCGAGATCCTGGAGACGGGCATCAAGGTCGTGGATCTGCTGTGTCCGTACATCAAGGGCGGCAAGATCGGCTTGTTCGGCGGTGCCGGTGTCGGCAAGACCGTCCTGATGCAGGAGCTGATCCGTTCGATCGCGGTCGAGCACGAAGGTCTCTCTGTCGTTGCCGGTGTCGGTGAACGTACCAGGGAAGGCAATGACCTGTATTTTGAAATGAAGGAAAGCGGTGTCCTGGAGAAGACCGTCCTGGTCTATGGTCAGATGAACGAATCTCCGGGTGCCCGTATGCGAGTCGCCCTGAGCGCTCTGACGATGGCGGAACATTTCCGCGATGTCGACAATCAGGATGTCCTCCTCTTTATCGATAACATCTTCCGTTTCTCGCAAGCCGGTTCGGAAGTTTCAGCCCTTTTGGGCCGTATGCCTTCAGCCGTCGGTTACCAGCCGACGCTGGCTACCGAGATGGGTGAACTGCAGGAGAGGATCACTTCGACGAAGAACGGTTCCATCACTTCCGTTCAGGCGATCTATGTTCCGGCGGATGACCTGACAGACCCGGCTCCGGCCACGGCTTTTGCCCACCTGGATGCCAAGACGGTCCTGGATCGTAAGATCGCTTCTTCGGGTCTCTATCCGGCTGTCGATCCTCTGCAGTCGACTTCCAGAGCTCTGGACCCGAACGTCGTCGGTGAGGATCATTACAATACGGCACTGGAAGTGCTGAAGATCCTGCAGAAGTATCATGACCTGCAGGATATCATCGCGATCCTGGGCATCGACGAGCTTTCCGATGAGGACAAGATGATCGTCAACAGAGCCAGAAGGATCCGCAACTTCCTGTCGCAGCCGTTCGCGGTCGCAGAAAAGTTCTCCGGCATGGAGGGCAGGTTCGTGAAGATCGAGGATACGATCCGTTCGTTCAAGGAGATCCTGAGCGGCAACTACGATTCCTATCCGGAAGATGCGTTCATCTACTGCGGCGCGATCGAAGACGTGATCGCCAAGGCGAAGAAGGAATGACATGCAGTTCAAGACGGATCTGATCACCTATAACGGCGTCTATCGTTCTTTCATGACGTCCAAGCTCAATATCCCGACTTCGGAAGGACGCAGGACCATCCTGGCCAATCACATGCCGATCATGATCCCGCTGGAGATCGGGGTCATCGAGACGGATGAGGACGGCGTGCTCAGGCACTATGCCGGCAATGGCGGTGTCCTGTATTTCCGGGACAATGTCGCGGAGATCGTTGCGGATACCTGCATGGATGTCGAAGAGATCGATATCGAGGAACAGAAGGCGGAGCGGGAGAAAGAAAAAGAAAGATTGGCTAAGGCAAGAAGAGAGAATGAGCGCATCCGCGCCCAGTATCGTCTTCAGGTCGCCGAAAGCATGATCGCAGCTGCCGAAAAATACATGAAGAAATAAAAAAGCGGATCCTGAGGATCCGCTTTGACATATCAGGGAGTCTATTCTTTCGGAAGCGACTGCAGGTATTCGTGCATCGCTTCTGCCGTCTGTTTGGAAGCGGCGACCGCTTCGACGACGGTCTTGGCGCCGGAGACGACATCGCCCGAGGTGAAGACGCCTTCTCTGGTCGTGTGTCCGTGTTCGTCTGCGACAAGCAGACCTTTTTTATTCGTCTCAAGTCCTTTGGTGGTGGAGACGATGCGGTTCATGGCACCCTGTGAGACGGAGACGATGACGGAATCGGACGGATAGAACTTTTCGCTGCCTTCAACAGGAACGACTCTTCCTTCCTCATTGACCGTCGTATCGACGAAGATGACGCCGTCATCCCTGATCTCGACCGGAGACTTGTTGAATTCGAAGTTGACGCCTTCCAGTTTGGCGTATGAGAATTCGTATTGGGATGCGGAAACGGCATCTCTCCTGGCGAAGCAGGTGACGTTTCTGGAGCCGTGACGGATGGCCGTTCTGGCGACGTCCATGGCGGCATTGCCGACACCGATGATGTTGACGCTGTCGCCCAGGTGGTAGACATCCGGAGACTTCAGGTAGTCGATGGCGAAGTGGACGTTGCCCAGGGATTCGCCTTTGATGCCCAGGGTGTTCGGACGCCATGTGCCGGTCCCGACAAAGACCGCCTTATAGCCGTCGCGGAAGAGGTCGTCGATGGTGATCGAAGTGCCGATGGTCGTGTTCGGACGGACTTTGATGCCTTTGAGTCTGAGGTGTCTGTACTCGAAGTCATCCAGGACGGATTTCGGAAGTCTGAATTCCGGGATGCCGTATCTCAAGACACCGCCGATCTTTTCGTTGATGTCGAAGATCGTGACGTCGTATCCGTATCTGGCCAGGATGACAGAGATGGTCAGTCCGGCCGGGCCGGATCCGACGATGGCGACTTTGATGCCGTTGGAAGGTTTCGGTCCTTCGGTCATCTGATTGGCGTAAGTCGTGGAGATGTAGTTTTCGATGGTCGAGAAGTGGACAGGGATGCCTTTGATGCCCAGGACACAGTGTCCTTCGCACTGGTTCTCATGGTTGCATACCAGTGAACAGACGGTCGTGAGCGGGTTGTTGAAAAAGAGCATCTTGCCGGCTTCGTTGAGTTTGTTTTCTCTCAAAAGGCGGATCGCTTCCGGGATGTTGGTGTTGATCGGACAGCCTTTCCGGCACATCGGATTCTTGCACTGCAGACATTTGTTCGCTTCATCCATTACGTGTAAAGCCATGATGTTTTCTCCTTAGATCTTTCTATCTATATTGTACAGTATGCGGATGTCTTTTCGATCATCTCATCGGCAAGTTGTTTGCATTGGGTCTCACTGAGCCTGCCGTTGATGTTGGGATCGCTGAGGAAGGCTTCATAGACCGGCTTTCTGTCCTTTTCTATGACTGCCCGCCAGATGCGCTCGTGGTTCAGGATGTGGGGCATCGTGAGCTCTCTGATGTCTTCCGGCATGGACCCGGCATGGACCGGCGAGATGTGATCATAGGTGAACAGGGCGTTGGTCTCGACGATGGCGTCTTTCGGAAGATCTGCGATCTGCAAGGCCAGATTGGGCAGGTTGACGTTGGATACCTTGTCTTTGAGTCCGCAGAGGGCTTTGATCAGCTGAACGCCTTCTTCGCCGGTGGATCTGAGTCTGATCCTGTCCTTGTTTTCGTAGAGGGCTTTCGATCGCTGCAGCCTCTTTTGCAGATCGTCTTTGCGGTAGGAGACCGGTGTCAAAGTGAATTTCCATTTTTCGACTGTTCCGGGATCTTTCAGATAGAGATCACCGGGCATGAATTCGGCCAGGTGGCGGTCACCGGCCGCGGCGATCAGATGATGCTTTCTGAAGAGGTCGAACTTCACCCTGTGGGCGCAGGAGAAATAGGAGTTCATCCAGTTGTCCGAAGTGAACTCGCAGCCTTCCTCGAAGTGTTCGTTCACGTATCGCTCATAGATCGGGAAGATGTCGATGTCTTTGTAGGATGCCTTGCTGAACCAGGTGAAGTGGTTGATGCCCAGGACGTTGGTGTAGAGATCGCTCCTCTTGATGTTTGGGATATTGAGTTCCTTGGCGAGGATCGATGCCAGCAGTTCCTGGGTGTTGAAGACCTCGTGGCAGCAGCCGAAGGCTTTGATCTGCGGGAAGGTCTCATAGAGAGCCTTGACGCAGAGCGACATCGGATTGGTGTAGTTGATGACCCAGGCATCTGGGGCGTATTCTTTGATCGCTTCGGCGATCTCGATGAACATCGGGATGGTCCTGAGTCCCCTGATGTAGCCGCCCGGTCCGGCGGTGTCGCCGACCGATTGGTAGATGCCGTAACGTTCAGGCGTGTGGACGTCGCTTTCCATCTCGTCAAAGGTGCCCGGCAGGATGGAGATGACGACGAAGCCGGCACCTTTCAGTGCTTCTTGAAGCGTATCGACGCTGCGGTAGCTGAAATGGGAGAGGCATTTGGGATCTTTGGAAAGGTCGTTGCCGATCTTTTCGTTGATCTTCGATGCCTGATGGTCGATGTCGTAGAGGCGTATCGTGCCGGATAGCTGTTTCTCCAGGGCGAGGTCGGTCATGAAGGTCCAGGCCCAGCCTCTGGAGCCGCCGCCGATGTAGGCGATGTTGATGTTTTTAGTATATGATCTCGTATTTGTCATAGCAGTTGATGATCCTTGTCTGTCTGTATCCGATCTCTCTTTCGAGTCGGAAATCGTATCTGAGGTGGACATGGCCGTAGAGCCAGAACTTCGGGTGAAGCTCGTTGAGCAGTTTTTCAAAGCAGGCAAAGCCCTGGTGGGCGTAGTCTTCCATGTCGCCGTAGCCTTTGATCGGAGCGTGGGTGACGATGATGTCGACGCCGCCGGCTTTGCGGATCTTGCGGCGCAGTTTCCGGATCCGCCTTTCCATCTGGACCTCGGTGTACTGATATTTGTCCTGTGAGTAGCGGAAGGATCCGCCCAGTCCCAGGATGCGTATGCCCTGGCAGATGTACAGGTCGTCGTCGATGCAGATGCAGCCCTGCGGCGGGTCGCTGTCATAGCGGGAATCGTGATTGCCGTGGATGTAGAAAAGGGGTTTGTTGGCCATCGTGACCAGGAATTCCAGATACTCGGCTTTGACGTCTCCGCAGGAGATCATGAAGTCGATGCCTTTCAGTTCCGTCCTGGCATATTCCGACCACAGGCCCAGGTCTTCTTCGTCTGATACGCACATGATCCGGTAGGGGCCGTGTCCGTGATCCAGGCGGATCCTGTTTTCTCTGATGGCTCTTTCCATCTGCGCGTCGTTCATGGCCGAGAGTTCCTCAAAGCCGTACAGTTCCAGCATGGCCAGGAAGCAGTCGGCATATTCAGCTTTGATCTTCTGTTCATCAAAGTGGCTTTTCAGACGCCCGTAGAGTCCGACGACCCCGATCCTTTCCATCCTGGTCCAGACGTGATCTTTTTCAAATCCGAGCAGTTTCTGGAAACGGCCGTAGTATTCGCCTTTGGAGAACTGTATCGAGTAGAGCTTTGAGAGCTGATAGAAGTTCAGGAACTTGCCGTATCGGTGTGCCGCTACCGTGTTCTTCTTTGGCGGCAGCAGGCGTATGACATCCAGGGTGATGAAGACGGCACCATAGGATCTCAAGACGGAGACGCGTTTGTTTCCTTCGATGATGTAGAACCTTCCCAGGTATTCATAGGCTGTCGGCGCTTCGGCGATGCCTGTATCGGAGAGGTGATAGGCGCAGACGTCGCGCCATTTGGCGGCAAATTCGCTTTTTGGCTTCATGACCGGCATGAAATCGGCTGAAAAGGACAGCGTCCTGGCGGAGGTCTTGGTCCCTATGATGAGGTCAGCGGGAACATCGATCTCGCCGAGGCGTTCTGTTGAGCAGTCATAGACATTGATGATATCGTCCAGAACGGCCGGATGGGGAGACAGATCCGCTTTTTTCCTCTGTTTCATGTTCTTTTTCCCCATTCTCAGGGCGTAATTGTATTGTTCGTATGTTTCGTTGAGATATTCCACACCTATATTATGCACAAAATGAAATGAAAAACAGATGCAGTTCAGAATAGAAAAAAAGATTTTTCCCGATATAATAAAAGCGAGGAGATACAAAATGAATAATTTAAATATCGAAATGACGAAAGCCCCCAAAAGGCCGATCAAGGTAGTACAGTACGGCGGAGGCAATTTTCTGCGCGCCTTTGTCGATTATTTCTTCGATCTGGCAAATGAGAAGGGCTTGTTCAATGGCAGTGTTGCGATCGTAGAGTCGCTGGAATTCAGCAATGTCGATCGTTTCAAGAGCCAGGATTGTCAGTATACGCTGCAGCTCAGAGGAAAGGTGAATGGCGAGGAGTATGTCGAGACCAGAGTCATCACTTCTTTGGCCAAGGCGGTGACGGTCTTCCATGATTTTGATGAATATATGGCTCTGGCAAGGGAACCGGAACTCAGATTCTTCGTTTCCAATACGACGGAAGCGGGTATCGTCTTCAATGAGAACGATACTTTTGAAGACAAGTTCCATGTCACGTTCCCGGCCAAGCTGACGCAGTTCCTCTATGAAAGATACACTGCTTTTAACGGCGATCATGACAAGGGTCTGATCATGCTGCCGGTGGAGCTGATCGATGACAATGGCATCGTTTTACGCAAATACGTGCTGGATTACATCGATCTGTGGAAACTTGAGGAAGGTTTCAGGAAGTGGGTCGAGGATGACTGCGTCTTTACCAGCACCCTGGTCGACCGCATCGTCCCGGGTTTCCCGAGAGATGAAAAGGATGAGATCTGCGCGAAGCTGGGTTACAACGACGACCTTCTGGATACGGCGGAACCGTTCGCGTTGTGGGTCATCGAATCACCGAAGGACATCTCGGCTGAACTGCCTCTGGACAAGGCTCTGGAGGGCAAGGCCGGCATGAACATCATCTTCACGGACAATCAGAAGCCTTACAAGCAAAGAAAGGTCAGGATCCTCAACGGCGCTCACACATCCTTCGTTCTGGCGTCCTATCTGATGGGCCACGACACGGTCAAGGAGTCCATGGATGATGAGCTGGTCAGGAATTTCATGAACGAGACGATCTTTGATGAGATCATCCCGACGCTGACTTTGCCGAAAGAGGAACTGGAAGAGTTTGCGGCAGCTGTCGTGGACCGTTTCAACAATCCGTTCATCAAACACGCCCTGCTGTCGATCTCTCTGAATTCCGTCTCCAAGTGGAGAGCCAGATGCATGCCTTCGCTGCTGGGTTATGTCGAGAAGTTTGGCAAGCTGCCTAAGGATCTGACATTCTCGATCGCAGCCCTGCTGGCTTTCTATAAGGGAAGCGAGATCAAAGAAGGCGCTTTGATCGGCGATCGCAATGGCGAAGAGTACAAGATCATGGATGATGCCGATGTCCTGGAGTTCTTCAAGGAGAATTCAGGTCTTCCTTCAAGGGATCTGGCAGAGAAGTATCTGTCCAATGAGAAGTTCCACGGCCAGGATCTGACGAAGGTCCCGGGTCTGCTGGATGAGGTCGCCAAAGATCTGGAACAGATCAGGACACTTGGCGCCCGTCAGGCAATGGAGAATCTCAGATGAAGAAATATATCAGGATCAATGATAACGACAATGTAGCGGTCGCTCTGGTACCGCTGGAAGCGGGTTTTGAGCTGGCTGACGGCACGGTTCTGAATGAGGACATCGAACTTGGTCACAAGGTCGCTTTGAAGGACATCAAGGCCGGTGAGCCGATCATCAAGTATGACAACCTGATCGGCTTAGCGACCAGCGACATTTCCAGAGGTGATCACGTCCATACCCACAATATCAAGACTTCTTTAGGCGCGGATGATGAATATGTCTACGAGCCTGTTTCCTATCAGGATCCAAGAGTCGAAGAGGATCACTGGCAGGGCTATCTGAGAAAGGATGGCAGGGCCGGTGTGCGCAATGAGATCTGGATCATCCCGACGGTCGGCTGTGTCAACTCGATCGTCAAGAGGATGGAGTCTCTGGCCAGGGAATATGTTTCAGGAAGCCTCGAGGATATCGTCGCTTTCAATCATCCGTATGGCTGCAGCCAGATGGGTGATGACCAGGAGAATACCAGGCAGATCCTGGCGGATCTGATCGATCATCCCAATGCCGGCGGCGTCCTGGTGGTCGGACTGGGCTGTGAGAACTCGAATATCGAGGAGATCAGGAAGCACATGGGTGACTATGATCCGGAAAGAGTCCGTTTCATGGTCTGCCAGGAACACGAGGATGAAGTGGAATACGGGCTTGGCATCCTGAAGGAGCTGAGCGAATATGTCAAAGGTTTCCATCGCGAGAGCCTTTCGACGGATAAGCTGGTCATCGGTCTCAAGTGCGGTGGATCCGATGGCTTGAGCGGCATTTCGGCGAACCCGACGGTCGGCCGTTTCTCCGATATCCTGATCGCAAAGGGCGGTACGACGATACTGACGGAGGTCCCGGAGATGTTCGGTGCCGAGCAGCTGCTGATGAACCGCGCGATCAATGAGGAGGTCTTCGACAAGACGGTCGCCCTGATCAACAATTTCAAGAATTATTTCCGCAGCAATCACCAGACCATCTATGAGAATCCTTCCCCGGGCAACAAGAAGGGCGGCATCTCGACGCTGGAGGACAAGTCCAACGGCTGTGTCCAGAAGTCCGGTTCGGCCAGGGTCAGCGATGTCCTGGAGTATGGCGATACCGTCAAGACGAAGGGCCTCAATCTGCTGAGTGCCCCGGGCAATGACCTGGTGGCTTCGACAGCGCTGGCTGCTGCCGGTGCGCAGATCGTCCTGTTCACGACGGGCAGAGGCACGCCGTTTGCTTCACCGGTGCCGACGGTCAAGATCTCTTCCAATACGAGACTTTATGAAAAGAAGAAGAACTGGATCGATTTCAACGCCGGCGAGCTGGTCGATGATGAGGATGTCGATCTGGATAAGATCGGTCATAAACTGTATGATCTGGTCATCGAGACCGCTTCGGGCAAACTGGTCAAGGCGGAAGAGGAAGGCTACCATGACCTGGCGATCTTCAAGCAGGGCGTGACACTGTAGAAAGGAATGTCACATGGAATTAAGAACTGCATGTTCACCAAAAGATGCGAAACACTATGATACCGACCGTATGCGGGAAGAGTTTCTGATCCAGGATCTTTTCAGAGAGAATGAGATCAAGTATGTCTATTCCCACATCGACCGCATCATCACCGGCGGCTGCAAGCCTGTCGGTCAGAAGCTGAAGATCGAAGCGGGCGATGAGCTGCGCGCCGAATACTTCCTGGAGAGAAGGGAAATGGGCATCTTCAATATCGGCGGTCCCGGAAAGGTCACTGTCGATGGCACAGAATATGTGCTTCGTTACAAGGATGCCATCTATGTCGGCAGAGGGTCCAGAGACGTCGTTCTGGAGTCTGTCGATGACGATGAGCCGGCCAAGTTCTATTTCAATTCCTGCCCGGCGCACAAGGAATATCCGACAGCCCTGATCCATCCGGAGGATGTCTTCACCAGAGAGCTCGGTTCAGCCGAATACAGCAATCACCGCATCCTGCGCAGATACATCGTGCCGGGTCAGGTGGAGTCCTGCCAGCTGGTCATGGGCATGACGACGCTTTGCGAGGGCAGTGTCTGGAACACGATGCCTTGTCATACGCATGACAGGCGCATGGAAGTCTATCTCTACTTCGAACTGGGCAAGGATGATGTCGTCTTCCATCTCTGGGGCGAGCCTACCGAGACAAGGCATATCGTCATGCGCAATGAGGAAGCAGTCATTTCGCCTTCCTGGTCCATCCACAGTGCCAGCGCCACCAAGAACTACACGTTCATCTGGGGCATGTGCGGCGAGAATCAGGAATTTGATGACATGGATAATGTCGCTATGACGGATCTGAGATAGGTCGTCATGAGCGATCTCATATTTTCTTTAAATATCGTGATGCCTATGGCCATTCTGCTGGCCATAGGCTATCTCTTCAAGCGCATCGGTCTGATGAACGATGCTTTTCTTGCATCCGGGAAGAAGCTCTGTTTCTATGTCCTGCTTTCCTGTTCCCTGTTCAAGAACCTCTATGATTCGACTTTGGATGTGATCCCGGTGGGTTTCATCACTTTCGTCGTGGTCATGATCCTTTTTGAGGCTTTGATCTGCGTCTTTGTGGCGAAGGCACTGGCTGAGAAGAGGAACGAGATCGGGGTCATCATTCAGGGCGGTTTCCGTTCCAACTTCGCCTATATCGGCATCCCTCTGGCTTCGATGTTCTTCACCGATCCGGCGATGCTGCAAAGGACGAGTTCGGAGATCTCTCTGGTCTCCATCTTCACGATCCCGCTTTTCAATGTGCTGGCGGTCGTGGCACTGATGGCTTATTCAGATGACAAAGATGATACAGACTTTTTGAAGAAGTCGCTTTCCGGGATCCTGAAGAATCCCTGCATCATCTCTATCTTCTGCGGTATCCTGGTCCTGCTGTTCAGGCTGATCGTGCCTTCCGGCGCTTTTTTCGTCCGGGACAGTCTTCCTTTCATTTATAAAGTTTTGGGATATCTGGCTTCGATGTCGACGCCGTTCTCTTTCCTGCTGGTGGGAGCGAGCCTTGACTTCTCGCACAGCGTGGCCAATATCCGCAAGCTGTCGGCGGTGGTGGCGTTGAGAGACCTCATCCTGCCGGGTGTCGTCCTGTTTATAGCGTATCTGTTCCATGCGGCGGATGCGGTGGAATACGCCATCCTGGTCTCGGTCTTTGCGTCGCCGACGGCTGTTTCCAGCGCGATCATGGCTGCGGAGATGGGCGGGGACAGGCGGCTTGCCGATGAGATCGTCGTCTATACGACGCTGTTTTCCATGTTCAGTCTGCTGATCATCATATATTGTTTGAAAATGACGGGGTGTTTATGAGAATGAGATTAGGGATCAGAGGGCATGATCTGCCCGGTGCGCCATTTGACTCGATCGATGATTTCGTGTCGAGTTTCAAAGGCTTCGATCTGGATTGCCTTCAGCTGGTCTACAAGAAGGCTTTCAGGAATTTTGAAATGGATCCGGCTTTTCTGCTGGATCTTTCTGACAAACTGAAGAGGAACAAGATCGCTGTCGCCATGATCGGCGCGTATTTCAACATGATCCATCCGGATGAGAAGAAGCGTCTGGATGGCATCGAGTTCTTCAAGCAGTGCATGGAGACGACTGTCGTCTTTGACTGTCCGCTGGTCGGTTCGGAGACGGGTTCCGCCAACGGGGACAAGTGGACCTACAATGAATACAATCACACGAAGGAGGCTTTCGACAGGGTCGTTGAGACCGTGAAGGGGCTCAGATACTACGGCCAGGCTTTCAAGGCCAGGCCGATCATCGAGGGGGCTTATGCCCATACCGTCTACTGTCCGGATCTGCTGGATGAGCTGATCGATGTGACGGGGATAGAGGATGTGACAGTCGATGTCTACAATTATCTGAATATCGATAATTACAGGGAGGCAGATCAGATCTTCGATCGCTGCATGGATCTGTTCGGCAAGAGGATCAGAGTCTTCCATGTCAAGGATTTCAATGTGCAGGACGGGAAGCTCGTTCAGTGCGGGATCGGACAGGGCATCATGAACTGGCCGTATTTCATCTCACGGATCAAGAAAGAAACACCGGATGCCGCGCTCATCCTGGAGGGCGTTACCGGTGATGATATCAAACCATCGATCGAATATATAAGGAGGTTGACAGATGGATCAGAGGATCAATAAGTATATCGACAAGTATATGGAGTATTTCACTCCTTATAAGAAGGGTGTCTGGTGTTATGAGGATGGCATCCTGATGACGGCGATCTATGACATGTACAAGGCGACGGGAGAAAAGAAATACCGGGATTTCGTCTATAGATTCTATGATGGCATGATCTCTGAGGATGGCGTCATCAGCCGCTATGAGCCGGAAAAGTATTCGATCGATGACGTGTGTCCGGGCATCGGTCTGATGAAGCTCTATCGCGATGAACCGGAGGAGAGGTTCAGGAAGGCGCTGGATGCGATGTATGAACAGATGCAGCATCATCCAAGGACGAAAGAAGGATCTTTCTGGCACAAGCAGATCTATCCGAATCAGGTCTGGATGGATGGCATCTACATGGGCGTCCTTTATGTGGCGATGTATGCGAAGCAGTTCGGCATCGAGGAGGCCAAGGAGGATGTCGATCATCAGCTGCATACGCTGGTGAAGAGGCTCTACGATGAGGACAGGAAGCTCTTCGTCCATGCCTATGATGAGGCAAAGGTCATGCAGTGGGCGGACAAAGAGACGGGCAAGTCGCCAAACGTCTGGGCGAGGGCCTGTGGCTGGGTCATGATGGCTGCCGTGGACATCTATGAGGAGCTGGGCCTGGATATCTGCAAGGAGATCCTGGACAAGGAGATAGAGGGGCTGAGGCCGTATCTTGAGGATGGCATGCTGTACCAGCTGGTCGATATCCGAAGGGAGCACAATTACCTGGAGACTTCCGGTTCGGTCATGATGGCTTATGCGATCTTCAAGGGCAAGAGACTGGGCATGATCGGGGACGACACGTTGGGTCATGAGGTCTTCGATACCGTCCTGAACAAACAGTTCGACGGACGCAATCTCTACAATATCTGCCAGGTCGGCGGTCTGGACAACTACAAGAGGGATGGTTCTTTCGAATACTACATGTCGGAGAACATCTCGGTCAATGAGGTCAAGGGTGTGGCGCCATTCATCATGGCTTACAGCGAGGTCTGCTGATGAAGCTCATCTGCATGGGCGATTCCACGATGCAGTATAATGACGAGACCACCTTTCCCCAGGTGGGCTGGCCGCAGGCATTGGAGGAGAAGCTGAACAAGGAGGTCCGTCTGATGAACTTCGCGAAGAACGGACGTTCCACCAGGACTTTCCTGGAGGAGGGGCGTTTCGAGGACGCGTTGCGTTTCACGGACAGGGATTCGATCGTGCTGATCGAGTTCGGCCACAACGATGAACACACACACAATCCGGAGCGGTATACCCGTCCGGACTTTGAATACAGACAGAATCTGCTTTACATGGTCTCTGAATGCAAGAAGAAGGGCGCCTATGTCCTTCTGCTGACACCGATCTACAGAAGGTGGTTCAAGGATGGAAAACTGGATATGAGCTGCCATGAGGGCTATCGCGAGGCGATGCTGAAGGTGGCACAGGATTCGGGCACGGATGTCGTCGACATGTGCGTCCTGACCAGAGACAAGCTGATTGAAACGGGTGAGAAGGACAGCAGGGAATTTTTCATGAACTTCGATCCCGGTATCTATGAGAATTATCCGGATGGGATGGATGACAATACCCATCTCAGGATGAAGGGGGCTTGCATGGTGAGAGACCTCTTCCTGCAGGCAGTCGGAAATGATCCGCATTTCAAGGAGTACTTCAATGTTTAATGTCATTCATGTTTCGCCGGTCTCAGTCAGTTTTGAGGCGGATGATGAGCGTCCTTACTATGCGACAGAGGCTTACGATGTCTATGTCGATGGGGTCTTCCATAGCCGGGAAGAGAGGAACGTCTTTTCTGTCTTTGGCCTGAAGCCGGATACCGGGTATGAATTCAGGATCCGCGATCAGATCATCAAGACAAGGACGCTGCCCGTCAACAGGGTCTTTGATGTCCTGGAACACGGCGTCGTCGCCGATGGAAAGACGCTGAATACCGAAAAGATCCAGGCTCTGCTGGATCAGTGCGATCATGATCTGATCGTGTTCAGAAAGGGCGACTACTATACCGGTCCGCTGATGGTCCGTTCCGATACCTGTCTGTATTTTGAGAAGGATGCCCAGCTGATCGGTTCCAATGTGCGCAGCGATTATCCGATCATTCCCGCCTACAATGAGGATCATTCGGCGGTCAATGCTTCCTGGGAGGGGGAACCGAACGATTCCTTCATGTCGCTGATCACGTCCTTTGATTCGGAGAACATCATGATCGTCGGCGAGGGAACGCTCAACGGCAATGCCGATCAGGCGGACTGGTGGGTCGATCACAGGACCAGAAGAGGTGCCTGGAGAGGGAACAATGTCTTCGTCAACCGCTGCCGGAATGTGGCTTTCGTCGGTCTGAACATCATCAATTCGCCGAGCTGGAACCTGCATCCTTTCTATTCGGATGATCTGGATTTCATCGATCTGACGCTCAGATCGATACCGACGAGCCCGAATACGGATGGTTTCGATCCGGAAAGCTGCCGCAGGATGCGCCTGCTGGGGACGAGGATCTTCGTCGGCGATGACTGCGTGGCGATCAAGTCGGGCAAGAAGATCATGGCGGACGAGTTCTACCGTCCGACGGAAGACCTTGTCATCCGCAACTGTTTCATGGGTGACGGACACGGCGGGGTGGTCTTCGGTTCCGAGTCGAGCTGCGGCATCCGCAACGTCGATGTCTCAAAGTGCATCTTCAAGAACACGGACAGAGGTCTGCGCATCAAGACCAAGCGTGGCCGGGGAGACAAGGCGGTCATCGAGAACATCAATTTTGACAATATCCTGATGGATGGGGTCATGTCCTGCCTGGTGGTCAACATGTACTACTATCTGTCGCATGAGGGATATGATGACTATGCCGACAGCAAGGACTTCCGTCCTGTTTCCGATATGACGCCGCATGTGGGAACTTTCCTGTTCAAGAACCTGAAGTGTCTCAATACCAAGGTCTGCGCCGGTTATTTCTACGGCCTTCCGGAGTCCAGGATCGACAAGATCATCCTGAAGGATATCGAGGTCACTTTCGATAAGGGATTCAGGGATCATGTGGCTCCGGCCATGATCTATGGCTGCGAAAAGCTGAACAATGCGTCGTTCTGTTTCTACAATGTCAGCCAGGTGGAGACGGATAACGTATCGGTGGAGGGTCAGCCGTTCAGCGTCTGACAGGATAGATTTCCAAAAGTCAATGATACATTTTTGAAAGTTTTATCACATTTTTTAGGTTGGCAAGTTATAATAATATCGTAGTAAAGCGTTTTCAAATTCTTTAAAAGAGGATAGAAAGGAACATAATATGTCGAATCTAGTACTGAAAGATATCAACAAGATATATCCCAATGGTTTTCATGCGGTCCACAACTTCAATCTGGAGATCAAAGACGGCGAGTTCATCGTCTTCGTCGGGCCGTCAGGCTGCGGCAAATCGACGACTCTTAGGATGATCGCCGGTCTTGAAGAGATCTCAAAGGGCGATTTCCTGATCAACGGAGAAAGGGCGAATGAAAAATCTCCGGTCGACCGCGGTATTGCGATGGTCTTCCAGTCCTACGCTTTGTATCCTCATTTAACGGTCTACGATAATCTGGCTTTCGGTCTGACGCTGGAAGGCGTCGATGAAGATGTCATCGAAGAAAAGGTCCAGAGGACGGCAGCGATCCTGGGTCTGACGGACTATCTGGAGAGAAAGCCAAAGGCTCTATCCGGTGGTCAAAGGCAGAGGGTCGCGGTCGGGCGTGCCATCATCAGACAGGTCGACATCTTCCTGATGGATGAGCCGCTGTCCAACCTGGATGCGAAGCAGCGTGTCACGATGCGTTCGGAGATCACACAGATCCACCGTTCGACGCATGCCACGACGATCTACGTCACCCATGACCAGACCGAGGCTATGACTATGGCCGACAGGATCGTCGTCATGAAAGATGGCTATGTCCAGCAGATCGGTACGCCGGAAGAACTCTACTTCGATCCGTGCAACCTCTTCGTTGCCGGATTCATCGGTGAGCCGCCGATGAACTTCATCAGCGGAAAGATCAAAGGAAATGAGATCACGTTCGATAAGAACGACAATAAATTCGATGCATCAAAGACAAGATATGAGCTCAAGGATGACGAGATCTGGTTCGGTTTCCGTCCGGAGAACATCTCGATGAAGCCGGTGGAGAATGCCTACAAGATCCACGCCCTGGCGACTCTGACGGAGATGCTTGGCGATTCGACCAACATTTACATCGAGGTCGGTCAGGATACCGTGATCCTGAAGGTCGATCCGCATGATGCGCCGAAGATGGATGAAGAGTTCGACTTCTATCTGCCTTACGATAAGGTATATCTCTTCGATAAGGAGAGCGAGAACGTCTTCAAAAATAAATAATCATGAGTTTTAAACAGTATCGGGCGATCGATCTGGTCCTGTTTATCGGCATGTATGCCTTGTGCGAGTATCTGGCGATCAAGGCGGCGACGGTGTGGTTCGATGAACCTTATTCGATCTCGATCATGCTGGCGATGCTGGTGATCGTGATGATGCGCTGGGACAGGTACTGTCTCATCCATGCGGTCGTGTATGCCTTCCTCTTCGTGTCATTCCACAGAGGAAGTCTCACGCAGTATCTGGTGTATCTGATCGGCAATCTGGGTTTCATGATCACGCTGATCTACATGCGCAAGGTCACAAAGGAAAAGATCGCGGCTTCCTTCTTCGGATCCCTGGCTTATCTGCTGCTGGGTTTCCTGCTGATGGAGGTCTTCAGAGGACTGGCTTCGATGCTGATAGCGGGGAGCGATGTCCGCGTCATAATGGAGTTTATCCTGACGGATATGCTGTCACTGGTGTTTGCGATACTGGTGATCATCGTCGTCAGGAGGGTCGATGGACTGTTCGTCGACCAGAAGAAATATTTACTGGAATTGAATTCTCAAGAAGAAAAAATAGATGGAGGATGGCAAGATGAATGATGAATATCTGGTTTATAACGAGGAGCTGAAACGTTATGAACTCGATCCTGAGCAGGCGGTCAGGGATGATGTCGAAAAGAATCGCTGGAAACTCAACTGGCAGCTGATCGTCAAAGACTGGCGTCTCTATGTGATGCTGATCCCGATGATCCTGGTGTTCCTGTTCTGGCGTTATTTACCGATGTATGAACTTTTAGGATGCTTCAAGATCACCGAAGTCGGCAAGAAGGTCGCCGAGATGAAGTGGTGCGGTTTTGCGAACTTCAAACTGCTGATGTTCGGCAATTCGACACAGACGACTTCTTTCTGGATGGCGTTCAGAAACACCTTCTTATTGAGCTTCTATGGCTTGCTGTTCGGCTTCCCGATGCCGATCATCCTGGCTCTGTTCTTCAACGAGATCAAGTCGGATATTTTGAGAAGTATCTATCAGGTCCTGACTTATCTGCCGAAGTTCATGTCGACCGTCGTCATGACGACCCTGGTCACGATGCTTCTGAAGCAGGGCGACCTGGTATCCGGTACCGGTATCGTTTCACTGGCTCTGGCAAAACTGGGCCTGATCTCAAAGGAGGTCGCGGATGCCGGTCTTCTGAACAATCCGGATTTCTTCCGTTCGATCTACCAGATCTCCGGTATCTGGGAGGGTGCAGGTTACGATTCCATCGTCTACTTCGCTGCGATCATCGCTGTTTCGCCGACTTCCTATGAAGCGGCACAGATCGATGGCGCCGACAAGCTGGCACAGATGAGATATGTCGTCATCCCTTGCATCCTGTCGACCGTCGTCATCATGCTGATCAACAGGATCGGTTCACTGCTGTCCATCGGCTATGAAAAGGTCATGTTGCTGTACAAAGCAAATACATTCGTCACGGCGGATGTCGTCTCGACTTTCGCTTATCGTCTGGGTCTGGAAGGCGGTTCGCAGTCCATGGCTTCAGCAGCCGAAATGATCAACAACATCACAGGCATGATCCTGGTCATCGGTGCTAACTCGATCGCTCGTAAGGCATCTGACGTATCGCTTTACTAGGAGGTTAGGATATGAAACGTAAACTTGAAACAAGTGAACTGATATTCAAAATTCTGAGCTATACCTTCTTGACTATATTCTCACTGGCTTGTCTGTATCCGTTCGTCTATGCGGTAAGTTCATCGATCTCCGGTGCGCATGCCGTCGACTATAACGAGGTCATCCTCTTCCCTAAGGACATTCAGTTCGATGCCTTCGCTTCGATCTTCCACAACAACCAGTTCTGGAACGCCTATACCAACACGCTGTTCCTGACGGTCTATGGTACGATCTGGGCGATCGGTGTCTCGATCCTGGGTGGTTATGCTTTGTCAAAGAAGAGGCTCTTATTCAGATCGGGCTTCAACTTCTTCCTGGTCTTCACGATGTGGTTCTCTGCCGGTATCGTTCCGCAGTATCTGAACTATCTGAAGACGCAGAAAGTGTTTGCGGCCGTCGGCATCACCGACGTCAAATGGCTGATCGTCATCGCCATGGGTATGGCTGCCATGAACATCATCCTGCTGAGAAATGCGTTTGAGGGCGTTTCCAGCGAGATCGAAGAGGCTGCCATCGTCGATGGCGCGACGGAATTCCAGGTCCTGACGAAGGTCTATATCCCGATGTCACAGTCAACGATCGCTACCGTCGCCTTGTTCTTCGGTATCTCCAGATGGAACGGTTACTTCTGGGCAAGACAGATGATCGCTGCTTCCGGTTCTCCGAACGAGCAGCCGCTGCAGGTCTTCATCAGATTGCTGCTGGAAGATTACACGAACCTGGAGACGCTGGCGTCCTGGACGGCTCCGTATTCTCCGAACTCGGCGATCTACGCCCTGATCATCGTTGCGATCATCCCTATTTTGGTTATTTATCCTTTCATCCAGAAATATTTCGCCAAAGGCGTGAATATGGGTGGTGTCAAGGAATAAATATATTTTTCAAGGAAAGGAAGAAAAATGAAAAAAACTCTAAAAGTACTTGTTCTTCTCCTCGCCATGATGCTTGCATTGGTAGGATGCGGCAGTGGCGGTGGCGGCAATGCGCCGGCAGAAGACAACACTCCTGCTGCTGCTCTTGAGTATGCAGAAGGAACTGAACTGAGAGTAGCTGCAGGTTACAACTCAGACAAGACCGGTATCAGCTATACCAATGCTGATGTCACCAAAGACGGTATCACACTGGCTGATGGCAAGACTTATCAGACTGGTGACTTCAAGCCGACTTGGCAGCACTTATCTGAACTGTTGGGGATCACTTTTGTTGATAAGTATTCCGGACAGGGCACTTCCAAGGAGTTCCCGGTATGGGAAAACCAGCTGGATCAGGTCGACATCGTCGCAGGTACTGCATCAGCTCTGAACGCAGCCGGTGCTGAAGGCAAACTGGTCAACTTTGCAGAACATCTCGATCAGATGCCTAACTTCAAGGCTTACCTCGAACAGAACCAGATCGCCAGACTGTCTATCACGGGCAACACCGAGACAGGCGCTATCTACTTCTCACCTTACTTCGATGGTAACGATGATATCGAAAGAATGCCGTTGGTCAGAGCTGACTTCGTCAAAGCACTGCTCGATACTGATGGTTATAAAGGCGCCAACAGGCCTCTGGCTGCTTATGTCTATCAGCCATATGCTGCTGAAGATTACTCAGTCTTATCTCTGACAGCTGATGGTTCAGGCACACAGACGATCACCAAGAATGTTGCCGGTGACAAGAACATCATCAACAGGATGAATGCTCAGCCGCTGACAGGTGATGAAGCAGTCGCCATGTTCCAGGCATATATCGATGAGACTTACGCAGGCGTCTATGCAAAGAGATCTGACCTCTTCTTGGGTTATGATGCTGCATGGGATGCTGATGAGATGGTCGCTCTTCTCAGATGCGCGGTCGCTTCATTGAATGACAACGACGGCAATCCGATCGCCGGCTTGTACTCACGTGAAACTTCCAATCTGCAGAGAGAAGTTGATATGCTCAGATTCGCAGGCCATCTGTGGGGCGCAAGAGGTATGGAATCCAGACAGGATTACTTATACTTCGATAAAGACGGCAATCTGCATGATGCACGTCAGGAAGAAGCTTCTTATCTGGCAGTCGAAAGACTGAACCAGCTGGTCCAGGAAGGCCTGCTGATCACGACAGGTGAGGCTTCATCAAAGAACTATCTTGAAAAAGATGCTGGTATCATGTCATACGACTACAACCAGACACAGACGATCATGAACAACACTGTTCTTGATACAGGTGCCGGTGAAGAATATGTCGTCATCATGGTCCCGGTCGCTAAGTGGAATGATGGCACAGGTGATCAGTGGTTCAGATTCGCTGAATCATGGAGATCCGTCAAGACTGATGGTTGGGCTATCACGGCTGCCGGTGCAGGCGCTGATGAGAACAAGCTCAACGCTGCTCTGAAACTCTTCGACTATGCGTTCTCTGTACAGGGTCAGATCACGATGTCCTATGGTCCGGATGCTTTCATCAAGGTCAAGGATGCATCTGTGGAAGTCAATTCCTGGGAAGATGTTCCTAAGAAGTATGAGACATTCAACTTCAACGGACAGCAGATGCCGGTCGTTGCAGATGCAACGTTCGCTGAGTGCCAGGCTTTGACAGGCGGCAACTACACCAACTATGCAAGACAGTACTTAGGCTCTACGCTCAACGGCTTCCCGAAGTCTCAGGCATTCGAATACCAGATGACTTCTGAGATCGGCAAGAAGGGTGCCGCTATCCTTTCTGCAGCTATTTCACAGGGTGTCATCAAGCATCCGTTACTGGCTGTCAACAAGGAAAACATGTGGTACACATCTATCCCGACTGTATTGCCGACAACAGCTGAACAGTCCAATACTCTGTCAAGCTACGCTGACCTGGTCAACAATTTCCAGCAGACAAGCGGTGGTGTTTCTGTGTTCTACGACCTCATGAAAGACGGTTACGGTGCTATTTCCGGTGCCGAGAACAGCGCTGCAGCTTATGCTGACTTCGTCAAGAACAACTGGTCCGGTGCTGCTTATCTGATGATCAAGCAGGCTCAGTGGAACCAGCTGAAAGCTTACTACGACACTCTTAACTAGTTTATTGAATTGAATTTGATCCCCGGTGCCGGGAACGGTGCCGGGGATATACCTGAGAGGTGATACTATGTTCAAACCACAAATGAAATTTCAAAAGATCCTGTTTCCCGTTCTGATAGCTCTGTCAGGTGTCGTCTTTGTCTATTCACTGGGCATCATGACTGACTTGTACGGCCTGTATCAGACTCAGGCATTAGGCGGTGTCGGCGGATCACAGATCTTCTATGACATGCAGACATTCAATCACAACATGGTCCTGATCGCGATCGCTCTGATCGTCATCGGCTGTCTGCCTTTCGTGTTTGCATCCAATACAAGAAGAAAGTATTATGTCGGCAACACCGTCGCAACATATGTTCAGGCGGCAGCTCTTGTGCTGGCAGCTGTTTACATGATCATCAACTGTTTGAAATTCAGAGCGCAGTTCCTGAATACTGTCGACTTTGATACATATAAACTGATGTCAGAGACGATGAACTTCGTGTACAGCGAATCCACATTCTTCTTTGATGCGGGGATCGTCCTGGCTGTCCTGCTGGTCGCAGGTGCTTGCGCAGCAGTTTACAACTTGACTTGGAAAAATAAACTAGTAAAGCAGGAAGATGCGATATTGAGAGGAGAAACGATCAATGGATAAAGAGAGAATCAAGCTAGATAGGATGCGTTATGTCAAAGACCAGCTGCCTTCTACCTGTGCTATACTGGCGATCGTCTTTGATGTGCTTTACTTCGTTTTAATATATAAGATCAACAACGTCTATTTCTACAACTACCTGATCGGTGTTTCCATCATCGTCAACCTTCTGTTCATGCTGTTTGGTTTCTGGTTCTCTATCGAGGTCAAGAACTATCATGGCAAGTTCGGTTACTTCATGATCGCCCTGGGTATCGCGCAGATCATCAGGATCTTCGTCTATCCGATGAAGGCGCATGCGGCGACTTATCTGGTCGGTGAAACGATGGCTCCGGTCATGACGGGTCCGCAGTTCATAACATCCCTGATCTATCTGGTCGCTTCAGCAGCGTTCATGATCGTCGGCGGTCTTATGAGCATCAAAAACTCAAAAACATTACAGAACTATCTTGAGTCTGTAGAGAAGTAATAGAGGGGGAGATAATTATGGCAAGTCTGTCATTACAACATATCGATAAGATCTACGACAATAATGTCCAGGCCGTCTATGACTTCAATATGGAGATCAATGATGGTGAATTCATCGTCCTGGTCGGTCCTTCCGGCTGCGGAAAATCCACGACTTTGAGAATGGTCGCGGGACTGGAAGATATCTCCAACGGCAAGCTCTTCATCGACGGAAAAGACTGCACGCAGCTTCCGGCGAAGGACAGGGATATCGCCATGGTCTTCCAGAACTACGCTCTGTATGGCCACATGACGATCTATGAAAACATGGCTTTCTCGCTCATGCTGGCAAAAGAAGATAAATATGTCATCCATGAGAAGGTCATGGCTGCCGCTGAGATCCTGGGTCTGACCCAGCAGCTGAACAAGAAGCCGAATCAGTTGTCCGGCGGTCAGAGACAGCGTGTCGCCATGGGCCGTGCCATCGTCAGAAATCCGAAGGTCTTCCTCTTCGACGAGCCGCTTTCCAACCTGGATGCCAAGCTCAGAGGTTCCACCAGAAGAGAGATCAAACTTTTACACAAGAGGCTTGGCACGACGATGATCTATGTCACACACGACCAGACCGAGGCTCTGACTCTGGCTGACAGGATCGTCTGCATGTCCATGGGTCATGTCCAGCAGATCGGTACGCCGCTGGAACTGTATGATCATCCGAAAAACCTCTTTGTCGCTTCCTTTATCGGTCTTCCGCCGATGAACCTGTACAACATGAAGAAGGAAGACGGCAAGTTCTATGTCGAAGGTATCGAGACGAAGCTGCCTGAGCGCGTGGCTGAAGCTGCCAACAAGTCAGACAAGAAGGAATTCGTCCTGGGCATCAGACCGGAAGATATCCACGCGGGCAATGATTTCACTCTCGATGTCAACCTCAATGAAAATACCGGTCACTTCACTCTGACACATGGCAAGCTCTTCGGAAAGACTTCCTGTGCGAAATTCAGAGACTGGCAGAGATTCAAGCCGGGCGACAAGGTCGGCGTAGCTTTCGACGAAGAGAGAGTCCACCTTTTCGACGCAGAGACCACGGAAGCGATTATATAGGAGGAACAATAGAATGGCTGCAGAAAAAAGAAATAAGGGATTCAGTGAATCCAAGCGTAAATTTATTGTTTCACTCAAGAAGAGACCGCATAACATTCCGTTGTGCATGATGGCTCTTGCCTTCATCGTCTATTCTTTCAATCTGACGAAGGTCTCCAATACGACCGCCGTCATCAACAAGCCTTTCATGGGCCTGTGTGAATTCGTCATCATGCTGCTGTCGATCCTGGCTTTCGTCGCATTCCTGAATGCTTATCCGAAGAGACAGAAGCCGATCCTGCCGATGGTCATCCTGCTTTATGCGCTGGAGATCATCGTCGCAGTCGCTGATGTCATCTATCTTTCCAGGATCAGCGAAGGTCTGCAGACGATCCAGATCAACGCTTCCAGACAGTTCATTCCACAGTGCCGTTCGATGCTGGTGGTGCACATCGTTCTGGTCGCATTGTCTATCGTTCTGATCGCTCTGATCCCTGTCATCGGCAAGGCACTCAATAAGATCGATACTTCTGTCGATCTGGCAGAGAACGAAGATGTCGTCATTGAACTGGTCGATGACGATGAAGCTGAGCCTGCCCGTTCCGGCGGTCAGCGTCACGAAAACGAAAACTAATCAATCAATATGTCAAAAAAGAAAAACAAAGAGATCCCAAAGGCGGAGAAGGACTATTATAAGCTCAATACAGATGCCGTAGACAGGCTTGCCAAGGCGAATCAGGGCGAAGCCAGGAAGGTTTCTGACAAGGAGCTGCAACAGTATAAGAGTTCTAAATTGGCTTTGATCCCGATCTGGGCCAAGGCTCTGTTCATCAAATTCTGGTTTGCGGGAGCTGTTTGTTTTTTCTTTTACTGGGGTCTGTCCGCATATCTGGGAAGCTGGCTCGATCAGATCTTCGTGTTCGGGATAGGTCTTGGCATCGTGACGGATCTGCTGACAAACAATGTCCTCAGATTCCTGAGCAGCAGCGATAAGGAATACTATCCGTACATGATGTTCAGTTCTTCAAAGTACTGGACTTTCGTGGCAAATATCCTCTATGCGTTCGTCCTGCTCGTTTTGACGATCGGCGTTTATGATCTCTTGCATATGGATGTGGAACCGATCTTCTTCGGTATCGTTTATACGGCCTGGGATATGCTGCTGATCAGAGTCAGAGATCTTCTGGCGGGACATCTGTTTCATTCTGAGGACAAATAAAGGAGAATTCGATGGGTAAAAAAGTAGTCGCATTCGGTGAGATCATGCTCAGACTCACACCTCCGGATTATACGACGATCTCGGAGGCGAAGAGCTTTATCGCCAACTATGGCGGTGCTGAGGCCAATGTGCTGGTCTCCCTGTCACATCTTGGCAACGATACGGACTTCATCACCAGAGTTCCTGACAATCAGCTCGGTGAATCCGCCATCATGCATCTGAAGAGGCATGGCGTGGGGACCGGGCACATCCTGAGGGGTTCTTCCAACCTGGGCATGTATTTCGTGGAGACGGGCTTCGGCGGCCGTCCGAGCAAGGTCCTCTACAACAGAGCGCATTCGGCGATCACCAGGATCGGTGAAGACGATCTGGATTACGATGAGATCTTCAAGGATGCCGAATGGTTCCACATGTCGGGTATCACGCTGGCGATCCATGAGAAGTGCCGCAATGTCGCCTACAAGTGTCTGGAGGCTTGTGAAAAATACGGAGTCAAGGTCTCTTTTGACTTCAACTACCGTTCCAAGCTGTGGACGATCGAGGAGGCAAAGCCGCATTTCAAGAGAGTGATCCCATATGTCGATGTCCTCTTTGCCAACTTCTTTGATATCAATACGATGCTGGAGATCCCGGTCGATCCGCATCTTGAAACGCCGGAGGAGAAGCGTCTTGACGTCGCAAAGAAGCTGATGGAACAGACCAGAGTCAATTATGTGTTCGGAACAGACAGGATCGTCCATACGGCGACGGACAATTCTCTGTCGAGCTACTGCATCCGCAAGGATGGCATCTGTTTCAAAGAAGGCCCGATCCGTTTCAGCATCTATGACAGGATAGGCGGAGGCGATGCTTTCTCAAGCGGCATCATACATGGCCTGCTGAAGGACTACGAGAATCCGAAGTATGCGCTGAAATTCGGTCTGGCGACTTCGGTACTGAAACACACGTTATATGGCGATGCATCGGTATTATCGGAAGATGAGGTGCTGGAATTCATTAAGACGAACGGCAACGCTGCCGTACAAAGATAGAGGAGAACATTATGAAAGAATTCATGGGTAAAGACTTTTTGCTGAGCACGGAGACTGCGAAGCATCTGTATCATGATTATGCCGAGAAGATGCCGATCATCGACTATCACTGCCACATTTCCCAGAAGGAGATCTACGAGAACAAGCAGTTCTCTACGATCACGGAAGTATGGCTCGGCGGTGACCACTACAAGTGGAGACAGATGAGGGCCAACGGCATCGATGAGAAGTATATCACCGGCGATGCTTCCGATCTGGAGAAGTTCAAAGCCTGGGCAAAGACCCTGTCACACCTGATCGGGAACCCTCTGTATCACTGGTCCCATCTGGAGCTGCAGAGATACTTCGGCATCTATGAGCCATTGACAGAGGACAATGCGGAAGAGATCTTCAACAAGTGCAACGAGATCCTCAAGACGCTGCCGGTGCGCAAGATCCTGGAGGATTCCAACGTCAATATCGTCTGCACGACAGATGATCCGTGCGACGACCTGCATTATCACAAGCTCCTGAAGGAAGACGAGACGATCAAAACCGTGATCGTTCCTTGTTTCCGTCCGGACAAGGCCAACAACATCGAGAAGGTCGATTATCTCGACTACATCAGAAGGCTGGAGGATGTTTCCGGTAAGAAGATCGCTTCTTTCAAGGATCTCTGTGCCGTCATCGACGAGAGGATCGAGTTCTTTGATTCCATGGGTGCCAGGGCTTCTGACCACGCACTGGAATATGTCATGTACAAGCCGGCAAGCCAAGAGGAGATCGAGAAGATCTTTGCCAAGAGACTGAGTGGCGAAGCTGTCAACAAGGAAGAGGAACTCAAGTTCAAGACGGCTTTCATGAGACATCTTGCATCGGTCTATACGAAGAAGGGCTGGGCGATGCAGCTGCATTATGGCTGCAAGCGCGACAACAATACCGACATGTTCAACAAGCTGGGTCCGGATACGGGTTACGATACGATCAACAACTATGCACCGAGCTCAGAGATGGCTGATTTCCTGGATTCTCTAAACAAGGAAGGCGATCTGCCTAGGACCATCATCTATTCGCTGAATCCGAATGACAATGCAGCCATCGTCACGACGATGAACTGCTTCCAGGGTGACGGCATCAGAGGCAAGATCCAGCATGGTTCCGCATGGTGGTTCAACGATCACAAGAAGGGCATGCTGGAGCAGATGGAGACTCTGGCGAATGACGGCATGCTGGCAAACTTCGTCGGCATGCTGACAGACTCGAGGAGCTTCCTGTCCTACACCAGACACGAATACTTCAGAAGGATACTCTGTGAATTCATCGGCAATCTGGTCGAGAACGGCGAATATCCGAATGATGACAAGGTCCTGAAGGAGATCGTAGAGGACATCTCTTATAACAACGCAGTCAATTATCTCGGTTTTAAATGATCAGGATCAAAGACAGATCATTTGAAGATATCAGCGATGCCTTGAGATCGGTCTCCTGTGATAACGATCAGGAAGTCGTCATCGATCTGGGCGGAAGGATCCATGGGCAGATCACCATCGACAAGCCGCATGTCACATTGAAAAACGGAAGCATCGAGAATGATCTTGGTGCCTACGAGATCCTGGAAGACGGTCTGAAAAGAGGCACTTTCCGGACCTATACCCTGTATGTCTGCGCGGATGATGTGCATCTGGAAAATGTGGATGTCATCAACAGCTGCGGTTATCACGACGGTCAGGCGATCGCTCTGATGGTCGATGCTGACGGCTTCCGGGCAGATCACTGCCGCTTCTCTTCCTATCAGGACACCCTCTTCCTGGGCCCTTTGCCGGATGAGGAATATGAACCGAGAGGTTTCATCGGTCCGATGGAAAAAAGAGAGCGCAGATTTCACAAGGCGCGTTTTGAAAACTGTGTGGTCGAAGGTTCCATCGATTTCATCTTCGGTTCAGGAAGCGGATACTTCCGTGACTGTGAGATCCGATCGAGGGATATCGGACAGGAGGTCAACGGCTATGTCTGTGCGCCTTCGACACCGGAAAAAGAAAGATACGGTTTCATCTTCGATCACTGCGCTTTCACCAGTGAGGCGGGGATGAAGGATTCAGTCTATCTGGCCAGACCGTGGCGGGACTATGGCAAGTGTCTGATCGTCGATTCAAGGATCGGGGATCATATCAGGGCGGAAGGTTACCACGACTGGAACAAGGGAAGGGCCAGAAAGACCTGCGAATTCAAAGAATGGAATAATTTGGACTCTGGAAAAAAAGACAGGGTCGACTGGATGAAAACAACAGATGCTGCGGATCTGAAATACATTGATTCATTAAGACAGGAGGAGAAAAGATGAACGATATTTGTAAGAAAATCCATGATATCGGTATCGTACCGGTAATTGCTCTGGACCGTGTGGAAGATGCGGCTCCTTTGGCAAAAGCGCTTTGTGCGGGCGGTCTGCCTGTAGCAGAGGTCACTTACCGTACTGCCGCTGCCCATGACGCGATGATCGAGATGAGAAAGGCTTGTCCGGATATGATCATCGGTGCCGGAACCGTCCTAAACAGGGAACAGGTCGATTCAGCTCTGGATGCCGGTGCGGAATTCATCGTTTCGCCGGGTACCAATCCGGATACCATCGCATACTGCCAGGAGAAGGGCGTTCCTATCCTTCCTGGTACGGCGAATGCGGCTGACCTGGAGATCGCGATGGCCTATGGTCTGGAAGTCGTCAAGTTCTTCCCGGCTGAACCTTTAGGCGGTCTGAAGATGATCAAGGCACTTTCTGCTCCGTACAATAAACTGAAATTCATGCCGACAGGTGGTGTCAAAGAGTCCAATGTCAACGATTACCTCAACGATCCGGTGATCCTGGCTTGCGGCGGCACCTGGATGATCGACAAGAAGGCGATCGAAGCAGGCGACTTCGGCAAGATCGAAGCTCTCACAGCCGGTGCAGTCAAGGCGATGCTGGGCGTCAAGATCAAACATGTCGCGGTCAATGAAGAGAATGGCAATGGCTTGAAACTTGCTGAGCAGTTCGCAAGACTCTTCGGCGGAGAAGTCAGAGAGACTTCCAAGGGCTGGTTCGGTTCCGATTTCGTCGAGATCATGTCGGAAGCCAAAGCAAAGGGCAAACATGGTCACATCGGTATCGGTGTCAACAATGTCGACAGGGCAAAGAGGTACTATGAGGCATTGGGTTATACATTTGATGAATCTTCAGCCACTTACGATGAGAAGGGCAATATGAAGTTCATCTACTTCAATGAAGAGATCGGCGGTTTTGCGATCCATCTTACGAAATAATCAGAGATCGAAGAAAGAAGGAGAAAACAAAATATGAAAGTTGTAACAATGGGCGAGATCATGCTGAGATTATCGACTCCGGGCAATTCACGTTTCGTTCAGTCTGACAGTTTTGATGTCTGCTACGGTGGCGGCGAGGCCAACGTTGCAGTTTCTTTGGCGAACTACGGTCACGAGGCATACTTCGTTTCCAAGGTCCCGGCTCATGAGATCGGCCAGTGCGCTGTCAATGCGTTGAGGAGATACGGCGTCCAT